>Ga0123357_10008736_pt1 | contig 12698 bp, 11 predicted proteins | sample TergutEmb28metaG_FD_89873 | JGI IMG/M metagenome (GOLD analysis project Ga0123357, IMG submission 89873) | Embiratermes neotenicus P4 segment gut microbial communities from Petit-Saut dam, French Guiana - Emb289 P4 | ecosystem: Host-associated > Arthropoda: Insects > Digestive system > Gut ... | reverse complement strand
CGCTGACATGCTACAAACAGTTTGGAACGAACTCGATTATCGTGTTGATGTTTGTAGAATCACAAAGGGTGCACATATAGAGCACCTGTAAGGTATGTAACAAAAACTTGGAGTGTTGTTCTACTAAATTAAAAAATACATATACTCCTATCTCAAGTGTATTGTGTATGACAAATTGTTAAAACCCCGACATTCATTTCGAATAATCCTGTATATCCAGATCACGCCAAGCATGCTTTCGTGCGCTTGGCTGCGATGCTGCGTTATACGAAGTCTTCGTAGCTGTTTGGCGCAGGAAGAATGTCTTCGCGATGTCGTTCACTAAGCCCTACGAAAAGACTTCCAAGTAGGTTTAGCCAGGTAACCTTCACGAGTATGTGATTTCTCCCCCATGGCTGCAAAATTGTCGTAGGAGTATCATTGCACACACTCTCCGATATACTGTATGTTGTAATAAGGCTAGGTAAAATGTTGCGAAAGTTGTAAATAGTGTAAATTACAGTTGTCCTGTTTATGCAGGGTCGTTTAGAAAGTAAGTTAGAATGCACATGTTTTGGTTTCTGTATTTCCACCTTCAGAATTAATTATACTGTTGTACCCCTACTTTTCCGCATAGTTTCCGCCACATGCGAGGCATTTGTCATTCGTGATACGAGCCTTTGTATATTCCCTGTTGATAGACGTTCTGTGTAATCAGTCATCATGTCACAGCTGTTCCACCACGCGATATCCTTAAACGTGGAAACATGATAGTCACTCGGCGACGAATTTCCGTGATACGCGGTCACAGTCGCTGTCCGTCCTTTAGTCACCAAATTATACGCCTTGTAGACTTAATTTTTGAATGACCCTATTATAGTGGATTGGGCCAGTTTTGTAGTATGAGGAGACGTGGGCTGTTACGATACTTGAAAAACGTCATCGTGCTTTCGAAAAATAAAGGTAAAATATTGCTCGTCGCTGTGATCCTGGAGTCGAAATAATAAACTTGGGATTGTAAACTTGTTTTTGGTATCTGTGTGTACAGCATACAGATGTTAATGTTTCATATTGCTTCATTCGTGAAATGTGGAGTTGTAATTTCGTACTGGGATCCGTTGTAATTTCCGAGTCATCGAGCGTCTAGATCAATTTCCCTTCCTTCTTTTGACTCATTTAGACAGAAAATAGTCAAAAGTAAAGGGAAGTGATACAAAATCTTGTATGTGCCGAATTATTGTATATAGTTCGATGCTCGAAAATAAATCTTAGTGCCATTGGCGAACGGGGACGATTCCCGTTAAATACGGTAGAATTCGAGCACCCTAGTGTTTATTACTGTATTCCGTTCATTGATCAATAAGAGGCCACAGTCTGTTTTTCAGAAATGGAGCCTCTTGATAGCCGAATAAGTCCGTCTGTAATGAAGATCCCATCTTCCCACCTTTCTTTTTAAGTTTTGCACTTAATTACTTAAATTGACTATATACGTGGTATTTACAGAGGGAAACGGTTCACACGCTTCAGTAGAATGTAGAAGGGCACAGTCTCGAGTAGGCACATCATTTCAAACTAGAGGGATATATAGAAATATAAGGAGATAATCTAAGAGATGGTCAAAATATCGGATTTTGCTTGAGCCTAATGTGTGGAGGGAAGAAAATGAACTTTGCTGCCACGTTTGTCTTTAGAAAGTAGGTCTGGGAATAATTATTGACATAATTAGCACAACACGAGACCTTATTTATCCGGTGCATTGATTGAGTGTGCTTTGATCCTGGCATCAGTCAAGTCTGTGTTATATGGGGACTGCATCTCTTCATTGTAGACTCGGGATGTCGATTCTTGTTTACTTACTAGTTCATTTTCTTAGAATTGTACGGTAGGTTGGCAAGGTATGTACAGTTTCCTTGTATGTTTATTGTTTCAACTTTTGCATATGCATACTACAGCGAAACACCATTCTCTGGATTGTGAGCGTGCTTTCTCTTTACGACAGGCTATGTCCACGCCTTGGTTTCCGGCAGTTGTGTGTGGCAAGTTTTCGTGGAATTCGCTGGCATGCTGCACACGATAGGCGTAACATGCTAAAGATTTCCGAAATTCTGCTTCGCTGGTCTTTGTTGGCGATTTATTCAGTTTTCATTTGTGTGGCCTGTGGAGGGACGTTATGAACGCTCATAAATTTTAACTAAAGTTTTCCCACTGAATTGAGAAAACTACTGAAGGATTTGTTTTCGCCATTGCAGTATCAACGAAAGCAGGTTTGAGCATTTAATCTTTCTACAATGTAGTTCTCCCGAGTTTGACGCAAAACTTAACGCATACGCGTTGATCCTTCAAATAAACTATTATCGTACTCGTACATCAGTTAAGAGATACAACAATTAACACCCGTTGAGAAGCAGTGCAGAAAACAACCGCTGCGAAACCCACTAGCCCGACTCGGCGGAAGATAGCGATACTACGACACCTATTGAAAGGTAGCTGTAATTACTGCGTGCCGTTCTGGGTCCTCGTGGCGAGTTCGCGAACTTCTGGTTACGCTTTCGCACGTTTTGTTTTCAAGGAAACTTTACGAACGAGTCGTACAACTTTTGGCTTATTCTATTTTACGACAGTGACGGAGCGAGGAACACTTTTTGTAGAAGTGTTCTGAAATCTTAATCCCGCGCGTCTTAAGGAATATTCATTTGTGAAATTCTTTGTCGTCTAATTGCTAACGACAGGGTAATAGTACAGATGATAACACAAAAATTGCTGTATGTAAAATTCATGTTGGGAGATGCTGGCATATGTTACACAAAACGAGGTCTGGTAAGTTTAAATAATGCAGGCATGACGACTGTTACTTGCTTTGCCGATTGCATGAGAGCAGAGCATCAGTATTTTAGAAGTTTTCTATAAAAGTTTGAGTCATAAACTCATGGGGTTTAGGCCTACTTTTCCAATCACAAATACGATGAACAAGTTGTAGGGTGCATTTGGTTTTGTGTGCTGATGTTTGATGTGATCGGAAAGTCACACAAGAGTACAGCATAAAGTGTAAAATGTAGAGGTAAAGTTCATCCTAGAACAGGCCACGAAGGCCCAGAGGGAGGAGTAAAGTTATAGATCTACTCTTTCTTTAACCCTGCACTAGATGGGGTGGGTGGTCAACGCCACGCCCCGGCCGCTTTACCCCCGGTACCCGTTTTATACGAGGTTGGATGAGCCCCAGGACCGGTCTGGACGGGTGCGGAAAATCTCGCACCCCCACCGGGGTTCGATCCCCGGACCGCCCAGCCCATTGCGAGTCGCTGTACCGACTACGCTATCCCGGCCCACCCTTGCATAAAATGTATCATCATCATCTCCTTTATGCAGGGTATTTATACTTATGTTCCTGAGACAAACTATGTCCCTAGGGAATACAGTGTTGTAGCTGTTCTGTTGTTACTATTCGTGGTGCTTATATCATTAGTTTCAGTGTTGAATCTATTGTATTTTTGCATTAGTACTTTCCGAAGTATGTGTGCAGTGCCCAATATGGCTGTTTTCAGTAGTTCCTTAACTTCATGTTTTCCTGGTATGTTGCTCACGTATTTTCTAAATGACTTTGAAATAGTCCCAGTCGCCCTTATTATTACTGGTATCACCTTTGTTTTTGCATTCCACATGCACTGTAATTCTATTGTAAGGTCTTTATATTTTAGAATCTTCTCGGCTTCTTTTTTAGTCACATTTCTGTCTCCTGAGATTGCGACGTCTATTAACATACATGTTCCCTTTTCATTATCACGTATTATTATTATTATTATTATTATTATTGAATATGCTTTAGGCCGTAGTGTAGCTTGAACCACATTAATCTGCCTTGGCGCATAAATGACAATCGGCCAGTCCCAGCTACACTACCATCTGCACTGCTGCCACATCAGTCATTTTGCTTCCGGCCACGATATTGTTAACGTTATTTAGTAGTGTTAATGTCTGGACTGTCTTTATCCGTGCCTCATACCGCCATGGCAGCGTAGTGTTAAGACTGGCCTGTGCATGGCCTGGCTGCAGTCCGCTTTTCCCAGTTTGTATGAAGTGCCGCATGTATCAGATTCAACGATGTTACCGGTGTGCAAACTTGAGGCAACTGACCATGTGGCCAGCATGGTGCCTGAGTTCCCGCCCGCTTGCAATCTGCCAAGTCTCCTATCGAGTGCAAGCTTTTCTACACGAGCATTGTGATCCATGATTTCAGTGACTTGTGTACGCAGTGAGACTTGTTTACGACCTGTAGTAGCTTCATCGCTATCCCCCCCTTGCCTGCCTGCCTGCCTGCTACGTACACCATCTTTCGCGCATTTGGGGGCAGATTTATATAGCGACCCCTGTACACGTAACCAGGTTTGTTTTTTAGATTGTTAGTGAAATGGACAGTCTGTGTCTGGTGGTCTGGTAGTGAATTCTTAATACTGTTACGAGATTAATTAAGGCTACGTCAGAATTCTATTTAAATTTCAGCAGCAGGAGGAAGAGGAACGAGCAGGTTGTCCTCTTGCAGAGGAATTAAAACGAGCAGTCGTGACGTCTGTTGCTGTCTGGGCATTGTATGACGAGAACTCGTACCCGGTATTATTCGTGTTATGGTAGGACGGTCGAATTTGGTGAAAATCTGTTGCCAGGTTCAGAATATGCGTGTGATTTCATGACCTTTGAATCCTGTAAACAAACGTCTTCCGTAGAAGCGGTGACGGACGTGTTGGTTTGCAGAGTTGGAGTGGCATATATTGGCGCTAAGCTCAAGGAGTTTATTGGCTGTTGGATTATTTCACGACGCTGTTCCATCTGCCAGACAAGACTCTGTGCAGCTCCGGATGTTGGGATATTTGCGAATGACGAATTGGTCATTGTACAGAAGGAAGAGGCTCGTGTTCTGACACACTACCGCAGCGCTTCCCTTCTGAAATTGCGAGAAGCACCGAGGCTGTCCTGTGTATACATCAAGTGTCAGACCCAGGTGACCCAAAACGTGAGGCAGGAATGCTAACGAGTATTCTTTCGTCTATCTGCCCCGTGTGGATTGGTGAATAGTCCAAGTGGTAGACAACTCGGAAGATGGAAGCAGCACACTCCTAAGAAACGGCGGTGCATCTATAGGCTACTGTGCTACATGGTGAGCCGGGAAGGCGTAGTCGGTATAGCGACTGTTACCGGCTGGACGGTCCGGGGATCGAGTCCCATTGGGGGAGAGGGGCGACATTTTCCACACCCGACCAGACCGGCTAAGGGGCCCATCCAGCCTCTTCTACAATTTCTACCGGGTCTCTTTCCCGAGGGTAAAGCCGCCGGGGCGTGGCGTAGGCCTTCTATCCCCATCTAGCGCCGAGGTTCAAAGAAAGAGTAGAGCTGTAACTCCACTCCCCGTCTTGTCCTTCGTGGCTTGTTATGGTGTGAACATTGCCTTTTACTGGTCTACACGACGCCGCGATATCGCTATGAATACCTGTAATACTATCGACTGGATCGCTGGGTTCATGCTGCAGTCTCATTCCAGCTGCACTTCATACCAGAAAACCTTGCCCGATGATCCGCTGTTTAGCACCCGATATCCATCTGTAGTGAAGTCATAAAGCAAGTCCCTCCCTTTTTTAATTTGGTGTAGATTACCAGTTCTTTCGTTTGTGAGTTAACGTGTTGAAGTTCGACGTCACTATCACAGGCCCGCGTAGCTTGTGAGTAGTGCATAGTAAGTTCGCTCCCACCTCGTCAGGTACTAGACCTTAAGTATCAACCTTAACATTTATTCATTTCCAGCGGCCGTTCAGCAACACTTGGCAGAGTGTGAATAACTTATTTTTGTGGGTATGTATGCAGTTTTTTGGTGCACCATATGCTGCCGACTGGCAAGGGCGTGAGTTGCTGAGATGACATTGAAAACAAAAATTCAACAAATATTGCTTTGTTTGACGTACATGTTTTGTTTGTGGAAATGTTGAAAAGTTAAATGTTATTTCATCTCCTTTGTTGGCATTGCGACTTCCGACAAGAGAGAGGACTTAATTGGGCGGTCATGTTTTGTGTTCGTGAAGTTTATAGTTGGAAATTATTGTTCGGAAAGTTTCTGCACAGTCTGGATACATCATTTTCTGATGCATACGTTTGAGCCAGGCAGAAAAATTGAACCCCCGCCCATGGCCATCGCTTTCACGCAGCTACATAGATCTGTTTGGGTGTCATCATCATTATCATTATCCTTTTACTCCTCACCGCTACAGTACGTGGCCATCGGCCCATTTCGAGGCTACTGTATTCTGTTTCTTAGTTATGGAAAGAACGTCATGGAATCCGGGAAGCGTAATTTCGGCGAAGTTTGCAACATCGTCTTGTCACTGGATTTAAGAGCGATTTGTATGCTTCAGCTATTTTTGGATTTCTGTGATAATTGCCTGGGTGATGAAATCAGTGCATGGGACGGTATAGGTTGCAGATGAAGTTTTCTTGCCCGAGTCTGCAAGCAGCCAGCGAGCGGGTGGCGAGCGATGGAAATCATTTGAGAGAAATAATACAGAGAACACAAACCATGTGGGACTTGGCGGGGAATGGAAATATCCCGCCCGACCCGAGCAGTGTATAGAGCCTAGGGTATATTCTACCTTTATATAATGCAGGAGGGAGAGAAAGCAGCGTTGAAATAATTATGTGCTGGAGCAAACGGGAGGTAGGGTATAAAGGCCCAAGGTACAGTTCAATATTTCACATGTTGCCATTAATATTTCAGCAAATGAGTTTTTTTTATTGTGCGTATTTTTCACAGTGTGTACAGTTTTAAATGAAATTCAGCTCATGCAGCGTAGTCGAAATGAGTTCAGCTTCCATTGGTCATCTGGACCATGACGTTTGTAATCAATCAAGTTGATAATTTGATTCCAGAGAACCCACCCGTTTTCTGTCCCCCCTTTTCCCTCCAATCCAACTCACCCCTAGATGAATGTTTACTAGGAAATATAATCCAGCTTATTTATTAACTTGGCAATTCTGACCATTTGTTCGCAACCAAATTAAAACAAGCTGCACTCATAATACGGAATTTGCGATAGGCTGTTGTGCGTAGCTACAGGAAATGCCATATATAAAACACAAGAGACCCCCTTTGACTTTGACTTCAGCAACGAAATCGCGGGTCTATGTAACGCTTATAGCTGTATAACTAATGAAGCACAATGCATAATTCAAACGTTCGTTACGTATTTTAAACACTTTGCGTGCAGCGTATACAGAAAAACAGGGATGGAAGAACCAAATTGGATGTAGGCTATGTATTTTAAAACATGTTCATCTCGTGTTTTCATGTTTTCATTACCGGACAAACTTACTTCACAAATAACAGCAGCGGTGGGGAAACAAAGATAAAGCAGAAAAATACACGGAGATAACAATAGCAACGTAGTCATGTGCATGAGGCATCACGGCTCTCAATTTTATATGAAAATATGTACAGGGATTCACATAAGCGCGTACCCCACCTGTGTGGCGAGCCGACATATAGCCACCAGGTTTAATTTAATTTTTAATTATCGGACCTGTCACTTCTTATATCTTCAGCTGTTATAAAACATTATTTGTGGAGAGTAAATGCGTAATTTTGCCGGTTGCACATCACGCGATGTAAAATAATCCAGTAGGATTGAATTTAGTTACGTCGGTTGTTGGGTCAATTATATGACGGCAGGAAAACTTGACTCGAAAGAACTTCCCGTTGGTTGTCAATAACTGTATGGCAGGCTTAAGTAGCTCGTCACACAAAACGCCTTAAGTAAACTGAAGTTCATGGACATGACGCACGGAATCTTGAATTATTACGTGATGCGGTTGGTCATGAGGGATTGAATGATATTTTCTTCGGTAGGTGGCCACACTATTTTACACGTGATTTGTTGTTGAGTTCCAAGTTGTGCCATGTGCGGTATGTGAAAAATGTATCATTGCTTGGCTTGGGCCGATTAACCGCGCAGCTTGCACCGTTCGCGGTATTTGTGCAGATAGAAGTAATAACACGTTCCCGTTCTGGTAATCCCTCTTGTGGAAGCATTTGTTTAAAAATCCACTTTACAGTTTACATGTTAGCGCTACCGAAACATGGCGCGTTTAGATGGCAGAGTTAAAGGTTTGAACGTTAAACTGCAGCTTACTTCTATATTAACGTGACCAATTATTTGACATCGAAGTTAACTGAATGCAATTACGCATAGCACAGCGGGTCCTGTACGTAGTCAAAATTAAGTGGCCCCTCCCCTTCCCCAGGTAAAGCAAAAGTTCTTACTGTGCGCCTGTTGGATAGTGCAGGCATACAGCTACTTAGTCTTACCCTCAACACTGAATCGGAGGGAGGTTTTGGCTTCACGCGCCTCGGCCCCTTTACCCCCTGGTACCCATTAAATAAGAGACTAGGTGAGCTCCAGAAGTCTGGGCGGTTTGGAAAAACGGTAAACTACTTGCCCCAGCTGGCAATCGAACCGCGACTTACCACACTATAGTCTGCAACCCAGTCTCTGTTCTCAATACGCCACCCCTCCTCCAGGTTAAGTTCTTAATAAATACGGGTTCGATTGATAAAGCCCTTCTAATTAAATGCATTGTTAGAGTTGCTATATTCATTAAAATTTCCATTGCCTTCCTCACTCGTCCCCCGATAATGTAACGTATGCAGATGAATCTGCAGGAAGGTCTTTATTATATACTCGGGGAACAATATAGGTCAGGAGTCTCACACTCACGGCCCACCAAGTTTATTTTATAGGGCCTTCTCACTGATATTATTCCATTTATGGAATCTGGCCCACCTCAGATTCGAAGATATCCGTAACCTTTTGACTCCGGAATTTTTTTTTTATTTTAGCACATCCTGTATATAAAACGTGAATAAAACAGGAACCAAATATGTTAGAATTATGAAACAAACTGCATTTTGAAGAGGGGGGGGAAAAACGGAGAGTGTATACCATGTTTAAAATATTCAGTACCTATATTTGTTGAATAAATGTATAAAATGCAACGTTTAGAGGTTAGCGGTGCGGTACGACCACTATAGGGGTCGTTAGGCGTCAGAGGGTTAATTTAAGATGTTCGTCGTCTCGGACCGTAAGGCTAAAAAAGCTATGCTGTCCCAGGATGGTAAAATACAGTGTGTTTTCTTATCGCGGAACTGAGTACGGCAGAGCGGGAACCGTTATCCATGCTTCTGCAGTAATTAATGTCGCCCGCTCTACGGCGCGCAGTCCCGAGTTAACGCGATACTCACAGGACTTAGTAGGCTACTTAACTAGCGGACGGCGACGTCGGTCACTGTGTAGCTGTGCAGATATAGGCAGGTGTGAAGAGGCGCTGAGCGGGTTTCACACGCGGCTGGGTTCACTGTGCAACGTACATCAGCAAAGTTATAGAACTGCAGTAGTTTTAAATTTGGTGGTTGTAATATATTCTGATTTTGTTACTCAATTTACGGAGTATTCTTAATAATGTGTTTAATTTTAGTATAATGCCTGCCCTCGTTATTACTTACAGTGACGTGCGGGTCGCCTTAAATTTCAAAATTATCCGTTTCGCTCGTGCGCTAATTTCAGTCTGAGGCCACCCATGTAGATAATACGTTCGTAAAAACATCCCTTACCTCTTTAAAGTGTATATATATGCTATTGACATCCGTAGGGCCGGCCCGGGGCATGTAGGTTCCAAGGCTAAGGTAATAATTTTGCGCCCCTCAAACCGGTATTCTTTAAACGTTTTCCTGTGGCTGAGCTGGCAACGCAATGAAGTAGTTTTAGATGTTAAGTACTATATATAACTAGTACTGTAGAAGAGACAAAATTAATGAGCATGTGACAATAACAAGCTTGTAACATACTGAAAGAATTGCAAATTTTGTTGTTTTGTGTTATTTCATATTGTATTTACTTGTGTTCATTTTATTTTACGATAAGAAATTATAAAAGGAGAGATTAAAATCAGATCTAAGTTTTTACGAAGTCTTCTTATACACTTAATAAATTCTGTATTGCTTTAATGTGTAGACTTCAAAGAAGATATTAGAACTGGTACCGTATGAACCACCGAAGAAATGTCACGGTCACTGTAGCAAAATAGAAGCGATAAACCTTGGTTTATGTTATGATAAACACACACACACACTCACACAAAAGAAAAGTAAGGCGAAGCAAGTATACATATTTCATTTTCACTGCATCTTTAGCTGCTGCACTGATGGTGACATATTTTGTACCAGGTTTGTACTTCGTTGTTTTGAGACCCATATGCGTGCAGCATTAACTTCTTCATTAAGACTTTTCTTATGGGTAGGTTTGATAAAGTTAGTTACTGAAACAGTGAATCGAGTATGTAGACGAAAATACTGTTAATACTGCCACTGCGTAATTTTTCCAACAGTCAGAGCGTCAGGAATGGACTTCCAAACTTCTAGAAACCAATTTGCTGCAATTTGCAGTGTTGATCCCACTAACCGATTTCGTTCAGTATTTTCAAACTGGACCCTTAGATGGACAGACGTATGCCTCTGAATTCACCTGCAGCTCACAGTTACGCCAGTCCATTGCATCCTTCTCAAATTCAGTTTTGCGGATGCAAAATTGCACATCTTATGAATTTTTCAGTTTCTGCAGATCGTCTCAGTAAAGTTAAATCTTGAAGAGAATGTTTCGAAGGTTAAATCAGTGGCGCTTAAAAATTGCTTGTGAAGGCTCTGAATGTCTGGTTTGTCATGAATTTAGGATAAAGTATTTTTACTCATGTTTGTATAAGAATATGGAGAATTGTATAGCTTCTTTAATGAATAGGACGGATATATTTTTGTCTGTTTTCAGTAGAATTTCTCTGTAGGTTCACAAAAAAGAAATGCTTTCCGACCTCGTGTTTCCCTTTCCACATTGTACGACTTTTCATTCATATAATAATTATAGCAGATGTTAAGTTTTCACAACTACTAATATAATGGAATTTTTTCTGAAAACGCATACATATCAGTTATGTCATAGTTAGCCTGTGGAAACATGAGTTTCGTGGCGCCATATTTCTGATTATTCGAGTAACGTCGTAGTTTTTATAGGTTGCCACCCCTGCAGTCGCCCAGCTGTCCCACCTTAATGCGGCCTTTCTGTAAAATACTTTTCAAACGGCTGAGGTTGAGGTTAATGTCCGGTGACGGGCTGTTGAGGACAGTATTGATAGTTCGGGCTGCGGAAGAAGCGGTTAGTTTTCTTAACGAGATTGGCGTCTGTCAGTTTTCCGGACAGTAATCTTTTCTGGATGGTGTTAGTTGTGGCCCCTCAAAATGCAGCTGTTAACGAACATCGAAATTAACAAGCTACACGCCTGTCTTTAGCACAGAGTCGATGTAGCTTACGAATCGAGTTGTTTTTTTTATCGCTCAAATGATAAATATTGGTCCTTTATTTAATTAAAATTCCAATTGACAGCTGACGTGTTGTTTACTTGTTCTGTCGCTTAGGGAATCCCCTCCCTTCCGCTCCAATCCAGAATTTAAACAAAAAAAAAATGGCAAATATTTGTGTACTGCATGTTTAAATGTATAGCCATTTATAACCAGCAGGCAAAAAATTAATATAGGCACAGAAGGTTTATCATGTGCGATGTATGGGTGTTGTATGGATACGCCAAGGGTAGTGAATGAGTGAACAGCCTGAGAAAACTGTGGTGAAAATCAATATTGTGCGCTGGAGTAGAAACAAAACATCCCCCTGTTCCATGTACATTTTTTGTACTGTCAAGTACATACGTTATATATCGCAATTCATCTTGTGTGTGCACACGTGTGCATATGTGCATGCAGCACAGGTAGGGTTAGGGGTGGGGAATGATTGAGGGTTGTGGTTGAGATGGTGCAGACCGGCATAATATGTGCTTGTATGTTTATATGAGGGTGGAAACGCAGTATATAGGATAAATGATGGCTGCGCTGTTTAATCCCTGTAGGCAAATTTGGGCGTGTTTACGTATACAGTTTGGTATTAAAGATATAGATATATATGTATATATATGTATATGTATGTATATAGCTACCTTCATTTGTTACACGCTGCATGTTCGGAGGATATTTGCTTAGAGTAATGGGTGCAGATGCATGGTTAGGTGTACATAAGTTGCTGGTCCACCACACTGCACTGCGTTGCAGATATTGACAGTCGAACGTCATTTGTAATTGTGTTCCAGATCCTTTGTCGTATCCCTTGGGGTTGGGCTTAGTTTCAGACCTTCATAATTAGGCCTACAACTGCAGTGATCTGTACTCATCCCGCGGGATGTCAGCGGATGTTGATGGTAGTAACAACGGGAGAAGGGACGGTTTGGTATTGAAATTCTTCAAGCAAACCGATTTTGCAGTCATAGTCACGCATTTACATTGCTCGCTGCATACTCGTTAGATTGATAGGGGTACGCGGTGGCGCAGTTGGATGAGCTACTGCGCTAAAGTCGGAAGGTCGCGGGTTCGGTTCCCGATGGTGTCATTTGAATTTTTCATTGCCATAATTCTTTCGGCCGCACTATGGTCCTGGGGTTGACTCAGCCTCTAACAGAAATGAGTACCAGCAATATTTCCTGCGGGGTAAAGGCGTCCGGTGCGTAGGGCTGACAACCTTACCACCTTCATGTGCCGATTGTCTTGAAATCTGGGAGCCTCAGCATCCTGGAACCCTCAGGGCCTGTCCAGACCT
>Ga0123357_10008734_pt1 | contig 12699 bp, 7 predicted proteins | sample TergutEmb28metaG_FD_89873 | JGI IMG/M metagenome (GOLD analysis project Ga0123357, IMG submission 89873) | Embiratermes neotenicus P4 segment gut microbial communities from Petit-Saut dam, French Guiana - Emb289 P4 | ecosystem: Host-associated > Arthropoda: Insects > Digestive system > Gut ... | reverse complement strand
ATCGTGACTCCATTGTGCGCGGGTATCACGACAAAACAGTCGTGCCTTGTGGTGTCTCGCCTTGCCCGTGCTCTTAAGACAAAACTGTCTGCGGGCAATCAGTCTCTAGTGTAGCCCAGCCCTAAGACGTATAGCTCTGCTCTTACTTTAGCCTCGGCGCTAGATGTGGTGGGTGGTCAACACCACGCCCCGGCCGCATTTCCCCCCGGTAAAGATCCGGCACCCACTGCATAGGAGGCTGGGAGGGCCCCAGAGCCGGTCTGGACAGGTGCAGAAAATCTCGCGCCCCACCGGGATTCGAACCCCGGACCGCCCAGTCCGTAGCGAGTCGCTCTTGAAGATCGGTACAAATTATTAAACTGTGAAATGACGCCATGCCAGAATCGCACAAACTGCGTATACCGTTAATCATACAGGAGTCCAAATTCAGTCTTCTTGGGGTCCCTGACCCTTGGGTGATGAGAGTACTCTCGTACGTTCGAAATGTCGGGCACCACTAAACTAGCGACACGGCATCGTATCCCGGAAGAAATGGGTCCACTACAAGTCTGCACAAACCTCAAATCCCAGAAATCCTCGCCGTCACGTGACACAAATGTGGCAGAGCTATCAGTGATGGCACGTATAAAATCCGATAGCTTTCACAGGGAGAAGTCACTGCATATGAAACGTGGCTACTGAAATGTAGTGTTCGAATAACCTTGGGGTTCACTGGTGAAGGTAAAGTATTGGCGGTATTTCATGTAACAGTCACTGGGGCTACTGTCATTCAGCAGGACCAGCCCTTGTTTTACACCCCGGTTGCGTTTCTGAAAAAGCAGGCGCAAAACAATGATGATATTCCCATAAGAAATAAGGAGTTGAGTCAGCGTAGCCGCACGCAGCCATCCATAGGGTGTTACACCGAAAATGACTGGGCAGGGTAGCGTAATTTGGCATAGGGAGTTTAAAAAAAAGTGGCGCAAAACATAGCGAGTTCTCCACAGAGTGCGATCTAGTGCTTCCTTTATCAATTTCTAGTATCCTCTCTTTTCCTTGAGGTCATCTAGTACGTTCTTACCTCTTCTTCTTCGTCTTCCCGTCACTTCTTCCCTCTAGCTTTCCTTCTATAGCGTGCTGTAGAAGGCAGTTCCAACGTAAGATGTAACCAATCCAGTTAGCCTTCCTTATTTTTATTGTTTGCAGGATATTCCTGTCCTCCTTGACTCTATGTAACACTTCTTCAATTCTCACACGATCGGTCCAACCGATCTTCTCTATCCTTCTCCGGTACCGCATTTCAAAACTTTTCACGTATTTCTGATCCACTTTCGGACGTGTCCAAGTTTCAGCACCATATAAAGCTGTACTCCAAATGTAGCACTTTACAAGTTTCTTCCTTAAATTTAAGTCCAATTTACTGGTGAAAACAGCCTTTATTACGGCGATAAAAATGAGGATGAGATGGGTGGGGAATGTAGCACATGACGGGGCGAAGATAAATACCTAGTGTTTTGGTGTAAAACCCTGACGGAAAGAGACCACTTAGAAGGCGCAGGCGTAGATGGGTGATAACATTAAAACGGATGCTACAGAAATACGATGGGTATGGACTGGGCTAATCCGGCTCTCGATAGAGCCACGTGTCGGACTCTTGTAAACACGGCAAAGAAGCTTCAAATTCCACAAAATTCGGGCAATCCCCCGAGTAGGTTTCGAACCATTAGTTTCTCAAGAAGAAATCTGTTCCATGGAGCTATGCACAAGAAGGTAAAAAAAAATACGAATGCTTATCTTTTATGCAAGCATAAGCATGCGCCAATTGCAGTACTTTGCTGATAAGACAAACTCAAGCCTCGTCTACAATTTCAAATGACTCAGTAGTTAAGCCACGAAAGACAAACTACTAAAGGATGAGCAAGCACTGTTGTCACCACGAGGACGGGGTGGCCAACAGACATGCAACTGGATACAGCTGGCCGATAACTTCATCTTTTCTGCAGTGCGGGTAACTGGATGCGCTTTCGCCAACTGCCCGCCTGCATGCGATAAGCCTGGCTTTCGGCGAAATCCCACCTACCCCACTCTGACTGTAAGCAGCGATAAGGGCACAGATTTGAAACGGGGGTGGAAGTATCAAAGAAAGGTGTCCATGTCCACGCCATTAAGGCATACAGAGTGTGTGGTGGTTTAGCTCCACTCATTCTTAATTTCGGCACAAGGCGGTGAGTGGTCAACTTCATGAACCGGTCGCTTTATCCCCCCCCCCCCGGAAAGTACCCCGGTACCCACTGAAGAGGAGGCTATGTGGGCCCCAAGCGATGGTCTGGAGGTTTTGAAGAAAATGGGGCCTCAGAACTGGTCTGGAGGTTTTGGAGAAAAATAGGGGCCTCAGAGTTGATCTGGAGGTTTTGGAGAAAAATAGGGGCCTCAGAGCTGGTCTGGAGATTTGGGTGAAAATGGGCCTCAGAGCTTGTATGGAGGTTTTGGAGAAGAATGGGGCCTCAGAGCTGGTCTGGAGGTTTTGGAGAAAAATGTTTTATCCCAACTGGGATTCAAACCCTAGAGGGTGCAGCAACTAGTTCAGTCGCAATACAAAGCTCCCGGTGTGGTAATATCCTCGTTAGACGCCACATCATTAGGACGCACTGGCATGCGGAGGTGTAACTCCGTTCTTTCTTAACTCTAAATACTGGAACTCCAGTAGTCAACTTCACGACCCGCTCGCTTTATCTGCAGAAGTCACCCGTAACCACTGAAAAGGCTGCTGAAAGCGACCCACAGCCGGTGTGGTCAGTGTGCTGCGACGAATCGAAGCCAAATTATCTGGCCTTCCAGCCGGTTGCCTAGTCACTATGCTGACCCAGCCAGTAACTATCATAATAGAACCGCAACATTCGACGCCCCTCGGCACCAGACATGTTACTGAGATTGTGTTCCATACTCATACAATTAAATGATCCGTTTATCCGTCACCGGATCTTTTCCACTCTTCCAACAAACCACTCTTCTCAATAAAACTCCTGATTTATCATTGACGTATCGCAAATATGGTATTAGTCCAGCACAGCGTTCCCTGATGTACGGTTAGGTGTAAAGGGAAGACATCGTTTTATCTAGCCAGTACTGACTGGCACTTCCTGTCGGCTCGCTTATCGTATAAACCGCAGCCGGTGAATGGCCTGCATGCATGACAGTTGGAATGGCGGCGAGAAATTACTACCTAAAAGGTCACACAGAATAATGACGGTCGTTGATTTTCATAAGAAGTAATGAAAACGCTTTGTTCTTCAAGCCTGCGTAACAAGGCGATCAAATCGGTAGAGTACCGGACTCCTGGCAACCTTCGTCATGGCAACTGTGTCTATTCGTTTTACACAAAATGGCCAGCTGAAGGCGGCACCCGCTCACAGCTGTATTGCTGCAAAAGCTGCTGCTATGCAGCGCTCACTCCGGTGTGTCTAGCGTTTGCTTGCAACTGCACGCCGTAGAGCGGACGACACAAACTGTTGCACGGGAATCGGCGACGGCCCTCGCCCCGCGAGTTACGCTCTAATTCCAGACGAAACACATACTTCTTCACGCAAATCCCCTATTTATCTCCGATTTTATCAAACATGGGGTGGTGTCCCAACAATTCTGTGGAACTCTCCAATACAAATTATTTTGTACTATGACCAACAAATGCACAATTATTTCACAAATTATCACACTCCCACATGTTTCGACACTATCGTGTCGTACTCAGGGAGCTTGTAATCAATACCTTGCCAAATTACACAAGTATTTCAAATGCAGCTGTTGGTAATACAATTTTCAAGATGTTTCGCATAGATTTTATAAGGACTTGCACAAAACCTATGCGAAATATGTTAATTGTACATTGTATTACCAACAACTGCATTTGAAATAGTTGTGTAACTTAGCAAGGTATTAATTACGAGCTCCCTGAGGATGACACACCAGTGTCGAAACATGTAGGAGTGTGATAATTTGCGAAATAATTGTGCATTTGTTAGTCATAGTACAGAATAAAATATGCACGGCACGTGTATTAAAATAATAGAGGCTCTCCAATATAAAATTTCGTGGGGGAGGGGAGGGGGGAATCGTTCGGCGTTTGTCGGTTCCTTGCAAGTGGGCAGACATAACACGGAGAAACTACGTGCAGCATTTTTGCAACATTAAATTACAAAAGCTGGTAGTTCAGGTACGGGGGTTTCAAATTATGACACTACGAACATGCCAGTAAGTGCGAGCAGGATCACGACAGTTCAGGGCTAACGCACCTACACACAATAAAACCCCTGTAACTTATGGTCTATCCCACCATACTACACAACTCGAAAACTAACTTACAATATTCCAAGCCTGCTATATAAAACCACGCTCGTGATCACACGTTTACGATGGCGTGTTTCCAAAACCGAATAATTTTGATGCGTTGCACAAGAACAGCACTCCTCCAGTTTCACTTCTTTGTACGTGGCTGCCATACAAAACACCCGATTCTCTTTGCAGGTTTTACTGCCTTTGACACACAGACCTACAGCTACTAGCTTCTTCCATGAAGACAAAATACTGACAAAACCACGGTCAGCAGGTCAGGTTTGTCTCAAGGCGTCAATGAATTTCGAAATCGAATGCTTATGGAAAACGTGAAACGTAAATGTGGGGATAAGTCTTGTCACGTGACGACGTTCAGTCACGGTATCATAATAATGAAGTAGGTTCCTCCGAAACGACTGTCTCTAACAGATGACGCTGCGTCATCCTGCAACAGCCAGCTTACCTTTGGAGTTACCAGCATTGAGAATCGCAAAACTACAGTTGGTGCTACGTAAATGAGCGCTACTCCCCTTAAAACGTATATGGAGTGGAGGTATGGCTCCATACATTAAACTCAACACCAGAGAGCTGTCAGTAGTCAAAAAATGGTTTTCTTCAAACCAACAAACCAATGGTGGAAACACAGAAACAGTTCCTTCCATGTTATTTTCAATGTCAATAACCATCATCCTACAGTCATGAATACAATCTTCTGGCCAGGGACACCCTGTGTTTTGGTAGACTGGCATCAGTGTTCTTCAGTAAGATGGAGGCAGCAGGTTCGACCTAAATGTTGCCAACTATCTACGTCACATTCCAGAAGATCATGACTCTAATTCTCAAACTGCATGTACTTTAAAGCCACACAACAGTTCCAAGGTAACTGGCTGATGAAATATGGAAAGGTGTGAGAGGTAAGGGACAAACCATGATGTAGTTTTGGGTACTGTAGAGGGCCGAGGGCTATACACTTCCGGCTGAGAACTCCACAGCTACAGAAATGTATGGCCATCCCAGTGCAATTTTGGATAACGTTTTCTACAATAAGAGGTCAATTTTCACGGAATACAATATGCACACAATCCTATTGGAAACACATGTTCGCTGACATCATCAATACCAGAAAGATGGGCATGCAAAACTGTAAGGTGGAAGCAACATTAGTGATTACACTGAGAATAAGACGGGCAGTGCTTAAAGCAAAAATGGAAAAAGAATGAGAAATTGATTGAAAAATTTTACACAGAAAACATGAAGACTACTTGAGAAATGCAAATGTATATGGCTGAATAATAATAAAATTAAAGTTAAATATGGTGTGAGAAATGACATGGATTCATTTGACTCATGATAAGGCCCTGAACTGATGTGGTAACAGCCTTCAGGTTTCATACAAGGAAAACTGCTGGAATAGTTCAGCAACTGTACTACCAGTACAAGTTTAAACTGCATAAAACTCTATCTATTTATGATATTTGTGCAGATTCACATATAAAGAAATTCTCCCTGCCCTCGTAGACAGTGACTGGAAGAGTATAATTTGGCATTACAAGAGACCTGCACACCACAATAAAAAAGAATATACATAAACTTACATAAAAACCCAACAATTGTACCTGTATAAGATACGTTTTATCACGCCATAAGTTATGAACATGTTTTGACCGCCTCTGAGATCATCATCAGAGCAGCATTACAAGAGTAAGTATTCAACAAGCTGCCAAAATTTATTCTGTTGGCAGCACATTCAGCGCTCCAGTCACTGTCAGTGTTTCTGAAACATTTGGTGTGTGCATGTGCATGTGTGTGTGAGTGTGTGTGTATGTGCAATGCTTACCATCTTTCCAGCATGCCTCTGAACCTCCACACAAACTAGCAAGCACTCTGGTCACTACCATAAATAATCCACTGAACCACTGAACTACATGTGCTTAGTCTTTCTATGTGATGACTGGTGTTAAAAAACTTTGACAGAGTTGGATCCTGTATATTCTGAACAATAACTGATCAGTTACCAATCAAATACTCCATATGAAGAGAATGAATGGGAGTATAATGCCACAATCAAGAGGTATTTACAGACATCAGAAGGAAGTATAACTCAGAACACAAGCACTAGATAACATTACAACTGCATGTGGAACACACAGAAAACTTAAGGAAAACTGGGTAGGTAAAGACAATTCGCATGACTTTCAGAATGGTCGAAAACAAAGAGATGCTGTAGGGCAATTGTTTTTGTGATCTGATCAATTTAATCTGTGCAACTCCAAAACAGATCATGCATGTAAATCTACTCTACCTTATATAAAGTGATTTATTTGTCAGTGCAAAAATGAATAGTTGATGCTATATACAACAGATGGCAGCTATTATTATGAAGCAGCCGAGGGTTGAAGAGGTACCCATACTCCAGTCAGCACTGCACTCCATCATATAGTACTCAGAATTATTAAGTATTCTTTAAGTTCAGAATGGAATGCAACCTACTGAATAGTCTCCCAAATACAAGTTTGACAAATCTGCAGAAGGTTTCTACACAGGACAGGTCCCTTTATGGATATATGCACACCAGGCTGTTATGAGTTAACGTGGTTGAAAATCGGAACTGTTCAGCAACTTTTGGTGGGAGATGGGGAAAATGGGAATGAAGAATAACCAGCCACTACATTATAACCATTCATAATCTATGTAAGTCCACTTTCTGATAATAGCCCTTGCGGTAATGAACCTTCAGGTTCCATAAAATGCGGGGAATTTCTTGACTAGCTGAAAAACTGTTAACTTCTCAAGAAGGACTCTGCTCCATGAAGTAAATAAGTCAGCAGTCCTGCACCTGAACCAAAGCACAGAGGAGCCTTCTGATAGTCACATGGCCTTATAAAATTAAATCCCAGATGAAAAAGGCTGTTCAGTTAGGATGTCAGCCACAGAGAACAATGGAAGTTGTTCAGACCTGGTCCTCACACTTCCCATGAACAGCAAATTTTACTAGCCTCAGTTTTAATACAAGTCTATGTGAACGCCCTTTATGAAATTCTGTCACTTGTCTCAACAGGATCTTTTTTAACTCTAATGACATCTTTTAGCAGAAGGTTCTCCTGTAAATACATGTTCATATATCTTTGTCCTTGGAATTTTTGATTGACATAACCCTTCCGATTGCACTATGACCCTGGGGTCGACTCAGCCTCTAACAGAAATGATTACCAGGAGCATTTCCTGGGGGTAAAGGCGGCCGGTGCATAAGGATGACAACCTTACCACCATCCTGTGCCGCTGTCATGTAATCTGGGAACCTTAACTTCCTGGAGCCCTCTGGGCCACTCCAGGCCCGTAACAGGATTGCTTTATCTTTATATCTTTGTCCAGGCTTAAACTAGCAATATCTGTGGTCACCTCTGTTCCTGCAGTCCTTTATGGTCTGTCTGGCAGTTATTCTTGAATTTCATGTCATATCAATGGATTTTCACATCCAGGTACTGCCAACTGCATGACACCCTCATTCCCTTCAATTTCCCTGTGACCTGACACCTACACCAGCTACAACATGCAATGTTCAGCCAGCTTCCTTAGCGAGTGATGACAATTCCAGATGAATTAAGACTTGAGCTGACAGTTGCTATGGCTCAAATGTCTGATAAAATACAGATTTCTCTGTTCCTATAGCCCCTACACGTTTTCTGTAGCACTTCTACCCAGAATAACAAACTGAATAAGCTCATTCTTTGCATCACACGCACAAACTCCTGCATCATTTCTGTCTTTAACCACTCCCCAACTTTTGGTGGAAGCCCCCTTTTTTCAAATCTTCACAAAATCTCTCATACAGTTTATGAGATCCCTGAACAGGTCCATCTATAAACACACACACAACAGGCTTCATTATAGATGTCTTAAAATCATAGCAGCCTGAAAACAGTAAATCTGTTACACTTAAATTTAACAAAATATGTGAAACAGTTTGTGGGATACAGGAACAAGTCAATTTATGGTCTTATATAAACGAAGACTTGTTATGGATCAATAAGGCTCATACATGGAAATGTACATCAACTTTCAAGTTGGAAAACACTGAGCTTTTTAAAAATATGTTGAATGTTTTAGTGTACAGAACAGTAAAGGACATGAACAGATAGATATATCCCCAAACAGGACATTTCGCTCACATTACAACAGAATGCCTAAAAAGCAACTATCTGCTGGGTTTCCTGTTTCCTACAATAAACCAAATAACGTACACCAAAGACAGCAGAAAACAGACAAAATTTATGCAGCTACAATTCAGGCTTAAGTGCAAGCATAGGAACAGTTGTTGTTGGATGCGACCCAAATATTCTTAGTCCCTGATTTTTAAGTAACTTTTAACTTAATATGCATGTTATTTGTGTTCGAAATTTTCTGCCAATACATACTGTGATATTAACTGGGAAGAAGACATACTGTGAGCAAATCCAATTGGTACTTCTGCTTGTTTTGTATAAAAGCACACATTCTTCCAGCAAAACATCACAGATGCTCATTACATACACCATCTAGTGCACACATGCCCAGGTGTGGGCTCATCCTCTCCTTCAAACTGAGACATTTTGCTGCATCTGACAGCCATTTATTGAAAAACAACTAACAATAACACACAAATGTACAAACAGAGCAACTGTAATAAGCACAAAATACACTCATCTTGTGATGTAACAGGCAGCAAATGCATTTGCATACTAAATCACAGTTACACTATTCACCACCTGCATGTAACGCATATCACCATAGCATTACTTCCCTCACTTTGCATTCAAGGTAAACCACAACTAATGGTAGGGCATTCACAGCAAAAAATTTAATCAGCAAATCGCATAATTCAGAACTCAAAAAAAGTGTAAAAAACCGTTACAAAATCGATTTCACTGCCTCCCAAATGCATCCTCTAGAATATGATTTATGCTACGTCAATATTCCGGTATGCAGACCAGACTTTTTCAAATCGAATGTGGTTACCGGTTCACGAAGCTCTGAGGAGACTGGAATTGAACTGGGTCGTGACAATCATAAAACGTTTTTCACCAGTTGAAGGAAATGTGTCATGCTGATAACAAAACATCAGAATACAGGCCTCCAATAAATTTTCACATTTCGGTTAACTAGATATTTTAACAACCAACGGATACAAAACGCAGTCTACACATACAAACACTGAAAACAGTGAAACGCACTGTCGTAAAGACCATACCTTGCTAGAAGACCTCACCAACCCCAAGGTTTGGAAAGCACCTGCAAACCGCGTGCTAAAAGGATATCTGAAAAGATAAGGACACGAACATTCTACTGTACAATCTAGTTTCTTGTATATTGGCACACGATACAATGCAAACATGCCATTGCATACAGTGCTAAACTTCTGGATAAGCATACCCATTTCAATTTACCGATATGACTAAATAAACCATATTCCACGACACTTCCAACCCACATACTAACGCATGTGACACAACAAAGAATCCTTTCGCAAGTACACACACAACGGTACGAATAGTGACAAAGAATCCATAGCTCCTATACCTAGGTCAATTGCAAAGATAAAAAATATCAATACTTAAAATCCTGAAACATTTATTTACCTTACATATTCACATATCCATTGCTTATGTTATTTCAGTAAACATCAAATACACTTCAATATTCAAGGTCCTCAAATTTTCACAAAACACACGCGACCTTCCTCCTACATCCACCAACTTTTCATTGCATCAAAACTGGTAATGGCACTCCGTCAATTTCCGTGTGAGGTGATGGGTCACGTGGTATAACAGCTGACATGCAATGTACGTACATTCATTAAGCGCCAAATTTAAAACCACCACAATTCCCACTCGGCAAATGAGTGCATAACGGTTTAACCAAACGTATTCTCCATTTTCATCTATCTTTGTACAAATAAAAATCAGTGTGGTATATAACTAAGCAGTATATGTGACGTATGTTGTAGATGCGCTTACTACACGTCTGTAATATCTCAAAGACAAGTTTTCCCCCATACCAAACACACAGCAGTTATACAGTACATATGAATGTGAAACACCGTCCACACTGCATTAGACAATATGGCACATTGCGGAAATTCTCTTAGAGCTAAGGAATGTGTTCTGGGAATTCTCGAATAAATTTAAAACGTAAAAATATTTTTTTAAAAGGAACAAATTTCAGGTCTTGATAATGATTATAACGTATCATTGGTAATGAAAATGCTACATTAAATGGGAGGAGTCTGTTAGTACAGGTACAAGCATCAAATTCCTACCTGTATTTACATACAGATATATTACACATTCCAAGGAAACACAACTAACTCAAAACGATAATAGCATACAGAGTTAAACCAGGTGTGCACCCAGCATATTTCACTGCGGGCAAGCGACTGACCCTGAGGCTACATATAATTTATATCTGAATTTAAAAAATCTGTTATAAAAACCGTGTGATAAGTATAATGTAATATAACACTGTTTGCAACTGCATTTATATACATACAAACATAACTAACTCCATGACTCACTCAGGTCCAATATAATGGTTTTTTTTTAAATTTTAATAATTTATTTTTCAAAAATCTAATGTACTAGTTATGGTCTGATTTCAGCTTCAGGGTAAATCATATAAAACTTCTGATATCGTGTCTACAAAATCTGTGTTCATTAAATTTGGTTTTGAAAGGGCTGCAGCACCCCCCCACCCCACCCCCTCTTGGGTGCACCCTTGAATTAGACAATAATCTCTCTGACTCTTGTGACATACAATTTAATTATGCCACGCAGGTCTTGTAGAATTGTCCTAAGCTCCGCAGTTTGGCAGGGCAATAAAAGACCCCAAATCTGTTTAATTTTATGGCGCCTGATACAGTCAACTTATAATGTGTTACAAATACGTACTTTAAATCACATGACAATAGAATGATATATATTTATCTGCCTTGACCCCAACTCCATTGAAGATCAGAAATTACCACTCCTATTCAGGACTGTCATGCATTTGAATCAACTAGTCTGTAAAATAAAATTAAAAAAATCAGTTCCACACTTCTTCTTTGCAAGCTTCTGAAACACTGAACACTCAAACAGATGTGACAAAATATGCATATGAAAAGAGATTTATTTAAAGGAAGTAATCAAGTTTCATTTCACTGGATGAAAATTATAATTTAATGCAGATTATACTACATTTGAAATTCTATGGACTCACATTAAGTCCATTAATATGAAAGATGATACTCCTCAAGCACTTTTTTTTCTTCAGTTGGCATTACTTACACACAGTAAGTTTACAGCACAAAGGACAAGCTATTCCAAACATGTCACTAGCGGAGTCTTATTAGAATTTTATCACATTTTAATGAGTAATAAACTGCAATGGATGTATACGGAAGTACAAGTGGTAATGGTCAATTTGAGGTACATCTTGGCAGTTACCTGGCGAGACTGAGAAAAACCATAAAAACCCTCAGGCAGGCTAGCCTATATCAAGGCTCAGATTAGAGCCTAAAACCCCTGAACTATGAAACAGAAGTACTGCCCACAGGAAAGCATCAATAAATAAACACCCCTCTGTCTCTTCCATTTCTTCTCATTGTTCAGAGTGAGATGGTGATTTCAAACACATGTGAACATTAATCTCCACACTTCACTGAGCTAATGTAATAAATTAAACCAACATTTGTATGAACATTTGATTGATACACGTAACATGAAACTCAGATATTTATACCTTAACAAATGAACAGAGGGACTATTTTCAGACAGGTCGCAGGTTCGATTCGCGATGATGTCATTGGAATTTTTCATTGATGTAATCCTTCTGGCCACACTATGGCCCTGGGGTCAACTCAGCCTCTAACAGAAATGAGTACCAGGAATATTTCCTGGGGGGGTAAAGTGGCCGGTGCATAGGGCTGACAATCTTACCATCTTCATGTGCCGACTGTCTTGAAAACTGGGAGCCTCAACCTTCAGGAACCCTCAGGGCCTGTCCAGGCCTGCAATGGGATTGCTTTACCTCTAGCTTTTACTGTCTACAATGTGCCACATGTTTCAGCTCTTCCAGAAAGCCATAATCGGGACAAGAATGAAACATACAAAACAAGCACTTTATATAAAAATGAGTATTATTAATAAAAAGAGTGAGATCTCAGTGTGACCAATATGCATGCAGTTTTATACACTAGCCAAAACTGAGTGAAAAATTAAAATATTTTACTATACGGGGTGTAACAGGAGGAAAGGACCAGACTTCGGGAGGGTGTTCCTTATGTTATACTATACCGATATAACCCAAAACACCTATATCCAAAGTTGAACGGTTTGGGAGATAATGGCAATTGAAAATTGTGGACTTCCTTGTGGT
>Ga0123357_10008732_pt1 | contig 12702 bp, 10 predicted proteins | sample TergutEmb28metaG_FD_89873 | JGI IMG/M metagenome (GOLD analysis project Ga0123357, IMG submission 89873) | Embiratermes neotenicus P4 segment gut microbial communities from Petit-Saut dam, French Guiana - Emb289 P4 | ecosystem: Host-associated > Arthropoda: Insects > Digestive system > Gut ... | reverse complement strand
TAGGCGCCAAGTCTTTAATAATCTAAAATTTACATTACAACACTTAAAACGCTCCTACATGTTTCGATCATACGATCATCCTCAGGGAGCATACTTTGTTCTTTGCTAAAGTTATAGTTTAAAACACCCAGTGATTTACTTCCTTATATTAATTTGGTGCTGTGCCACAGCACCAAATTAATACAACGAAGTAAATTACTGAGTGTTTTAAACTATAACTTTAGCAAAGAACAAAGTATGCTCCCTGAGGATGATCGTATGATCGAAACATGTAGGAGCGTTTTAAGTGTTGTAATGTAAATTTTAGATTATTAAAGACTACATATGTGCATTTGTTGGTGTGTTACTTAAATTAAAAAAAAAAAAACTAAATTTCATTATCTCGGGAATTTTTGTAATTACCCTGTCCCACAAACAGTTCGACGTAGTTCGCAACGCCAAAATAAAATTTGAAATTCTGACGGCGCCTTTAAATAATGCAAGAATTAAAAGCAATACGTATTGATGGCACGAAAGTAATAGACGCTTTTAAATACATGGGAGTTTATTCGCGTTAGCATAAAAGAAATTCGGGCTTCGGTCGGGTACCGGTAACACATTTGAAGGTACATTTCGGGGCGTGGCCCGGTACAATTCTAAAATTCCGGCCCATGAAGACTTCTACCTATTACGTCATACAGGAAAAGGTAAAAGGTAAAACAGTCACGTTACAGGCCTGGAGTGGCCCATAGGGCTCCAGGAAGTTAAGGTTCCCAGATTTCATGACAACGGCACAGGATGGTGGTATGTTTGTCAGCCTTACACACCGGCCGCCTTTACCCCCAGGAAATGCTCCTGGTACTCATTTCTGTCAGAGGCTGAGTCGACCCTAGGGCCATAGTGCGATCGGAAGGATTTTTTGTCAATGAAAAATTACAATGACACCAGCTGGGATCGAACCAGCGACCTTCCGAGTTGTAGCACAGCACCTTAACCACTGTGCCACCACGGTCCCCATTTCGTTAAGGTAAGTTACCATTTTCAATTACTACTCTAACGTCTATGCTGAGTTCTCCTTACTTCGGCCTAAAATCTCTCAAGATGCCTACCATCAGTAGCTCGTATGACATCATTAATATATGTAAGGTTATATAAAAATCAGCAGACCCTAACCACTACGTATGAGGCAGAAACAGGAGGCACATACAAAGAGGAAGACTGTACCAAAATATACGTGTTTGTCGTAACAAGAAAATAGTTGTAAAAACCTTGCAGACTATAAAAACGTAACAAATCTGGAAGTTTTATCTACATGAGCATAAAACTTTTGACATCGTACATAGGACAATACACCTCTTACGCCCTCAGCTCTAATCACACAACTTTTAAAAAGACTGTAAAAAAAAAGATACAAAAGGCGAAGTCCAGTATATTAGGAATTTTATTTTAATAAAATGTGATGTATGACAATAACAATAATAATAATAATAATAATTTAATTTTAGTAATTTTGCAAAACAAAACGCACAGTAGTTACAATGATGACAGCAATAGGAATGATAACTATAACAACAGAATTGTAATTGTGAAATGTCACAAACAAAGTGTACACTTTTGTGTGAGCCTATGAGTTTGTTTTTACAAGTCCTATAGAACAGCTTCATAATGGTGCAAGTGAAAGGTAAATTTCAACCTAGAACAGGTCATGGAGGACCGCAGGAAGAGCAGAGTTACAGCTCTACTCTTTGTTTAACCTCGACGCTAGACGGGGATGGGTAGTCAACGCCACACCCCGGCCGCTTTACCCCCGGGAAAGAGACCCTGTACCCATTTTACAGAAGGCTGAGTGGGCCCCAAGGCGGGTCTGGACAAGGGCGGAAAATCCCACCCCATCGGGATTCGATCCCACGACCGTAAATCCCGTAACAAGTCTCTATACCGACTGAGCTTCCCCGGCCCCGACGATGGTATAAATATGGACCGAAATATGCAGCGAAGCCACAACAAATAACCATTCGTACTGGACTGAAACTTCGTATCTTCTTTTGTCCGTTACGATGTCACATTTAAATATAATATCCCGCTGTAATATTCTGACAAGAAAATTATACCGCTACAGATTTATCTACCACTTTATGTGTTCTTTAGCCCGAACACACGAAGAAAACAACAATGTAAAAAGCGTTGTAACCCGACCTGCTGAAGGTACTCTGATGCAGACCGAGAGGTGTTTAATGATAGATACGTTAGGACCCTTAAATAAATGACTTTCAAATCCACTTGTAGATGATCTGACACAAATACGATGCATCACATAATGAGGAGTAACAAAGAAATTAAAAGTATCGAAAAATGATAACTGGTGATATACGAAGAATGAGTGGTAATGTAAGGTCTGGTAATGTTCAGCAATACCAGCACTGGAATAAGAAACAATTTTTATGCGTGAAGCATAGCGAATGCCGCAAGTAAATACATATTTACGTCACAGCTTCACGAAGTCTTCTTACCTGTACACAGGCCCTTAACCTTTGACCTGAACACGACATGTACGCTTACTCACTAGCAGGTGTTGACCAGCTATCGTTTAAGATACAGAGCTAATCTTCTTATCGGATTGAGGGTCTATTGTCGCCTGTAATGCCCTGTTTCCTGCCTGGCGTAATACGCTTACTGTTTCATAATGCTGCAAATAACTACAAAATATCTAGTGCGTGTACGATACAGGCACGGAAAACAATATAAAGAAGCCTTCCGCGTTTGAGAAAAATACGCAATAACAGTGCTTATTTTTAAGAACAATTAATAAACGTTTACCTCATGCCATTATGTTTAGGCATATACAGTTATACGTTCTCTCCATATAACCACATTTTATAGAGACTATATGTTCAGGGTGATTCATGAGTTATGGGTATAGCTGTGGTAGATGACTTTCTAGGTTTTTGTCATCATATAACTTCGTGTAAGCATGTGTCAGATTTTTAACGGCTACGGAATTATTACAATAGTCTGAAACTTAGAATACGAGGTAAGAACTACTGAAAACATTTGGAATAAAATAATAATCACGCAATCTGCTTAATTTAACTTCTAAATTTTAACTCCATGAAATTACCTTCAGTTTACAATGACCTGTGCTTAAAGCAAGTTTTCGAAAATCCCACCCTTAGCTGCAACGCACGTCTCCGCTCGGTTGTAAACAAAGCGCGATGTTGTTGCAGCTTCTGCTGACTATTCACGATGCGTCTAAGACCGCACCCAAACTGCAACCGAGCAATGCATCTCCCGCTCGACCTTCAAGCTACACACCGCTGCTTTTCTTCATTCCCACACACAATAATCCAAGACCCTTCTGGCCAGTTGTGGGGTCACCGAGCCCCAAACCATCGCCCAGGGAAAGGATCATTACGAAAATTCCAACCTCAGCCGAAAAATTACGAGTTTCTCAGTCAAGTTGGAAGTACACGTACATACGACCTCGCATATTCACAGGCACATCCTCCGAAAGTTGGACCAATTTCTCCTTCAGAAATCTGACATACACCTCTCATGTAAGACGACTTTCGAATGTGAAAGGATCAATAGCCTGATTATCAAAAACTGCACACCACAAATTTGCAATGAAACGTAGCGCAAAGTTACTTTCCACAGTGGCTTGAGGATTCTCATCTGATCATACGCGAGCACTATGCCTATTAAGGACACCGTCGCAGTTAACTGCGATACGTCGGTAAGGAGCTTGTGACAATACAACCGGTAAGTCAGTAAGCCACTTGCAAAATTCCAGCCTCTGAACAAAATGGCCAGGTCCGAGATGTTGCACTTGCTGCACGTGGTGTAGGTACAGAGGGTTTTTTTATACTTGCCCGACATGCGCAGGCCCAACGTTCTAGTGAGTTTTTATGAGACTCTCTAAAGGTTATTACCACTGCGATCGTTTGTCTAGCTCCCGTCATCAACTGTTAAACCTTCCCAATACACGGCGTAAGACACAACGCTGGCACAGCATACGGACGGCGCTTATCCTTTAAGCAGGGTGGAAAAAACCCTATACATGCCTTCTGTATGCAGTGATCTCCGCACTCTCGTTCAGGGAACTGCGTTCTACCTTCTGAAAAAATGTTCCCTTTATCGTCAAAATCTTGATTGACCACATGCTCAGCTGCAATGTGAAGGCCGAAAAGCGTACCGATATCTGGCAATGTCCGCTAAATTCGAAGACACTCGTCTGGTTGGCATTCCACGGTTCGGGAAACATCGCTGGTTATCAGCTACGGCATTAACTGCATTACCGTCACAAAAACCGTACACATAACCCACATCCGCATCTGTGAAACTGAAAATTTAAATGGCATCTTGAACGGAAAAGATACAGGGAGACAAGAACTGCTACTGAACGACACCCACGGTACAATATGTCGCTTGCACGTCTCCCAACCCCACCCCAACCCCTTTACAAACCTACCGTCGTAAACGGCGAGATACTTTTCTCATTTGAAACGACCAATAAACTGGCTGCCCGACTCGGGTGGCAAGAAAGGTGTGCAAGTGCAAAGGTAAGCCTGAAATTTACTTACGTTGCCCGTCATTCAGTGGTACACGTAGAAACAGAACTTACTGAAGGTCGCACAGGATAAAAGACTCCACGGGTTTCGAGCGGTTCACAGGAACGCGTTTATGAATATTAGAAAACACTACAGCACCATAACCACTGATAATAGTACCCATGCTTAAAGAAATTTTTTGATCACAAACACTTAGGATATCATCTCTTACATTTATGTCCATACCTCATGAATCACCCTGTGTGTGTGCGTGTGTGTATGTGTATGTGTATGTGTATGTGTGTGTGTGTGTGCGTGTGTGTGTGTGTGTGTGTGTGTCGACGCAGCGGTGTAAAGGTAGTTCTATTCTCAACAGAAATACACGTATAATGAATGTCATAACGTTCTAAATTTACATACATACTATAAAAGAAATGAACGATTAGTAATCGGGCAGAATGACGCTCAATTTGAAAGTAAACTGAGGCCCCTGATGCCATGCTACACAACAAAGCCATTCATTAATGGAAGCAATAGAGAGTATGTTCACAGCTGTTATGTCATGGCAGTCGAACAGTAATTGTAACCACAGCATCAAAGGTAAATGCCACTTTCTTGCTACCACAATACTATCACTTCTTCGCTCTGGGAAATTCTGTACCAAGGACGAATGTTTCCAAACCCATGAGACTCCTGAAATCTCGCGACTAGGCTAATTTAAAGATAATGAAACATGCTACGTCTTGGCATGCGCAAGAGTCCGGTAACATTTCAAACAATGGAAAGCACAGCCTTGCAATCTGCCAACACAACAACTATTAGAACCTCAACCACTGCCCGTATAAACTTGTCTCCAGCACTGCTTGTTCTAAGCAGGTGTCTTCAAGAACCTACAAGTTCATGGTGAACACATTCAGTAAAAAATGTTATTTCAGACTAGCCCTCAAGGACTACAATGTATAATATATCAGTGGAAAGGTTGTGTAGGGGAATTATAGTTTAAAATGGAAATTTAATTTCCCATAGGAATTTCAAAGCGTTTTATTCTACTACTGCACGCAGATAAACTTCGTGGTTTACACAAATTACCTACTCCACCTACCTACCTACGCCTGTATAGCCCAAAGTGTCTAGACTTCTCAGGTTCTTCCCTAAAACTGTTGCAAACCAAACTCCTCACAGACAATCCACAATCGTGCCCATGTGGTTGGCATTCGTTTCAACGCAACTAGACGCACTGCCCGCATGCCAGCTCACTGCAGTAGACTAAATCTGTTCGTTTTCCCCTTTAAACCAGTCATTACTATAGGTACCACCTGCTTTAACATTTGGAAGCCCTGCACCTGGCTCATAACAATGAAAGTGTGGGGTTCTTATAAATCTCACAAAAAGAGTATTTTCCAAAGCCGCACAAACCGACTGGCCTTTATAATGGAGAGGAAGTGCGTCTTTTTGTGTAGGTTAGGAAATTATACTTAATTCTTGTTGAGATAAACTCCATGTTTCGGAAAGCTAAAAGACTGTTCCTGGAGTTGTACCTACGGTTAAAGTGCCATAACATTACAACGTTCAGGGGCGTGGAAAAAGGCTCCACACATTCATCTCGAAACTACATGCAAGGAAGTCGATGGCCATTTCACACTAAGGCTGTTTTACTTGTGGCGGAAAAGGGCACCCCCACTATCCACCTAACAAAAGTCTAGTTGGGCCTCAATGTGATGCGGACGTGATGGTGAAGAGAGAAATCACTGCTCTTGTCAGGAACAGATCCCTGATCATTCAGCCCGTAGGTAGTTAACGTACTCGTTCAGCTATTCCTTGAATGAAGATATAACATACATGAATAAGGAAACAGTATAAGAATCACTGGCGTAAACTAAAATGCATCCCAAAAAATGTTAACTCAGATGGTTTGCATTACTCCTTTGTTTTAAGGTGCGTTCGCAAAATTGAGAAAGCCAGCATTATCTTCGTCATGTCTGTCAGCTTGTCTGTCTATCTGTCTGTCTATCCATCCGTCCATCCGCGTGGAACAACTCTTCTCCCACCGGTATGCTTCTCAAGAAATATATTTGAGTATTTGTCAAAAATCTGTCGAAAATATTCAAATTTCATTAAAATCTGACAAGAATAACGGGTACTTTACATGAAGACCTATGTACATTTATAATACCTAGCCGAATTCTTCTTACAATGAGGAATGTTTCAGACAAAATTGTTGAGAAAATCCAAACACTTATTTCACGTTCCACGAATTTTTTTAATCGTGTCGTTTATGTGTAAAAATATTTTAGGGCCGGACATGCCACAGACGAAAATACGGCGCCTGCGAATTGCATAATGGATACCTGGAGCTACAAACACACACAAATAATATGTAATACTTACTTCTTTTCCACAAAAGCGCCCCAATGTTACGTTATACGCAAACTGCCTGTCTTGCTACCATTTTCAATTTTCGAAGCAACATTCGTAATTCATTAACAAAAAAGCCATGCATTTAATAGTTTAGGAATCTCGTTTTATAAAACTAAGAAGAAAGTACTATAAAAACCATGTGGTACAACATTAACGCGAAATTTGCGTAAGCAGGGAAAATCCTGCAATAGATGGTGATGATAATGTATTTCTAGCCCAGACACTGTTTCACTAGATACCAGTCGTGCGTCCCAGTACCTTTCTTCAGACCAGGATAATTAAGGTTTTCAGGCAAACAAGGAAAAACTCTTAACAAAGTACATTCAGCAGCTCTAGGCTGACCAAAATTTTGTTTCAAGAAGAAGGCCGCATGTGGTTACTACAGTTAACTTCTCAAGCGACGTGCGTCTCTCTGTTGCCGTATGCCACTGTACACAAAATTCAGGTTTGGAACCATTCATTACTTATATTCTGTTCATCGTTACGTGTTTTAATTCCAACATTAAATAAGGAACGCTGGACACGTTAACGATAGGAGAAATAATGTAACTTAACAGAAGTCCCGTTCATAAGCATGCTGTATTTACAACTTCAGATTTTCAACGAAAGTTTTCATGAGTTTCCTCTATTGCTACGTATGATGTTTGTCTCTGGATTGGCTTAAGTCAACCTGGAAAGTAATCGATTTTTGCACCTAAAATGTGCATTTTTCATTGGTGTAACAAGTCTACTCGTGTCACTATTGTTCGGTTGGAAGTACATACTTCAATCAGTGAGACTCCACCGCCTTAATAACGTACGCTCCAAATATTTGTTCTTCACGATTGCCTTTCATCTTGCCTACACGTAATCTCCGACTTCCATGCGGAAAGGAAAGCCAATGGATGAAAATAGAGGTAAATTGCCTTTGTGCTTAAATAAGCCTCCAGCCATGAATACGTATTGGGGAGTGAATTTATAGCTCCACGCATTCTTAACCTATACACTACACAGAGATGTGTGCTCAGCTTCACGTCCCCATTGTTTAAACCCCGGGGAAAAAATCCCGGTAATATGGGGATGGGGTGTGGATACTTTGGTAAAAAAAAAAAAAAACTATGTTCCTGCCTAGAATCGAACATGGGTTCCCACATCGTAGCCTATTCACTATGCCGACTGCGTGTATGTCTTTAAAAAAAACTCTAACGTATACAGACAAAATCAGAAGTAATCTTAGTAACTAACCAACTTAACCTTTAGGCACCATGCATCCTGTATATAGGACAGGCGTTCCGCTACTCTCCAGAGAACGCGTTTTATATATTTAATCAACAAATATACTTCATTATATTTTTGAGACTTACTGCACAATCTCAATTTATTCCTCTACAAAACGTCGTGCATTTCATAAAGTTACTTTTTGATTTGTAAAATATTCACATTTTACATAAACGATGTGCTAAAATTTAAATGTTCATCTCCAGGGCCAAATGGTTAATGCACACATTCTTATTTTGTAATAAGTTTATTATATGCCTCTACATGTTTCGAGCACTATGTTCTCATCATCGGGAGGTCAAAATTTTATTATACAGCATCTGGTATTATCACACCTGTAGGTGGCCGTCCCGTGCACGGGACGACCACCTACAGGTGTGATAATACCAGATGCTGTATAATAAAATTTTGACCTCCCGATGATGAGAACATAGTGCTCGAAACATGTAGAGGCATATAATAAACTTATTACAAAACAAGAATTTGTGTATTAAGTTGGTTAATTACTAAGATTATACTGAGATGCGCGGTCAGCAAAACATAAAAAAAAACCAGAAGTGTTGATGTGGAGAAATATTTTCAGGTTAGGTCCAATTATTACTTATTATGCAAAGGACTAGTGAAAAATATGGATATAACAAGCTGACTGATTCGTGTAATTATTAATTAGCTACACTAACTATAAAAGGAAGCACTTAAAAGCAAGAAAGCTTCATGAAGTTATTCAAAGAACGCCTGCTTCAATGGCACTACAGTTCCATTCCAGGGTTGGCCCTTTATAATCAAAAGAAATATCTCAGACAGTTACCAGGCAAGCGACAGGACTCTTTACATAAGGCATCAACCCTCATTAAAGCCTATGCCTTCAAAAAATAGACAAAAATTTGTAGAAATGTTATTTTCAGAAACACAGACTTCGGTGAGATTAATCGGCATAATCAATCGAACACCTGGAAAGGGATCCTCGTACACTGTGATTTGTGCTCTAAAATTGATCGAATGCCATCGTTAACTAAGATATGATGTAATTCCTAATAAGAAGAATGTCACGTTCGCCTGGATTCCGAGTTCTTTATCTGGAAACGGAATTCCCAAATACGTCTAACGATAAATATCTTAAATTCCTATAGGTCTATTTGCAATCTGTTTCTAGGCGAGTTCGCAAAATTGCGAAGAGCTACTATCATCTGCGTCATGCGTGTCTGTCTGTCCGCACGGAACAATTCGGCCCCACTACACGAGTTTTCATGGAACTTGATACTTGAGGATTTCTCGAAAATCTGTCCAGAAAATTCAAGGTTCATTAAAATGTGACAAGAATAACTGTACTTTACATGAAGACCTCTACACATTTATAATAACACTTCGCCGAATTGTTCTTAAAATGCGGAATGTTTCCAATAAAATTTGTAGAGAAAATCAAAACAAACATTTTTGTTCAACAATTGTATCAGAAAATCGTGCCATTTCAGACAAAAGTTGTAGAGAATATCAAAACATATTTTTGTTCAACAATTTTATCCGAAAATCGTACCGTTTCAAACAAAAGTTGTACAGAAAATCAGAACATACATTTTTGTTCAACAAGTTTGTCCGAAAATCCTGCCGTTTCAAACGGCAGTTGTAGAGAAAATCAAAACACACATTTTAGTTCAACAATTTTATCTGAAAGTCGTGCCGTTTCAAACAAAAGTTGTAGGGAAAATCAAAATACACATTTTTTTATCAATAATTTTATCCGAAAATAGTGCCATTTCAAAATAAACGTTGTAGAGAATATCAAAACACGTATTTTTGTTCAACAATTTTATCCGAAAATCGTGCCGTTTCAAACAAAAGTTGTAGGGAAAATCAAACACATTTTTGTTCAATAATTTTATCCGAAAATCGTGACATTTAAAAAAAAAAAGTTGTAGAGAATATCAAAACATATATTTTTGTTCAACAATTTTATCCGAAAATCTTGCCGTTTCAAACAAAAGTTGCACAGAAAATCAGAACACACATTTTGTTCAACAATTGTATCCCAAAATGGTGCCATTTCAAACAAAAGTTGTAGGGAAAATCAAAATACATTTTTGTTCAATAATTTTATCCGAAAATCGTGTCATTTAAAAAAAAAAGTTGTAGAAAATATCAAAACACATATTTTTGTTCAACAATTTTATCCGAAAATCGTGCCGTTTCAAACAAACGTTGCACAGAAAATCAGACACACATTTTTGTTCAACAATTTTATCCGAAAATCGTGCCGTTTCAAACAGTAGTTGTAGAGAAAATCAAAACACACAATTTTGTTCAGCAAATTTATCCGAAAAATAGTGCCTTTATGAGATAATGTGGAAAAATATGGTACAGCCGGGCAGGCCACAGACGACAATATGATATGGCACACGCTGGATAAGTAAGTCTGCAGACAAAGACTCAGAACATGCAATACTTGCTGCTTTTCACGGCAGCAATGGTTATGCGCACTTTCCTCTGTGTTTCTTCATGTTACATTGCTTGTCTTGTTGACATTTATACGTGTCTTTGCCGTAGTATCAGTCCATCCATTCACGACAATTAACTCAGGAAAGAATCATTATCAGACGTTGATAGTTCCAGAGCTTTCAATGAATACTCAGCCTACGAAGATCCAATGTAACATTATCCTACCTTTTAAGTTTGGTCTCCCAAAATAATCCCTCCCGTTCATGTTTCCAGACTACAAGTTTGTATGCTTTTATCGTCATTCTCGTTCGTGGTACATTCCACATGTATTATGTTCTCCTTAATTTGAACATCATGTACGGTGAAGGGCAAAAAATTTGTAAGCTACTCGCAACGTACTTTCTGTATCCGCTTATCACATGTCTTTTCCGCCCAAACATACTGCCTAGCGCTCTGTCCACAAAAATGCTTCCTTCTTCCTGCAGGGTCAGAGGTCAAGCCTCAAAACAAGCGACAGCATTATTGCTTGACCTTTACTTTTTTTTAGACGAGTTCGAAGAAGATAAAAGTATTCTGAACTAATGACAGCACGCATGTTCCAATTTCAGTAGGCTCTTAATTGCCTTCAGTAACATAAATGTGATTTATTAGACATCCTAACGTACCAATATATTTTAACCATGCCATGTCTTCAAAATAATTTTTAACATAATTCTCCACTGCATCCCGAGGAAAAGACTCTTGCTTCTGTCTCCATTCCATTAGACTAATTACGTCTGACGTAATACAGTGTACCAAATGGTCCGTCGTCAAATGCGATCCCTGTGCAATGATCAGTTGTTAGGTATCCTAACTGAACCGCTGCACGAAGTTCCGAATGCAGACCGAACTTTTAATTTCAAGGCGTGTGTTCTCTAATTCTAAGTTCGTAAAAAGAAACTCTTCTAACAGCATTCAATACCCTTATTTGCGGCAATGGAGACATCATAAAACATTGGTAAACCTGTTCAAACATATAGGTAATACTAAACCAAAAGGTCTTTGTCCTAGGAAAATGTAACTGACATAAAACTGGCACTACACGTGTAATAAATTACATGAATTGACAAAAATAGATTTAACAAGGCAGGATAACAACATATGTTTTACTGAGGCAAAGTTCTTCTGTGTTTTAAACGTAAAACATGGGTTATGAAACTTTTGGCTAAAAATAAGAACAGAAAATGAAAATACGAGATTCGTGACAACGCGACTGGAAATGATATAAAGATAAATGTAATAAAAACTGATAAATAATATCCAGACTTGCAACTACAAATATCGTTGAGAAAATGAAATGAATGTCAGTTTAACAGGGGACTGCGTGCCAGAGACACTACACCTAAAATAACATTTAATGCAAACAGACATGACGACATATTATCTGAAAGAAATATCAAAATAAACTCTAGGAATAGTTCAACAGCAAAATATCCTTATAAAGGACGAGCAGATAAAGTAGAGTAAAGCTGAACCTCTGTATGCCATAAAAGCATATGGGAGAGTGACAGTATAGTTCCATCCCATCGTAACCTCAGTTCTAGACAGAGGTGAGTAGTCAGCTTCACGCCCCAGCAGCCTTATTCCCGGAGAAAATCTCTTGTTCCCACTGACTAGTAGGCTGCGTGTACCTCCGGGCTGGTATGGACATGTTGGAGAACAGAAAATATCTTTACGTTGGACACCCCCTTGTAATATTCAAACGATAGTGGAGAAAGAGAAAACAGTCAACAGGAATGCGTTCTGTATTAATTTACTGTACATTATATTGCAACATGTTTCGGCTTTTTAACAAAAAAAGTCCACATTCAGGCACTGTAAAATATTTAAAGAACGATTATCACGTATTACACAATAAAATGTTTCATTTTTTCATGAAAAAAGACGAAACGTGATGCAATATAACATAGAGTAAATTAATGCAAAAGATGGCCGTGATTGCTTTTATTCCTCCGTTTTCGAATAGAAATACGCTTGCCCTTATGGGGATAAACTACGATTCCTCGATTATCCAGCCTGTATGTAACTT
>Ga0123357_10008731_pt1 | contig 12702 bp, 6 predicted proteins | sample TergutEmb28metaG_FD_89873 | JGI IMG/M metagenome (GOLD analysis project Ga0123357, IMG submission 89873) | Embiratermes neotenicus P4 segment gut microbial communities from Petit-Saut dam, French Guiana - Emb289 P4 | ecosystem: Host-associated > Arthropoda: Insects > Digestive system > Gut ... | reverse complement strand
TGGGGGGGGGGGGGGGGGGGGGGGGGGGTTGGGGTTCGTTTTGGTGGGGGGGATTTCGCCTGGTGGGTTGCGGCGGGGGGGGCGGGCGACGCGGGGGAGGGGGGCGGTGGTTTTGTTGTAGTGGGTGAAGATGGCGCGCCAGGCGTCGGCGGGGGTTTGGGCGCCGGTGAGGTTGAGGAGGGTGGTGGCGAGCATGGCGTCGACGCGGGTTTGGTCGGTGCTGGCGTCGGACCACCAGGGGGTTTTCAGGGTGGAGCGGTCGCCGTTCCAGTGGGCGGCGGCGGGGTCGTGCGCCCAGACGACGCGGCCGGGGTAGATGCCGCGGGCGATGCCGATGGGGTGGTTGGGGGCTTCGGGGATCCAGTCGTAGCGGGCGGGCGCGGCGGCGGCGTGGGCGTGAGCGGTGATGAGGAGGGTGGCGGCGAGGGCGAGGAGTTTGTGTGTGGTTTTCATGAATGGGAAGGGACGAAAGGGACAAAAGGGACGTAAGGGACGTAAGGGAAGGAAGGGACGAAAGGGACGGAGGCGGCGTGAACGCCGCCGCTGCTACTGGATAAAACCGGCGCGGGGGGATTTGCGGGATTTGGGGTTTGTAATTTGGGGTTTTGCGATGCAGGGTGGCGGGCGTCATGGGTGCGCAAAATGCTTTCAGTGTCGCGGCGGTGAAATTGCTGATCGTGGAGGATCAGACGATGGTGCGTGAGTTGCTTGGCATCGCGTGCCGGCAGGAGTTGCCGAGGGCAGTGATGCGGGCGTGCGGGTCGGCACGGGGGGCGTTGGAGGAGTGCGCGAGGGAGGCGCCGGATTTGGTGTTGCTGGATTTGATGCTGCCGGATGGGGACGGGCTGGCGTTGCTGCCGGAGATTTTTGCACGGGCGCCGAGGGCAAAGGTGATCGCGCTTTCGTCGCATATCGACGAGGTGATGTTGCATCGGGCAATGGGGTCGCGGGTGCATGGGATTATCGATAAGAATGAGCAGCCGATCAAGGTGCTGGGGGAGGCGATTGCAACGGTGCTGGGGGGCGGGCAGTATTTGTCGTCGGCAGTGCAGCGGTTGAGGGCGTCGTTGAGGGCGGATCCGAATGCGTTCGACAAGATTTTGTCGGAGAGGGAGCAGGAGGCGTTGCGGTTGATCGGGGAGGGGTTGTCGAATGAGGAGGTGGCGGCGAAGTTGGGGATTAGCGCGAATACGGTGAAGAATCATCGGTTGAATATCATGGCGAAGTTGGGGATTCATAGCACGCCGCAGTTGATTCGGTATGCGATTGAGAAGGGATTTACGCGGGTGCATGAGGGGAGAAGTTTGTGGAGGAATGAAAAAGGTGGCGGCGGGTGATGGTGATAGGGGGAATGCGGGGGGCGGGGGAGGCAACTGTTTGGATTAGGTCAAAAAGCCCATTCATGCGTGAAAAATCCCAAATCCCAAAATCCCAAATCCCAAATAAATCCCAAATCCCAAAATTCCAAATTCCAAAACAAGACACTGGCAGTTGGGACGGTCAGGTGAGTTGGGCGATGAGGGGGGCGGCGCGGGTTTCGAGTTCGTCGAGAATGGGGGCGATGGGCGGGCCGGTTTCGCCGCGACGGGCGCGGGTTTCTATTTCGGCGGCGGTTTCGGCCAGGAGCGTCGCGCCAACTAGCGCGGCGTGGGAGCGGATTTTGTGGGCGGCTTGCGCGAGGGCGGGGGCGTCGGCGGCGGCGCGCGCGGCGCGGAGGTCGGCGAGGTGGGCGCGGAGGGCGTCGATGTAGTCGCGCTTGGCGGCGGGCATGCCGCCAGGGACGTGGGCGGCGTAGAGTTCGAGGGCGGTGAGGTCCAGAAGATTTTGGATTTTGGATTGCGGATTTTGGATTGCGCGCTGCCGCGCGGGGTCGGATTTGGTTCCGCCGTGTTTTTCGATTGTTCGCAGGAGGGTGTCTTCGCCCAAGGGTTTCAGCAGGTAGTCGTTCATGCCGGATTCGAGGCAGCGGGCGCGGGTTTCGTCGCTGTCGTGCGCGGTGGCGCCGATGATGATGGGGCGGGCGGCGTCGCCGGAGCGGGAGCGGATTTGGCGGGCGAGGTCGGTGCCTTTCATGTCGGGGAGTTCGATGTCGAGGAGGATGATTTCGTAGGGGCGGGCGGCGGGGCGGGCGGCGATTTTAGCGAGGGCTTCGACGGCGGTGGCGGCAGTGTCAGCGGGGATGTTGTTTTTGCGGAGGAGGCCGGAGAGGACGATTTGGTTGTAGTGTTGGTCTTCGACGATGAGGGCGGGGGAATTTTCGATTTCAGAGGGAGGAATGGGAGATATGGGAGAAATGGGAGATATGGGAGTCATGGTGGAGTCGGGGGCGCGGCGGAGGGGGAGTTTTAGGAAGAAGGTGGAGCCTTGGCCGGGGGGGCTGTCGATGCCGACGTTGCCGTTGAGGAGGCGGGCGGTGGCGGCACAGGTGGCGAGGCCGATGCCGGCGCCAGTGATGCCGGATTGGCGGGCAGTGGCGCCGCGGGCGAATTTTTTGAAGATGAGTTCTTGTTCGTCGAGGGGGACGCCGGGGCCGCGGTCGGTGACTTCGATGAGGACGGAGGCGGGGGGAATTTCAGATTTGAGATTTGAGATTCCAGATGGCGTTGCCGTGCTAGAGTCGGAATGGGCGGACTGAGCGGGCTGATCGGACGGAGTGGACGGAGACGGATCGGGCGTCGCTTGCGACGCCCCTACGAGGGCGGGTTGATCTGGCGGGGTTTCAGTGAGGGTGATGGTGATGGGGGTGGCGGGGGCGTATTTGAGGGCGTTGGTTATGAAGTTGTCGAGGATGGTGCGGATTTTGGGGGCGTCGCCGTGGTAGTGGTGTTCGGCGGGGGGGAGGCGGAGGGTGAGGGTGTTGCGGGTGGCGGCGGCTTGGGGGGCGTAGGTGTCGCGGATTTCAGCGAGGAGGGCGTGGAGGGAGAAGCGGGTTTCGTGGAGGGTGGTGTAGCCGTATTCGAGTTTGGAGAAGCTGAGGATTTCCTCGAAGACGCGGTTGAGCTGGCGGGCGGAGGCGTTGAGGGCGCGGTTGCGGTCGTGTTGTTCGGGGGTGAGGTGCGCGGTGGGGTCGTCGTCGAGTTGTTCGATGAGGCCGGTGATGCCGTTGAGGGGGTTGCGGATTTCGTGGGAGATGTTTTCGAGGAATTCGGATTTGGCGGTGTTGGAGAGGGTGAGTTCGAGGGTGCGTTCCTGGATGCGGGTTTCGAGTTCGGTGTTCTGGCGGGCGAGGTCGGCGGCGCGGCGGGCGAGGCGGCGGGTGCGGGTTTTGTAGATGGCGAGGATGGCGAGGGCGAGGGTGGCGAGGAGGAGCAGGGGGAGGGCGATGCGGAACCAGAGGGTTTGGTAGATGAAGGGGGCGACGGTGAAGGGGAGGGTGTCGGGGGTGGGGTTCCAGGTGCCGTCGGCGTTGCGGGCGGTGACTTGGAAGCGGTAGCGGCCGGGGGCGAGGTCGGCGAAGGTGACGCGGCGGCTGGTGTCGGTGTTTTGCCAGTCGGCGGCGGGGTTGTCGTCGAGGCGGTATTTGAAGGTCATGCGGTCGGGGTGGATGTAGCTCAGGCCGGTGTATTCAATGGTGAGGGAGCGGGTGCCGGCGGGGATGGTGACGGGGCGGGGGCGCATGTCGAGGGGGTGGCCGTCGGCAATGATGTTTTCGATGTGGACGGGGGGCGGGGTGGTGAGGGGGGTGACTTGGTGGGGGTCGAAGGAGAGGATGCCGGAGCGGGTGGCAAAGTGGAGGCGTCCGTCGGGGGTCCAGTTGCTGATGGGGGCGGCGCCAACCCAGACGGGGGCGGGTTGGAAGTTGTCGGTGATGGCGAGGGAGTGGAGGTTTTGGACGGGGGCGCCGGTGCGGGCGGAGTGGAGGAGGTTGTCGATGGGGGCCCACATGACGCCGGCGGTGGTGCCGAGCCAGAGGTTGCCGCGGTCGTCTTCGGCGATGGCGGAGACTTGGTCGGCGAGGGCTTGGGAGAGGGCGTCGGAGCGGAGCCAGCGTCCGTCGGGGGCGCGGGTGACGAGGCCGTAGTCGCGGATGCCGACCCAGAGGTTGCCGCGGGTGTCGACGTAGACGGCGCGGACGTTGTCGCCGGGGAGGCCGTTGGTGGTGGTGAAATTTTGGATTTTGGATTCTCGATTTTCGATTGGGCGCTGCCGCGCCGTTGTGGATGCGGTGGGGGTGGCTGATTTTGTGGTGTGGGTGTCTGCGTTGGCGGCGGGGTGGTAGATGTAGAGGCCGTAGGCCCAGCTGCCGATGTAGAGGGTGCCGTCGGGGGTTTCGTGGAAGGCGATGCCGCGGCGGATGGTGCGGAGGGCGGCGGCGGTGGCGGCGTCGATGTCGGGGGGGGCGATGGGGTGGCCGGTTTGGTCGTAGAGGTCGGTGTTGTTTTCGCGACTGACCCAGATGCGGTGCTGGCGGTCTTCGTAGAGGCCGAAGGCGTCGCGGGCGGCGCCAATGGGGGTGTGGTGGTTGTCGCGCCAGAGGTAGACTTGGCGTTGCCAGATGGACCAGATGGAGCCGTCGGTGGCGGCGAGGACGGCTTCGGGGTCGTTGCGCGGGGTGGCGTTTTCCTGGCCGGGGGGGATGGGGAGTTGGGTGATGGTGTTGCTTCCGGGTTTTCCCGTATCGGGGGTGAGTTTGACGATGCCGCCGCGGCGGACGGCGAGCCAGAGGTTGCCGTCGGGGTCGCGGGAGATGGTTTTGACGCTGTCGCCGGGGAGTCCGTCGGCGGTGTTGATGAGGGTGTGGTGCGCGGCGCGGGCGCGGAGGAGGCCGGCGATGCGGACGGCGAGCCAGAGGTTGTTTTCGTGGTCTTCAGTGAAGGCGATGATGCGTTCTTCGGGGATATCGGCGATGGGTTCGAGGCGCAGGGTGTCGGGGGAGGCGGCGAGTTGGGTGGCGGGGATTTTTTGGAGGCCGCCGGAGGCGATGAAGAGGCCGCCGTCGGCAGCGGGGGCGAGTTGGGTGACTTGGAGGGTGGTGAGGCCGTGCTGGGTGGTGAAATGGGAAATGGCGTTGCCTTCCGTCCCTCCTGTCGCGGGGTCGGGGGCGAGGCGAAAGAGGCCTTTGGTGTGGCTGCCGAACCAGAAGGTGCCGAGGGGGTGCTCGGCGATGGATTCGATGTCGTTGCCGATGACTTGGGTGGCGGGGCCGGTGGCGTGGATGCGTTGGAAGGTGGTGGGATTTTGGATTTTGGATTCTCGATTTTCGATTGGGCGCTGCCGCGCCGGTGTGGAAGCGAGGGTGGTGAGTATGGCGGGTGAGTCGGGGGCTGTGTAGGCGGCGGGGTTTTTGAGGAGGATCATGCCGGTGGCGTTGGTGCCGATCCAGAGGGCGCCGGTGTGGTCGATGTAGAGGCTTTGGATGTATTCGGCGCCGGGGGCGAGGTGTTGCTCGGGGTGGCGGAGGAGCGCGCCGGCGCGTCCGGCGCGCCATGAGTAGAGGCCTTGACCAAAGGTGCCTATCCAGATGGCGCCGGAGGAGTCTTCGGCAAAGGCGCGGACGCTGATGTTGTCGAGGGCGAGGATGGTTTCGAAGGTGTCGTTGTGGCGGCGGATGACGCTTTGGGCGGTGCCTATCCAGAGGTCGCCGTTGCGGGCTTGGTAGAGGGCGCGCACGTCGGGAGTGGTGAAGGCGGGGGTGTTGGCGGGGCGGAAGGTGACGGAGTCGAGGCCGTCGTAGCGAACGAGGCCGACGCTGGTGGCGAGCCAGAGGTAGCCGTCGCGGGTTTGGAGGGAGGAGCGGACGTTGGCGCCTTCGAGTCCGCGGATGCCGGTGATGGGGGTGATGAGATAGGGGGCGGCGCTGAGGCTAATGAAGAATGAAAAATGTAGAATGTAGAATGCGGCAAGCAGCACGACGGGCAGGCGCAGGCGGCGTGGTGCGCGCGTTGCGCGCGGTGTGGCGGCGGGGTGATGCGGGAGCGTGTTCATGGGAAACGGCAGGGCGCGTGGGAAGTGGGAAGGGGAAAAATGGTGTTCGCGGGTGGTTTTGCGAGAGGGTTTTTTGGGCGGGGATTAGGTTGAAAGGACTAGTGTTCAGTCAGTCAGGTTTCAAAGGGCGGCGTGGGTTTTGTGCAACCCCTTCAGGGTTGTGTTTTCTTTTTTAAGCAAACCCAGGGTAGCCCTCGCGGACTCGGGCAACCCTGGGCTATAGGATGGAACCCCGTTGGGGTTCGGATTGGGCTTCATGCCATCCATAAGATGGAACTCTGTTGGGGTTCGCTGGATTTAGTTTTCAGCGATGCGCATGGGGCCGAGGTCGACTTTGGCGTTGGTTATGACGCCGTGAATGAAATTTTCGATGCGGCTGTAGACCTCGGCTTTGGTTCGCGCGTCGCGCATCGCGCAGGCGGGCGGCAAAGTGTCGAAAGCGCACTGCACTCCGCGCTGGCGCACGCTTTCGTAGACGTCGCGGGCGGTGTTTGTGGGTGCGGTGGTTTTTGCGGCAAGTATGTAGACGGGTTTTTCTATCAGGCGGGAGACGGAGGCGGTTCCGGTGGTTTTCATCGGGAACACAATGGCTTTGTTTTTCGGGGACACGGAGAAGTTTCCCAAGGCAATCGTCTTGTAGAGGTTGTCCGTGACCACGGGGTTGATGGCTATCGCGCCGCCAAACCAGTCGGGGTTGGTGCGCAGTAATTCGAGCGCGGTGGTGCCGGCAAAGGATTCGCCAAAGAGAATGACTTGGCTGAAATTCAGCGCTGGTTGCTGGCGCGCGAGGTTGTCCAGCGCGGTGAAAATATCGCCGGAAAAAACGCCGAGCGTGCCGTTGGTTTCAGTGGCGTCCATTTCCACGACGGCGCAGCCCATCGAGGCCAGCGCGAAAATTTCGGGCCGGAAAGCATGGCGGTGTTCGGAGTGAAGCCTGCCGCAAGCCACAATCACCGGAACGGTTTTCGCACGGGGGCGCGGGGGCATGGTCAGCACACCCGTGACTTGCGCGCCCGCGGCGTTCGTGAAGCTGAAATCGGATTGTTTGCCGAGCAGCGCGGGGTCGATGCCGCGTTGCGCGACAAGGTTGTCGGGCAAGGAGAACTCGCGGAAGTGCCAGGGGCCTGAACTGCCGATCAGGCTGCTGTTTCCGAAACGACCCGTCGAGAACGCAGGGGTGTCGAAAAGCGCGCCCGACTCAGACGCATAATAACCTCCTGCAATGTGCCATTTTTGACTGGGCGATGACATGAAGGAATCATACCAATCTGTCCTCGTGTGGGTGAAGCGGAGCATGTCCGCCGAGAAAAATTTTTCGAGACGCTCGATGCGCGCGGCTTCGTCGGGGAGCGTGTTGTTGTTCGCGGCTTTTGATGCCGGCGCAAACAACGCGCTCAACAACGAGACACCGGCAATGGCAATGAACAGGCGTGATGCTTGGGCAGGCAGAGGCAGAGTTATTTGAATCATGCGAATTTCCTCGGTGTTTGGTTTTTAGGTTTATCGGGTTTCTTGGGCGTTTGTCCTTGGCGCCTGACGCGCGCCGGATGCGAAAGTGACGCGGCGCGTTGCGCGTGAATAAAACATGGCGTTCGCGGGCGTTTTTGCGAGATGGTTTTTTGAGCGGGAAATAGGTCGAAAGGACTAAATGCTCGCGGTGACGCGCGGGGGATGGGATGTTGGACTTTGGACTCTGGACTCCGGATGCCGGACTCCGAATTTCAAACAAATCCCAAACATGGAAAAAATAAAAAAACTGCCGCTCTTCTTTAATCTGTCGCTTGTTCTTGTTTTGCTCGTTGCGTTTGCTGTCGGCGCGCGCGCGCAGGCGCAGGCGGGCACGCCGGAGCACGACGCAAAAATGGCTTGGTGGCGCGAGGCGCGGTTTGGGTTGTTCATCCACTGGGGAATTTATTCAGTGCCCGCCGGCGTCTACAAGGGGCACGAGCAACAGCACGGCGGGGCGGAGTGGATTATGAACCGGTGCAAAATTCCCGTCGCCGAATATCAGCGTTACGCGGCAGGGTTCAATCCGGTGAAATTCGACGCGGACGCTTGGGTGCGCCTCGCCAAGGACGCGGGCATGAAATATATCGTTGTCACCTCGAAACACCACGATGGGTTCGCGATGTTCAAGAGCGCCGCCAGCGCGTTCAACATCGTCGACGCCACGCCGTTCAAGCACGATGTGATCGGGGAAATCGCCGATGCTTGTCGCAGGCATGGCATGAAACTCGGCTTTTATTATTCGCAGGCGCAGGATTGGAACAACCCTGGCGGCGCCGCGGCGCGCAAGGTCGCGTCCGAGGGTTGGGATAATCCCGACGCCGCGAAAATCGACGCTTACACCGCCGCGCATAACGGCCACTGGGACCCCGCGCAGGAAACCCGCTCGATGGCCGGTTACATCGACCAAGTCGCCGTTCCGCAAATCAAGGAGCTGCTTTCCAATTACGGCGATATTGCGATTATTTGGTGGGACACGCCTACGGGGATGACGGACGAGTTCGCGCGAAAATTCGCCGACATTTTGAAGCAACACCCGCAAATCATCACCAACGACCGGCTGCTGCGCAAACCGGCTTTCGCCGGCGATTTCAAAACTCCCGAGCAAAAAATCCCCACCGAAGACCAGCTCGACGGACGCGACCTCGAAGCGTGCATGACGATGAACGGCACTTGGGGCTTCCGCACTTCCGACCAGAATTGGAAATCTCCCGCGACGCTCGTGCGCAATCTCATGACGATGGCGGCGAATGGCGGGAACTTTTTGCTCAATGTCGGGCCCGACGCGCTCGGGCAAATTCCCGATGCGAGCATCGAGCGTTTGCGCGCCGTCGGCGCGTGGTTGCGCGTGAATGGCGAGGCGCTTTATGGCACGCAAGGCAGCCCTGTGAAAAAGCCGGCGTGGGGCGTCGTAACTCGCAAGGACAGCGCCGTGGACACGACTCTTTACCTCACGGTTTTCGAGTGGCCTGCGAATGGGAAATTGCTCCTGCGCGCAAATTTTGCCGCTGCTGACGCGAGCTTGTTGGGCGACGGTGCGAATGCGAAACTCGCGTTTGAAAAAACGAAAGAAGGCATCGTCATCCGAGTGCCCGCAACCGCTCCCGACGAAATTGCAACCGTGATAAAACTCGAACTCGCGAACAAACTTCCCGCGAGAAAAACCCAGCGAGCCAGCGGACAGAGTTTCGACATCGTGGACGAGTGATGGAATTTTCGATTTTGGATTTTCGATTTTCGATTGACGAGCCGTCGCACTATGAAACCCAAAAATTTTCCCCGCTTCTGGCATTCGTTTAGCGCGAAGCGCCGTAGCGCAGGCTGCCAGCCTGCTTTCGCTCCAATCGCGTTTGAACAATCAAGCAGGCTGGCAGCCTGCGCTACGACGCTGGCGCGTTTTTTGGCCGGCGTTGTTTGCTTGGTCACGCTGACCGCTTTCGCTCTCGCGTCCGCGCAAAGCCAGTGGGTGCGCGTCGCGCCAGACGGGGCGCTCGCTTACAAAACGACGCCGCGCGGCGACCGCATCATGGATTTTTCGAGCGCGGGCTACATGGGCGGCGGCACGGCGTTTCCCGACGCGCCCGTGAAACAAATCGTGCGTCCGCTCGGCAACGGCGCCGACGATACCGCGAATATCCAGGCCGCGATTGACGCCGTGGGCATGCTGCCAATGGAAAACGGGGTTCGCGGCGCGGTGTTGCTCGCATCGGGCACGTTTTGTTGCGCGGATGAGGTGCGGATTTCAAAAAGCGGTATTGTGCTGCGCGGTAGCGGGAGCGGCGGAAGCGGCAGGAGCAGCGGAAGCAGCAGAAGGGACGGAAGGGACAAAAGGGACACAAGGGACGGAAGGGACGGCACCGTGATTTGGATGAGCGGGAGAAAACATGCCGCGATTAATATCAACGTGCCTGGCAGCGCTCGCGGCAACCGCGACCCTGACGTTAATAAAGAAAGTGGGGGGAGCATCTTGCTCCCCTCGACGGGAGCTGGAAGCTCCCGCCACTTTGAGGGCGTCGCACGCGACGCACCTGCGCGCACCTTCATCACCGACGATTACGTGCCGTCCGGCGCGAATGCGTTTCGCGTCGCGTCTGTTGGCGGATTTGTTGTCGGGGACATTATTGAAATCCGGCGCCCCACCACCAAGGACTGGGTTCGCTTCATGGGCATGGACGCCATGACTCGCAACGGCGGCAGGCCGCAAACCTGGCTCGGCCTCACGCGCTCCGGTTTTCATATCCGCCGCATCGCGGCAATCGACAACACCACCCGCGCATTCACGCTCGACGCGCCGCTATCGGATTCTTTTGACGCGCGCTACCTCGGCAACGGCGCCGTGACGGTCACGCGCATCGCCGCCGCCGAGCCGGTTCTGCCTCTCTCGCAGGTCGGCGTCGAACACCTGCGCATCCAATGCCCGCCGCTCGAAACCGCCTACGGCAACGCGCCCTTCTCGGGCATCCGCGTCGGCGGGCAGGATTGCTGGGTGGACGACGTGTGGTGCGTCGAAACAATGAACACCATCCCCATCACCGGACGCCGCGTCACCATCCGCGACACGCACGTCACGCACACCTACCCGAATCTCGGCGCGTCGAAGCCCGCCGATTTCAGCATTGAGAACAGCCAGATACTCATCGACCGGTGCAGCTCCGACGGCGAAAACACCTACTGGGTGTGGACCAACAGCTACAACACCGGCCCGAACGTCGTGCTCAACTCCGACTTCACCGGACGCGGCTCGCGCCTCCAGCCGCACCAACGCTGGGCGACCGGCCTGCTCGTCGACAACTGCCGCGCGCCCGACGGCGGCATCGACTTTTCCAACCGCGGCGTCGCCGGCTCCGGCCACGGCTGGACGATGGGCTGGGGCGTCGCGTGGAACAGCACCGCAAAAACCTTCATCATTCAAAACCCGCCTGGCGCGCTGAACTGGGCCATCGGCTGCATCGGCGAACGCTTGCAAACGGCGCGTTATTTTGAAACCGCGCCCATCCTGGCCGAGGGCGAATTCGACTCACACGGCACGCCCGTCGCCCCGCGCAGCCTCTACCTCGCGCAACTCGCCGCCCGCCTCGGCAGCGACGCGCTCGCGGCAATCGGCTACGCGCCTGAGTCGCCCGCCGCGCGCGCGCTCGAAAACCCAGCGATGCCGAAAATGCGCCCGCGCCGCGACGCGCCAATCGATTCTGAGTTCGGCGAAAACCTCGCCTTCCTGCGCCCCGTCAACACCAGCAGCAACGCGCAATCCGACACCGCCGATCCGCGCAAATACGGCGGGGAAAAAGCCGTGGACGGAAACCCCGCGACCTACTGGATGGCTGGAGACGGACGCGGCGGCAACGGCGGACGCGGCGGCGGCGGCAGGGACAACAGCGAACGCGACCGCCGACCGAATAATCCCACGCTCGAAATCGACACGGAAGGCCCGCTTGTCATCGACGCGCTCACGCTCTCCGAACCCGCCGCGCACGCCAACATCCGCGCCTACAAAATCGAGGGACAGGTTGATAGTGACTATAAACTCCTCGCGGAAGGCACGACCATCGGCGGGCGCAAGACGCACACATTCCCGAAAGTTACGGTGTGGAAAGTGCGGCTGACGATTTTGAAAACCGAAGGCGGCGCGCCCGCTGTCAGCGAACTCACGCTGCATTTGACGGCGGAGCCGATGCCATCCCGCGCGGCGGGCATTGGGAGCGCGGGGTTTCCGCGACGCATCGAGAGCAAAGCAGACTTGGAAGTCCGCGATACTTTGCGCGCGGCGTGGATGCAGGTGGCGCGTTTTGGGGTGATGTCGCATTTCCTCGCGGACTGGCGCGCGAAGGTGGACGGCGAGCCGATGTCCATCGCGCACTGGAACGAGCTTGTTGATGGGTTCAACGTGGAAAAGCTCGCCGGCCAACTCGTGTCGGTGGGCGCGAAATATTTTCTGATCACCATCGGGCAAAATTCCGGCTACTTCCTCGCGCCGAACGCGACCTACGACAGGCTCACGGGCGTGACTTCGCCGGAGTCGAGCAAATGCTCGCGGCGCGATTTGGTGTCGGATTTGTCGGCGGCGCTGGCGAAGCGGGGCATCAAGCTGATGGTGTATTTGCCGTCGGGCGCGCCGGTGGCCGACCGCGCGGCGGTGAAGGCGCTGGAGTTTCAAAACGGGCCGTTTCGCAACCGCGAGTTTCAGGTGAAATGGGAGGCGGTTATCCGCGATTGGTCGTTGCGCTGGGGAGACAAGATTTGCGGCTGGTGGTTCGACGGTTGTTACTGGCCGAACGCGATGTATCGCGCCGACGATGGCGGGCCGGGCTTCGCGACGTTCGCGGCGGCGGCGCGCGCGGGCAATCCAAACTCGGCGGTGGGTTTCAATCCGGGCGTGTTTTATCGCACGACATCGATGACGCCGCATGACGATTACACGGCGGGCGAGGTCAACAAAACCGAACTCTGGACGCCGAGGCATGTCGAGGACGGCAAGGTGGACGGCGCGCAGGTGCATGTGTTGAGTTTTCTCGGCGAGACGTGGGGCATGGGCAAACCGCGTTACACGGATGCGCGCGTGGTGGAATTCAGCCGCGAGGTAGCGGCGCAAAAAGGCGCGATCACATGGGATGCGCCGATACAGAAAGACGGCACGCTCGCGCCGGAATTTTTGGGTTCTTCCCATATTTTCGTGGGTGAAACAGTGGCAGGAAAAGCGGACGTTCGCGGCACGGGAGTTTTGGGGACTCCAAAGAAAGCAATGAAGCACTGGTAAGCGCGCATCGCCTGCCC
>Ga0123357_10008730_pt1 | contig 12702 bp, 7 predicted proteins | sample TergutEmb28metaG_FD_89873 | JGI IMG/M metagenome (GOLD analysis project Ga0123357, IMG submission 89873) | Embiratermes neotenicus P4 segment gut microbial communities from Petit-Saut dam, French Guiana - Emb289 P4 | ecosystem: Host-associated > Arthropoda: Insects > Digestive system > Gut ... | reverse complement strand
TGGGCTGCATACAAAGGCCAATTAGAAGTCTTTCGTTACCTCACAGAAATAGGCGCTGACATTAATATTCGTGATATAAACAGAAACTCTGCTCTTCACCATGCTGCTTTTTCGGGTAGTGCAGAAATTATCAAGATTTTACTAGATAAAGGAATGTCTGTTGGCTTGAAAGACGCAGAAAATACAACGCCACTACATTTATCATCTCTACATGGTAATCTGCAGGCAACGAAATTTCTTGCCGAAAGAGGCGCTTCTTTAACAAACGCTGATAAGGATGGTGATACTCCACTGCTTTTGGCCGCAAACAAGGGCCAATTCGAAGTCTTTCGTTACCTCACAGAAATAGGCGCTGACATTAATATTCGTGATATAAACAGGAACACTGCTCTTCACCATGCTGCTATTTCGGGTAGTGTGGAAATTATCAAGATATTACTAGATAAAGGAATGTCTGTTGACTTGACAAACTCACATGATTCAACGCCACTACATTTATCAGCTCTACATGGTAATCTGGAAGCAACGAAAGCTCTTCTCAAAAGAGGCGCTTCTTTAACACACGCTAATAAGTATGGTGCCACTCCACTGATGTTGGCTGCATCCAACGGAAATTTAGAAGTCGTTCGTTACCTCACAGAAATGGGAGCTGATACTGATTATCAACAATGACTTTACCTCTCACTTCGTTGCCGTTTCTTGTGGAGTGTTTATTGCCTATGTATTGGTACCTAACATATGTCTGTTAACTTGAAGAACAATACTTAAAATCCACCATTATGTTGTTGTGTGTGCCACAGCACTTGCTGGTTACTTGGAATTCGCTTTCTTCTTTTTTACAGGAAGTTGCTTAGTTGAAGGCTTATGATGTGTATGGCGCAGCTTTTGTAATATCTCACTTGCTTTTAATAAAATTGTATCAACCCTTCCTTTCATGAAGGAAGGTTCAGATGTAAATATACGAATTTTGGAAAAGGAACTGCTTCATATTATCTGTATATGACAACAACCTTTAATGCATATCGCCTGCTGTACAATTAAGCAACATTTTAACATCATTCTGGACCTGAACTTTCAGGGGCTATCGAACTGGTGGGGCTAAACTTAATTAACTTTGGTGTGAAAAGTCATACCAGCTGTAATATTCCTGATTACTTGGCAGTACTTCACTACATATGGTGCTTAGGAAAGCAATGTGATCCTTATGCATTACCGCATTGACCAACATGCTAATGTTAACATTCCAAAAACAAAGTGAATACTGAATTTTACTGGAAAATTTCAAGGCGACAATTTACTGTATTAACGAGGGTCAAAATATTTTCCTCCCTTACCTGCTGAATGGATCCCATTCGTTATAACACAAAATAATACGCTTCCTGCCATGGGAGTTACGTTTCTGAAAATTATCGTAGTTAGTAAGATTAAGAGATCATAATGAAATTGCGGGGTTTAAGGAGATGGCATTAGTGTTAACTGTAAGAACTGTTACGTACAAAAATCTCTATATAATAAACTGCGCTAAATATTACTGTAGAGGTAGGAGCCTTAGGGGGACGGCACGGCAATCAGAGAGTTCGTGTTCATAGCATTTTGTAGTCGGGGGTCTTACATTCTTGTCTGGGCTAGGAGACCGACTCTCCTGACTCATTTATTGTTATTTTCCTCAGAGCCTACATGATGCAAACACCGGGCAGTATGTGAAAATTGATCAAGACATTTTCTTTCTCATATTCTTCCCAACTCATCTCCTAATTTGGAGCTATTTAAAATGAGATATTGACAGCAGCGGTAAATAAAAAGAATATTGACAAAATGAAAGACATGCTGTGATGCTAATTCAGAAATTTGTAAACTGCTTAGTTGAGAATTAACAACCCTGTTGGTAGTAAAAACCTTCTTGTAACAAACATCAATTTTAAGTTGTGAACAAACTAAAGATGGTGACTACACAGAACTGGATACTGGTAGTGGCAAAATGGATTACAAATTAATATCCAATACCTTATTTCCGTAGCTGTTAAGGAGTTGTTTTGCAGACACAAATATCTTCAGTAGATATGGCGCTATTCAACAGGTTACCTACACTGTACCACTGTCCGACTGCTGTAGAGAGATTATGAATTCTTTATGCTGTCTTATTCATTAACATCGGAGTGACATTGATCTTATATCTCACGTGATAACAGAAACGCATAGTGTATAAGTGTATAAGACAGTTTGCTGTTAATTTTAAGATATAGCTACAGGCTTACCTAACGTCTGTGTATTGTGATTCAGCTGTTGCCACTTTTTTACACACGCTGCTTTATAATGACGTGTGAAAGAATAAATGTTCTTAAAAGGTGCTTTCGTTGTCTTTTTACAAAAAAGCAAGTTAAGTCTCTTCTTATGAAGATACTGGGTAATAAGAAGATATCTATATTAATTTTCAGTTGTGATATCCTGTTGTGCTGAATCAGTGAAGACAAACAAAATTGTGTTAACGTCAAATTTTGCCCCATATCTTTAAACAAACATCCATTCACTAGCCAGTCTCTTTAGCACATCGCATGTTATGCAGCGTAAAATACCGATTGATTTAACATTTTGTGATCAAGAATGAAGATTTATAGACTTTTGTAATAATAGAACTAAATAAAATATCTGTGAATAATGTACGGTCTTCTGTTTCAGCACAGAGTGTTGGATTTATGTGATTGTAGGGTGACGGCATAGAAATAGAAAGCGTCGTACTTAATTGTCAGCTGCTTTTGTTACGATCAATTTGATTTATTTTCTTTTGTTTTGTTGAATGCTTTGCTTATGTATTTTTGTTATTATTCAAAAGTGTATTAAACTGATTGAAAGGGAAATATTTAAGGTTCTTGTAGCGATACATGTGCAGATTTGTATGTTGTGAGATGTGACAGTTCTGTACACTGGCAGCTAGCTATCAACATTTCTGTGCTCTGAGATGTGACAGTTCTGTGCACTGGCAGCTAGCTATCAACATTTCTGTGCTCTGAGACGTGACAGTTCTGTGCACTGGCAGCTAGCTATCAACATTTCTGTGCTCTAGGAAGTGGCAGTTCTGTGCACTGGCAGCTAGCTATCAACATTTCGGAGGAACTTTTTTTCCCCATTCTCAGGACACAAGATAAAGTCACTCGAAGAAAAAAATGCACAACACAGGAAAAAGTTAAAGCAATCCCATTAGAGTCCTGGACAGGCCCTGAGGGTTCCAGGAAGTTGAGGCTCCCAGATTTCACGATAATCAGCACATGAAAGTGGTAAGGTTGTCAGCCCTACACACCGGCAGCCTTTACACACAGGAAATATTCCTGGTACTCATTTCTGTTAGAGGCTGAGTCGACCTCAGGGCCATAGTGCGGCCAGAAGAATTATGTCAATGAAAAATTCCAATGACAACATTGGTAATCGTACCCAGGACCTTCCGGCTTGTAGCGTAGTCCCTCAACCATCTGCACCACTGCGATAAGAGCGGTAAGCTTTTAGAATAATATACCAAAGCCGTAACTATCATTACAATATCATACCTACAGCAGCAGTTTCCAGTCCTGCTACATGAACAACTAACTTGTCCCTGAACTCAAATGCAACATCTTTCGCAATTTCGGACCGCTGAGGGTATCAGTTGGCGGGCAGCAGCTCTGTTACAGTTGTACATGACGGTACATTGTGTACCGGCCTTACTGTGATCCTGCTTAATTACAGGGAATATGGAGACAATAGGGAAGTTACGTCAAATCGAAGTTACAGAAAACAGTCTCTTCATTGTAGTCGAGTCATTGTATGTTCCACTAGAGCACTCACGCTTATATCCTACCCGCTGACATGACACTCCCGAAATATTCGCGTGGATAACGTTTTCTCGTCTTTCTTTATTCACGCGTTGCCAAAATTCAAAGTCAGGCCGGTATCGCCTGAATTCAGGTCGAAGCTAATCTTCTGAAACGCGCCACGCCACAAATGTAAGTTACTCTGTTGGTAGCCGATATCCATTGTCACACGATCCCCGCACCCCTCCAGCTGATATCCATTCAGTCACACGATCCCCGCACCCCTCCAGCCGATATCCATTCTGTCACACGATCCCCGCACCCCTCCAGCCGATATCCATTGTCACACGATCCCCACACTCCTCCAGCCGATATCCATTCTGTCACACGATCCCTGCACCTCTCCAGCCACAGCCGCACACCTGCAACAAGAGTTGCTGAGCGGAGGGCCCAAAGGCAGGAATTTTGCAGAGTGAGCAGAACAGATGTTGACTTGCCGATGTAAACCTTTATAAAAATGTTATATGCGTTTTTAAGTAAGATCCTTACACCTCAGGGAAGCCTGTTCCCGGGTTCGAACGTGGAACGGCCAGCTTCAATTACGCGGCAGCTGATCACAGTAGCTAACAACTAAACAGTGTTTGTATCTGCTGCACTGAACTGACACTTTCAACAAACGGTGGCATTACGTAAAAATGCAGTAACAATCAGAATAGGCTGATAAACCGTGGTTCACGATACTACATCTAGCGACACTAGAGACACTCAGCTTTGAAAAGGCCAAAGGGCATCAGTACCTTTCCTACTCTTCACGATTTAATTCTCTGCCCTGCAGACAGAGACAGCAGGTGCCTTCGGAAAGTTGGTGACTAACTGCCCGACTGCGTGTTGCAACATGTAGAAATTTACCGATATTCGTAACTGATGGAATTTATACAAATTATTGTCAGATGCACGTTCATTTGACAATAAGAAATAACACAGTTAATCACTGCAACTTCGTGTTTTCAATTGATGGTTACTGCAGCTGTACAATATGTTGGGAGACTGAAAATAACAGGTATAAAAATTAGATAAGTGCTGCTGAGTGTTGATAATAATGATGGTACATATTGCAGTGACACAAGATGGATGAATCATCGATCTATGCCTTAAAACCGTAGTGCAGCTGTATTAACCCTTTATAAATGACAGTAGCAGCTACTGTATACGTTGTGCAGCATGGCACCTGGTGTAACAAAAGCTACTCTCCATTTTGTCCACAATGTCTGTTGCTGTATTCCGCATGTTTCTCACAACAAACACCGAGTGTTTCCATGAAGAACATTCACTTGTTGGTCTTTGTAATGGAGAAGCTGTGTGTCTTCTATGATTTAGGAACTTAATTATAATGTACTCGTAATTTTAAACAGGCTTCTTAGCTTCAATTCCCAAAGTTCTACCTTGCCCTCTACCTAAATCTATCAGAAGGATGAGAGGAGAGCATTTAGAATCCAATGACACCATGAAGTTTTATGCTACTGTGTAACATACATGCATATTGACTTTCACTAACAAATTCATTTATCCAAACACTCTCTCTCTCTCTCTCTCTCCCCCCCCCCTCCTCCTCCTCCTCCAAGTGTTTCGGAAACTTGATGTGACTGTTATTATTAAACACATAATTTTTCCATAAATGAGGACAGTTATTGTGAAACTTTAAATATCATAGAACGGACCGGACTATGACGGAAAATATGTGTTAATATTTCTTTCTGCAATCCCATTGGTCTACAATTTCTCCACCAAGGCTGTGACATGAGACACTAAATTTCATATCTTGAAAGTAATTACTGAATTTTGCACTTCGCAGTCAGTATACACACAAACGACCCTATGTCAATTGATCCAATTTTGCACTTTGCAGTCAGTATACACACAAACAACCCTATGTCAATTGGTCCAATTTTGCACTTTGCAGTCAGTATGCACACTAACGACCCTTTGTCAATTGGTCCAATTACCAAAGAACTAATTTCCTTTTTTCGCAAGAGAGAAATAATTTTACAAAAGATTGTCTCTACATTGGTACATACATTTAATGTCCATTTCTACTGTTTTGAAAGATAAATAAATGTAAATTTCACCCTAGAACATGCCATGAAGGCCTAGAGAGGTACAGCTGTATCGTTTCTTTAACCTTGGCGCTCTGTGTGGTTGGCTGGTGATATCCACACTGTAACTGGTCTAGTTTCACCTGAAACGGTTATTTCTTTTACAGTCTGATTGTCATTCTGTTTTAGAAAAATTCTGGGATTTGATCAGTCAAATTAAATTTTCCTGGTTAGAAGCACTGGAACTGCAGTGACTTTAAATGGCAAGACAAGATAAAATAGTTGTCGGGGCTTTAAATGCAGCCACATACTTGAACAGAAATTATACACAGCAATATGGGCTTGCATTTGAACATTTATGGTATAATTTGCTAAATAATTAACATTACAGTGACAATGGTGATCACAAAAGAATCTGATAATAGTATAAGCAAAGAGTACCAAAGAATATTCCTTCCCAATGGAACACATACCATATTTACTGTATGACTGTGTACAGTTCGATGTTTGTGTGACCGTGCATCTTTCATACAATAGTATAAACAACCAACTAGATTCAACATTAACAATTTATTAGTAATTTCAATCAGCTCAACATGTTTTGGGCAATAATTTCACCCATCCTCAGGAGCCCTAGACTGTGTTTACATCTTGTGGTATAATGCACTGAAGAAGTTGCCTGCTGGTGACAAGGTTCCACCTCAACCTTGTCACCAGCAGGCAACTTCTTTGGTACATTATACCACAAGCTGTAAACACAGTCTAGTGCTCCTGAGGATAGGCAAAATTATCTCCTGAAACATTTTGAGCTGATTGAAATTACTAATAAATTGTTATTGTTGCATCTAGTTGGTTGTTTATACCATTGTGACAGTGTACAGATATACAAGTGTACAGTTATATGATAAACTATAAAAACTTGCAGTAATCATAATATGCAGGTTAGTCCAAGCTGTTATTTGTGACTTAGCTTATGACAATATCAGTAATTCAGATTACAGTGTCACATGTTATGGTAACTGACATACAATATAATTATAACATCAGCTGTAGACTGATACCAGTTTGTTTTGGGCTCAGAAAACTCTCAGTGCTTGATATTCTGCTGCACCAAATGTACAGCAAGGTCAGATACTCTACACTATAAAAGTTTTGGTTCTCAAAGCAGTGCTTTTGCAGTCTTGTGCCCTCAAGGACATGATGCTGTGTCACTGGGCAAGTAATTCTAACATTCTGAACAATTGCAGTGCCTTACAATGAGCAGGGACTGTTTGCACAACAACACATCAGCCATAAGCCTTGAATCTTCTAACTTACATTATGCAAGGAAAAGGCTGTCTTGTGTCAAACTGTTTACTGCCGCTATTTCCAAAAAACTGTACACATTTCAGGATACTGGTGTTAACAAACATAAACCAGAATAAAATTCAAACTATGGTTGAGTACTGAAGAAGAAGTATACACAACAGTCCACTTTAGGACATGTTATGCTACTTCAGACTCCTGCCACTTTGATCAACATGTCTGTAGCACATAAAACCAAATGTTTTATTTCCTGCTGTATATAACTACATATGTACAAACAAAATGCAATCAATGTGAAACTTGTACACTTTCAGATGATACAAACTAAAAGAAAATTAAATATGTGGTTTTATATAAGCTACAAAGACGTATTCTAATACAACACTACATTATAAGGCAACATAGTCTACTTTAAACTCAGTCGAGACTTCCTGTGGCATGTCGTATATCTTTGGTTATGACCGCTGCTAATCGTTCAGTGTCCAACAGCTCATTGTCACAGCTTTCAGTAGGCAGGGACAGTTTTGTGATTGTGATAGCATCATTTTGTTGCCACTGGGGACTGACCTTTTGTGCTCTGATTGCATGAACTGTCATTCTGCTTCAGGCTATAACAACTTACAGGTGTTTCCTGTGAGATGTTGTCAGCCATGTTGGTGCTACCAATACAGCTGCAGACTGCGTCAGTGATGAAACCTTCCATTTTGACAAGCATATTGCATAGATAATTCCTTCACTGGTGGATTTTCTACAGGTGGCCTGATAACTTGATCCTGGGTGGATATTTAATTTATTTTTAGGGGCATTGGTATCCCTGTGAAAGGCCTGGTAGAATTGTTTCATCTGTCCAAGTGTACACACGTATACTTGAGAATTGCTGTACAGATTTTCATGAAGTTTGTTGGTACTGGAGAATTTATAAAAATTGTTGAACTATTAGAGTTTTCTGTTAGGTGGGCTGGCTATTTTAGCAGTCACTTAGTGAAGACCTACCTGTATTCCTGGTTATATCCCAACTATAACTTGCTGGGTATTTGTGGGAACACAGTGTGTTTCAGATTAAAGTTTCGGAGTGAAATGGAGCCTGCATTTTATGAGCGTTTAATTTTTTGTGTGTTTTACATTATTCAAGGTAAAGAAAAGCAATGTAATTAATACACAACTGCTGTGATTATTAGTTTCTGTAACTTAGTTACAGGTAATCATAATCTGTGAGATTTTGTGTCCTCACGGTGGATAAGATAAAGATTCAAGTCTTATGAGTTGTTGTACCATGTTCAGTGGTAAAGAGTTCCTGATGTATCAGAGGAGCATAGCATCACAGAAGACATGAACCTCCACAGTAAGTTGGCATCACACAATGATACATACCTCTTGCCACTAATGTTTGAACAAACACACGGATTTCCTCAAGTCATTTCACCTGCTATTTTCCATTAAATGCATCCAATTTTCAAGCCTTCCAGTTCCCTACCATACATACATACATATATAATACAGTAATGGACACTGTGTAAACTTTTGAGGTAGAGGTGATACAACACTACAACCACATGGAATTACTGGTGCTACTTTCTTCAACTATGTATGATGTGTGCACACCAATCATTAATAGCTGCTTACAAATGCATAAATTTCAAAACCATATTCCAAGAGTGTAAGTCTAGAAGCATATCCTGTCTACAGTCAAGATCCCATTAAATACCTCATGGGAAGATTCTTCAGTATTTATGAAAAGCATTTAAAAAAGGTAAATTTTCTGACATCAATTTATAAATTTCAATACAGCAATTGCTGTCACAATTATGTAGCAGCACCGCATTTTATTGAAACAGCTGCACTGCAGCTACCGCATGCAACATTTTGTGTTATGTCTGAAGGTCTGTAACAAAAGGGTGTTGGTTGTTAAAGAGAAATAAATACTGAATTTTTTCCAACTTACAGGCTTTTGATAGAAGTCAGCATTTTGCAAGCTGGCCCTGCTTCACTCAACAGAGACACAGACCGGTTTTCAGCTTTCATACTGTGAGCCCACGCAGTCACCACCAGGTGAGGGGTGAAGCCACTAGGTAAAAATAACGGGGGCTCAGCACTATGTATATACCCGTCCATCGTTTGGGTGGTCGGGTCCCATAGCGATGAACTCTTGTGGGGTAGTGTGAGTGAAAGAGCCACACAATACACATCCACGTAATATAGTGATACCAAGCAATATACAAATATATTCCGAGTACAATAGAAATACATACATAAATTAAATAACCAAGAAACACAATGATTACCAAAGCAAACAGTATCGACCTTTACAATTGATCGTTCCACATTCACTAGTCTCTTATGTAACATTACGATGCACAGCAACAGGCATCCACAGACCTAGCCTGTCATATCAAGCTACAACACAAACTTCGTGACAAACAATGTTACGTAAATACAGACTACTGCCTGACTCACTCTACAGTCACCGTGCTTCAAACAGAAGCAATATTTAACGTCCATCATCGCACAACATTACACAGGCCCATACATACTATCAGTGCGACTTGCACCCAAAATCATTACACGAAAAACATGTACGAAATTTACAGGAGACAATAAGCAAACAAAAGATCACTTCTACCTTGCCCCTGGCCGACGTCGAGTATGAACCCCAAACAGCCAAAATGCCATTTTAGAAATACCGAGCCAAAACTGAATTTCTAACTTACAGTCATACTCGATCGTCGGTCTGTGGGCAGCGTAGACAACTTGGCAAGGTAGGTCCCTCTTGGCTGGCTAGCCTCTTCTCCTGAAAGGCAAGTGAAGTAGAAGAAGTAGAAGTGAGAGTCCAGGCTTCGGGTGCCCTACAGCAAAATGCTCGAGAACCGCCCCAACCCTTTCACCCTCTCATGGCAGCCAATCCCCAGACGATAACCTTGGGAAAGTGGTAACAGGACAGAAAATTCTAGAAGGCATACTTCCGCATGGAGACAGCCTTGAGCCGAGCCTGGTGGGCACGGCTCATCAACCCCCCCCCCCCTTTTCAGTCAACCATGTTGACTAGGCTCATAATTAACCATAAAGTCCATCCAGTTTAGTCACAACCTCCGACCTCACAATTCACACACACCAACATCGTCTTGGCCCTTCATCACAGCTTCCTTACGAGGTGCTACGAATTTCAGTGGTTAACACCCATGCCCGAACTTCAGCTGGACCTGCAGCCACCATCCACCAGGATGACCACATCCTTACAGTCAGGCGAGGATTTTACCACACTAACATCACCTCCAGGACCTCACACCAGGCCCTCAAATCCATCACTCACATGTACCACCTCACCAATACACCAACTGGCTGCGGAGTCCAACACCAGGCCTGGTCCACCGGCTTCCAGGTGTCCACACGTGAGGGTCCATATGGTACATAACATCACACCAGTTCCAGTGCACACCACGCCAAGACAGGCCGGGGGGGGGGTTATACTGGCCGCCGTCCCTAATGCGGAATCCGATGGTCCTCTATGCACATCGATCCTCCTCTGTCCACTCTGCTTCAGGGTTCAGGTAGCAAGGATTGGCTATCATCCAGCAGCCCTCCGCTCCATGAGTGGGGGAGAGAACAGGGGTCACAAACAAAACAAAATCATTACACCATACTCAGCTAAATCAGCTAAATATCCAGCATTACTTGACACATGGCTTCAATTGACTAACATGGGCCCGTCTAATGATCATGTAGTGCTTTTTCGGAGGTTCCTCCTATTGAAATCGGTACTCTGATATACTGATTAGAACTGCTAGATTTTACTAACGTTTTCCTCTCAGTATCACTAGATGTGGGTAGCGAATTAGCACTGATTTATATTAAACACATCAGTAGTAACTGCTACCAGTCAGAAAGCTTCTGACATATGCAAAGTTTAGCTAGCAGAACTCTAAGTTACATAAAAAACCACTTAATCAATTCCACAAATAAACCAACCACAGTTACAAAAATAAATCTGTATTCTTTTCTATCTAATAATTTACTACAAACAAAATTAATATCCTAACAATTTCAAAGTGTAAGAGTAAAATAAGTATCTTGCCTGTTTTATAATTTTACCAATTGTATAAATTTAAAATTTCTAGTTTAGTTGCCAGATTAGTTTCAAAGTCTTCGCTCTACTCAACCAACGTAAAATTAAAGTTTCTAAATTATTAATTTCAGTCAAGCACGATTTACCTTTTAGTAACAGGAAACAGTACAGCATGGCCAACATAATAAAATCACTTTAACAGTGTACTGCCTTCAATATGTTGTGTCAAAGATACGTAGCAACCAGTAAATGTTCAAACTTCGAGTGAGAGCTGAATCATCGTTAATTTTTCAGTTACATAGGTGCAAGATGCTAAATAAACATTCTTTCTAGGACAGCGAACTATCACGTCACCGCCGGAGTTCGATACACCTAAAGCGTATTGAATGAAGTGGTATTTGCTGACCCGGTAACAGCGAGTGACTATTCGCTTCCGTTACATATAAGTTAATAAAATTTAAACAGTATATAGCTTTACAGAAAAAAAACAAAAAAACAAAATTGTAAAATACTGTACATTACAATCACACCAGCATCAGGATTAGTGGCTAACACTACATTCGGTCTCATTATCTTAGCAATAACCACAGGCACAGGCCACCTTAACAGTAACTTAGCGGTAATATTCTGGGCCTTTGACCTGCTGAACTTCAACTGGTAGCGCACCAAATCGCCTTAACAATATCGGTACGGTTTGCGACTCTGGTTATACCTCTGAACAACCCTTTTCCTAGTTATCTGTAAGTTACGATAGGCTTGGGTCCAAAACAACTGATTTGTGACGTTACCATCACCATTGTTGACCGGGGACAAATCCCAACGAACCCCTAATGGGCACTTCATTTCTCGGCCCAAAAACAGTATATCCGGTATACTACGAGTACTCTCAAGTACGGCAGTGTTAAAAGCCATACTCAGCCACGACAAGTCCTCGTCCCAAGAATTCTGAGATTCGTGATCGAAAATCTTCAACGCGGATTTCAGATTCCGGTTAAACCTTTCCGCCAAGGAAGCTTGAGGATAATAGGGGTGATTGTTGTGTTCAATCCCCCATCTAAAACACAAATCTTTAAAGTCCTTACAGCAGGAAATCCTAGCGTTATCAGTGACGATAGACTTAGGCGTACCGTAAGCTGGAAAAATCCCCTTTCCAAATGGTCTGACACTGCTTGTGATGTAATCTTACGAACTGGGCAGAACGAAACAAACTTCGAGAGAGAATCAACAACTAGAATGGCGATGTTGCCCCGCTTCGATCGCACAAGCGGACCCACAAAATCTACAAACAGCCTATCCGTAGGTTGAGAAACCGGGTTACAAGATGGCGGCCGCCAGCATATTTGTGGAAAATAAGTCAGGAGCCATCCCTGCTCCATGGAAAGACACAGCAGGCTCATACACAATCCCCCTGACACTTAGTGATAACATTAGTGAAGACAAGAACCTACCAAAATACTCTTTC
>Ga0123357_10008729_pt1 | contig 12703 bp, 12 predicted proteins | sample TergutEmb28metaG_FD_89873 | JGI IMG/M metagenome (GOLD analysis project Ga0123357, IMG submission 89873) | Embiratermes neotenicus P4 segment gut microbial communities from Petit-Saut dam, French Guiana - Emb289 P4 | ecosystem: Host-associated > Arthropoda: Insects > Digestive system > Gut ... | reverse complement strand
GGTTTCGCGAGGGCCATCGGGCTCCTTGGCATGGCGGGTTGACTTGGCAATCGAGGCGGCCAGAGCGGCCGAGGAGGCGCTGGTGGTGCCGGCATTGAAAAGCTCGGATTCGATTTCCCGGCGTCGGGCTGAAAAAAAGCTGATCGCCTTGTCGTCGATGGCGGCAAGCTCGAAGGTTCCATTTTTGCCGAGGCGATCGATGGCAAAGCCAAGATCGGCCATCTCTTTGGCAAGGGCGGCGTGATAGACCGCCCCCGCCGCCATCTTCCAGTCCCGCAAGACCGTCGAGTGCAGTGCTCCGACCGTGCCGTCGGAGCGTGTTGCCATGTTCAGCACAACCGCATGGGTATGAAGATTGGGGTCACCAAACACGCGGCCATCTTCGTGCGCCGCAGGACGACTTTCGCCATGCTGAAAAAGTGCTGCCGTCAGTGCAACCCTTTCGACCCGGACGCCGCCCTGGCCGCGACGGGCGAAGATGCCTTCCCTCTCAACGACTGAAAGGCTGGCACGCACGGCGCGTTCCTGGGCGGCATCAACACGCTGCCTGAGGTCATTATCACCGAACGCCCAAGCCAGCGATACCGATCGCGGCGCCGAGAAGGTCAGATCGAAGGCCGGGACGCGCTGGTCCGTCTTGCCGCCTGCATTGGTAAGAAGCGTCTCTCCGCTCGGGCTCTTCCCATCATAGAGAGCGGCGAAGTCGCTGGCCTCCACCACCGCGCCATCGATGCGCTCGAAGTCGCCCCGGGGGGCATACCAGACCCCATCCGGCTCCCTGCTGCCCAGATAGTATTCGGTGCCACGTGTATAGTAGGAATTGGAAGCGGCCACATTCCAGGTTGCAACCATCTCGGAGCTCCCGTGCGAGACCAGCTGGATGCACGATTTGCGACATGCGCGTTGGATTCCGGGTCGGAATTGACCGTATCGGTTCAGCCACTGCCCGCTTCTTCGCTCTTCACTGTTGCCAATCCGCTGAAACCGGGCGCTCCGCAACCGCACAACACCGCACCGGACCGCCCAGAGCACGTAATTTGTAGCAGAACCACGATTTCGGAGTTCTCCAGTTGAAATCCGATTCTAAACGGTTCTTTTTGGTGTCTCGAAGGCTCGACGCATTCCGCCGCCTTCCGCAGAATCGAGGTAGCATGATTGCATCAAGCCACAGCCCAACGACGCTCGCAAAACCTGCGGCATCTCGTCTCGTCCTGTTGCCCTCTGGCAGTCAGGACGCGTTCAGGATCACCAGGTGGCTCTCGAGAGCCTTCGGGTACCGGGCCCAGTCTGGTTCCATCGTTCTGATCGATCGGCGCACCACATCCCGCCGTTCTGAGCCTCTTCGGGAAACCGGCCGCTCGACGTCCGCAGCCCGACATTGTCAGCCGCACAGGAACACCTGAAATCACACAAAAGGATACACCATGTCGATTTTCGAGCACGTATGGAACCGGGCCTTTCACTGGCTCTCCGATTCCCGCAACGCCCCTCCGAAGGTGACGCTGAGTTTTACCGTTGACCCTCGCATCGCCCAACTGGCTCTGCCGTTGATCCAGCGGCTCCTTGCCGACGGTCCCGAGGACAACATCCACCTCACGAAACTCATGGCATGGCGCAAGGCTGAGCACCAGCCGGTCACGTTCTACCGCGGCGGCAGTAACTTCTGCTGGCTCGACCCTCCGAGCCTGATGACTGACGATTCGGCCACTCCGCTCGCCGGCCTGATCCTCACCCCTGACATCCGAATCTTCCTTGATCCCGTCGATTCTCAGGATCTGTTCGACCACATGACCGCTGCCGTCGACAAAGCCATCGCCAAATGGATCTCTCGGCGTAATCCCCCTGGATGTCGCCTGTACCCTATTGCGGTCGCGACTGTGCCTTTTCGATCGGCCGACGAGCCGAACGCTCCTCCTCACCGCTCCATCAATCGCGGTTCCCGAGATGTTGCCAACGCATGGTCGAAGGATCCCGGTCATGCCTGAAACCCTCCAGCAGACAACGCCGTGCGGCACAGCTGCGCCCCGCCTGGTCCCGGAGACAGACCTCTAGCCTGGACCCGGTTGAGAGTGAGGCATGGATCCGAAATAGCGATGAAACGTCGACTGGCTGAAGCGTCTCATTACTGCTCTGTCCGAACTGGGCCTGTCGGTACCAATGTTGTGACGCCGACAGGACAGACCGGCCGTCGTTGCCAGACGTGCCACCCGATTTCGTTGTAGTCACGGCCGATATGCAAATCTGGCCGGAATTGGAGAAATTTATGGAACAGTACCTCAGGCGGAAAGACGCTGCGAAATATCTGAAGGAACAGCACGGCCTGCTTACGTCACCGAACGCCCTGGCAAAACTTGCCTGTCTCACTTCGACCGGTCCCAGGTTCCGGTACCACGGGCGCTTTCCGCTCTACCCGCGGTCAGAACTCGATAGCTGGGCCGCCGGGCAGTTGACCGAGTTGCAGTGTTCCACTTCCAACCGCTCGGCCAAGCGCGCTCTGATGCAGAGGACCAGGGCGAAAACGACGTAAATCGTCAAATGCGACATTCACGATTTTCCACGGATCCAGTCGCCAAGGCCATGATCACAGAATGGGCCGCACAGCAACCCGGAACTCCTCTGCCAGGCGACGAGCCTGTTAAGTGTTCTGGCCGCGAATACCACTCGCCGGCCGCGGCTTCTCTGAGAGATACTGAACTCATCGCCCCCTGCTGTCCTCAGCCTCTTCGGAGCGCACCAGGCGCTCGGCGTCCGCCTCCCGTCGTTCTAAACCGCACAGGAACACCTGAAACCTGCAACCGTAGAAAAGGATGCCACATGTCCATTTTTGAACGTGTCTGGAACCGCGCCTTTGGCTGGCTCTCCGATCCGGGCGACGCCCCCCCGAAGGAAGCGCTGACCCTTTCCGTTGACCCTCGCATTATCGACGAGGTTCTGCCGCTGATTGAGCGGCTCATCGCCGACGGCGTCAAAGGCAACACCTACCGCGCCAAACTCGTGAAATGGCGCCAGACTGAGCAGCTGCCGGTCACGCTCTACCGTGGCAGGTGCAGCTTCTGTTGGATCGCCCCTCCGAGTTCAATGGATGACGACGATTCCTCTCCGCTCAGCGGCCTGGTCCTCACGCCTGACGTGAAAATCTTCCTCGATCCTTTCGATGCGCAACATCTGCTCGACCACATGACCGCTGCCGTCGAGAAAGCCATCGCGAAATGGATCTCCGACCGCAAACTCCACAAGTGCCCCTCGCTCCGAATGCCCGTCGCGTTGGCACACTTAATGCCCTTCGAGGCAGGAACAGAAGCGGAGGCGAGCGCTCGTCCCATCACTCCCCGTTCGGGAGATGCTGCCAACGCCTCGCGCAATGGATGGAAGAAAGGTCCGGATAATGCCTGAGACCTCCCTGGAGGCAACGCAATCGCACTGCGATGCTGCCCCCTCCCTGGTCCCCGAGACGGACGTTAGCGACGGGCCCAACCAGCCCGTCCTGTCCGCGGGGGCCGCCGGTGGACGCGCCGACATTCGTGGCGAAATCCCACCCCTGGCTGCGTCAAGCGCACGATCTCGCGAATACATCATCGTTTTGAGCGTGATCTCCTATCTTGATCTGCCCTCCGCAGCGCCGGAAGCACATTCCCGCTTCCGCTTCCGATCCAACCAATGTGAGGAACAATTCAACTCCGACGCCCGGTTCGACGGCGCAGGCGACCCGATGCCCCCGCTGCCCGAGCTTGCCAATACGTCCAGGGTTCTTGCAAACAGTCCGGAAATGTCGTCGGCTGGCGAATGTCTGGCAGCGCCATGTATCGGAGCTGTCAACGACCATGATGAGCGTGAGACATCTCCCGCGCAGAGCCCGAGAACCGCGCTCCGGTCTGTCAGCGCGAAGATTTCCTCCGAGAGGCCTGCGCCTTCCGGAGCCGAACACCTCGGCCTTCACCGTTCTCGGGCAGGATCAACACTCCTGCCGACTCAAGGGCAGCGGCGATCGCCGATATCGTCCGCTCCTGCGCGGCAAGCGGGCCAGGCTGGGTTTCGAGACGCTTCACGGTTGGCAAAGACACTCCCGAAGCCTCTGCAAGATGGCGCTGTTCCCAGCGCAGCAGAGCGCGCGCGGCTCGAACCTGTTCGCTTGTCAGATCCATTTTCGATACCTCAGGTATTGACACGGCCTGCGCCGGCGTTTAATACCTCAGGCATCGCACACCATCACTGCGAAAGCAACCAGCATGACGAAGAATGACACCGTTTCGGTGAACGGCGGAGCTTTGCCGGTTTGGCCGAAGGATAAGATCCTGCCCATCGACCGTGCGCTTCCTATGGCGGAGCGTGTGCGTCTGTATCAGTACAATACCCGCGTGATCCGCGCGTCTGGCTGCAAGGTGCGTTTTCCGTTGGTCGATAGCCTGGACCCGGTTGTGATTGAGGCATGGTTCAGAGAGGGCGATGAAGTCGTCGACAGGATCCAGCGTCTCATTTCCGCTCTGGCCCAACTGCCGGACGATACCACCATCAACTGGCTCTGATGGCGTTCTGCCAAACGCACAACGAGGCAGAGGATCCAGCCGGGAACAGCGTGAGTTGCGGTCCTTTCGCGCAAGCGCCCGCCGGGCACGCTGGCACCGACAACAGCGCGTCATCACGGATGATCGACTGCTCTAATGCTTTCATCATCCCAGACCACCGCGAAACGCAAGGGGTGAGACATGCGTGAAGATGAGAAACTCGAGAACACGGCGCGGGCAAGTTCGCAAATCATGGCGGACTTTGCCCTTGGCGTCCTCACTGATCACGAAGTGATCCGTCTGGTGAAGGCCGATGATGCCGGGTTGATGAGCGCACTCCATGACGATTTCGACGCCGCACTGAGGCTTGTCATTGAGGATTATGAGGAGCGCACCCGCAAGGACGCGGTGCAGACCCGCTGCGCTTACTGCGGCGCGCCGCTTCCTGGCTTTCACGAGTAGCGGACACCTGGCAGCGCCGGAAAAGGCACGGGCTTTTCTCGAATGTGGTGGGCAATAGGCATGAGTCTGAACGATGCAGAGAAAATCGCCAGGGCGCTTGGTGGTGTGAAGCGCGGTAACACATGGATGTGTTTTTGCCCGGCCCATGAGAACACACACACCCCGGCGTTGGCCGCGACCGAAAAGAACGGAAGGCTTGTTGTGCACTGTCACGCCGGCTGCCCCCAGGACGCGGTGATTGACATTTTGAAGGACCGAGGGTTGTGGCCGGGGCGTGAGTCCAGCTTTGTGATCGACCCGGTTGCGCGGAAGGCGGAGCACAAGGAACGCCAGCGCAGAATCGATGCGGCGATCCATATCTGGAGCAGTTCTGTCCCGATCACGGGCACACTGGCCGAGGAATATTTGCGCAATCGCCGCATCATCATGCCGCTTCCGGACACGCTGCGGTTTCATGGCTGGCTGTCACACCCTTCTGGGAACCACTGCCCGGGCATGGTGGCACTGGTTCAATCTCCTGACGGCAAGCCTGTGGCGGTTCACCGCACCTTTCTCTCCCCTGACGGCGGCAAAGCCAAGGTGGAACCCACAAAGGCCATGCTTGGCCCGGTCGGCGGCGGCGCGGTCCGGTTGGCTGTGTGGAAGCCCGGTGAAACATTGCTGCTCTCGGAAGGAATCGAAACCGGACTGACCGGGTTGCAGCTGACCGGCAAGCCCTGCTGGGCCTGTTTGAGCACTTCCGGTCTAAAGGGCATCATTCTGCCCCCGGCTATTCGCGACATCACGATTCTGGTTGACGCCGATGAACCCGGCGAACAGGCGGCGGCGGACTGTGCCAGGCGGTTGTTGCTCGAAGGCAGGACCGTGAAGCTGGCAAGTCCCCCGGCTGGCTGCAACGATTACAACGATGCCCTGATGAACGCGGATACTGCGCAATCATGAACGGAGACGATGTCGGGGCAACAATCAATGACGCCGAGCCGCTCACCGTGCCATCCGTGCCATGGCCGGATCCTGCCCCGCTCCCGGCCGGCCTGAAGCCGGTTTTGACCTTCGATCCGGAATGGCTGCCGCCGGCGATCCGGCCCTGGGTTGAAGACATCGTGGAGCGCCTGCAGGTTCCAGCCGATTATATCGCAACACCAGTGCTGGTTGCGCTTGGCGGCGTTATCGGCAATCGCATCCGGATTCGCCCCCAGGCAAAGACTTCCTGGACGGAGGCATGCAATCTCTGGGCACTGATCATCGGGCGCCCCGGCGTCATGAAGAGCCCTTCTATTGAAGAGGCGCTGGCACCCTTGAAGATGCTGGAATATGAGGCGAACACCGCGAACGCCAAGGCGCTCAGGGATCATGCGATTTCTGTCGAGAGCTGCAGAATCCGGAGAGATGCTGAAGTGGCGCGCTTCAAGGCCGCAATCAAGTCGGCCCTAAAAAGCGGCGTGGAGCCCGACCTCAAGGTGATTGCTGAACCGGAGGCACCCGTTGCCAGGCGTTTCATCGTCACTGACGTGTCATACGAGAAACTGGGAGAAATCCTGGCTGACAATCCACAGGGAGTGCTGGCTCACCGCGATGAAATTGCCGGCCTGCTCAAGTCTCTGGCGGAGGAACGCAACGCCTCGGCCCGTGGTTTCTATCTGAGCGCCTGGTCTGGAACCGGCTCCTATGCCTTCGACCGGATAAGCCGCGGGCATGTGCGCATCGAGTCCGCCTGTCTTTCCATAGTCGGATCAACCCAGCCCGGCAAAATTGCCAGTTTCGTGCGCCATGCCATCAATGGCGGCGACGGGGACGATGGCATGTTGCAGCGTTTCAGTCTGGTGTGCTGGCCCGACCTGCCCCCGAACTGGAAGAATGTTGACCGCTACCCTGACACGGAGGCGCGCCGTGAGGTTGTGGCAATCTTCCGCAGTCTTGCGGAAATGACACCGGAGGATGCGGCAGCAGTGTTCGATGATATCACCGGCGTGGCATTCCTCAGGTTCACCCTTGAGGGGTTGAGGCTATTTGAGGGGTGGCGCAGCGACCTGGAGCACCGCTTGCGCTCCATGGAAAACCCGGCACTGGAGTCCCACCTTGCCAAATTCCGCAAGGCGGTTCCGGCACTGGCCCTGATCCACTGGCTGGCCTCGGGCGGTTCCGGCGCTGTCGGGGCGATCTCCGTGGATGCGGCGATCAAGCTGGCGAAGTATCTGGAAAGCCATGCTGTCAGGCTCTATTCCTCCGCCAGAGTGGTCGACGCCGAGGCTGCCCGGCTGATCCTTGCCAAGGTCAGGCGTGGCGACCTGACGGACGGGTTCACTGCCCGGGACATCAAGCAGCGTGATTGGGCTGGGCTGACCCACTCCGCAGTGGTTGACTCGGCCCTTGCTCTGCTGGCTGAATATGACTGGACTGCCCCGATGACGGTCCAGACCGGCGGCCGGTCCAAGACCGCTTTCACCATCAACCCGAAGGCAATGGCGGCGAATTGTCAGAAGACTGAAGACTTTTTGAAAACACGCCAGCGGGGTCACCCTCAAAACCCTCAGAAGTCCTTTTGAAGGTTTTGAGGGTTCCTCCCCTGGTGGTTTTCCGAAAAATTGGATGGTCTGCCGTGGCAGTTCGGCGTGGCAGCGGCTCGAACACCTCCAAGCACCGACGCACAGACTGCAGGCTGTTGCCCCGATCAAGGCCCCTGGGCCCTGGGCTGACCGGCTGATCGGTCTGCAGTGGTCCACTCAACCATGGACTGCCGCGATGACATGCAGACCAGCAGCCAATCCAGGACCGCATTCGCCCTCAAACCCGAAGGCCATGGCAGCTGATGGCTGGGCACTTTTCAGAAAACACGCCAGCGGGGTCACCCTCAAAACCCTCAGAAGCCCTTTTGAAGGTTTTGAGGGTTCCTCCCCTGGTGGTTTTCGAAAAATTGATGGTCTGTCGACCGGCAGTTCGGCGTGGGGCACCAGCGGCAGTAACACCTCCAAACACACGGTTACCCCTGATCTGTACCGACGCTGTTGGCTGTTGCCCTGATCAAGGCCCCTGGGCTGACCGGCTGCCGGTCTGCAGTGGTCCACTCGGCCCCTGCTCTGCTGACTGCCCCGATGACGGTGCAGACCAACGGCCAATCCAGGACCTCATTCGCCCTGAACCCGAAGGCCATGGCAGCTGTCGAGCACTTTTTCAGAGAACACGCCAGCAGGGTCACCCTCAAAACCCTCAGAAGCCCTTTTGAAGGTTTTGAGGGTTCCTCCCCTGGTGGTTTTCCGAAAACTGGATGGTCGCCGCTTGCCTACGGATGGTCGACGTAAGCGGACGTGACAGCCGCCAGTTGGTGCTTGGCCTTGATCCACTGGCTGGCCTCGGGCGGTTTCTGAGCCAAGATCCAGCCACGCCGCTTTTCCTTCGGAAGAACTTTGCCGAGCCGCCGAAAGTCGCCGTCGAATCGCTCCGTGGGGGGCTCAAGGCGGCTTGCGGCTGGGGCAGTGCCAAGAGCCGTTCGGGAAGATCTGCCACGGGGGAGCGTGGAGATAGTGCAAGAACTGGCAGCCAGATTTCATCATGTGGTAGCTATGTGGTAGCTGCAGATGACTTTTGCTCGTCTTGAGAAATCCTAAGTCCTTGATTTATTGGCGCTCCCTACGGGAATCGAACCCATGTTTCAGCCTTGAGAGGGCCGCGTCCTAACCGCTAGACGAAGGGAGCGTGAGGGCTACCGAATAGCCCTGAAATGCTCGAACCGCAAGGACCGAGCCAACGCAAATTTTCGCCCGATCCGGCCCCCCGCCCCGGGATCTTCAAACTCTGGCAAGGGTCTGTTTTTGCGTGGTTTTCTGTGACAGCAGATGACGTATGTGATGGATCAGGTTGGATCCCCAGAGGGGATCGTCGCCTTGGGGAGCGCGAGAACGCAGGCAATCTGCGAAATATCCATAAGCATTTGGTATATTTACAGTTTTGGCGCGACATTCAGGTTTATCCGCTGCGGGCCACGACTCACCCGCTCCGGCTCAAGGCCAGCGACACCAGAGCGAAGAGCAAGTGAAAACCCGCCTGAATCGGTCGCCTCCTCGCCATCCTCAGACCGGATGCCTGAAAGCTGCCCATGCTGTGCCCCCGCTCGCACCATCCTTGCCGCTTCAGATCCGGTCCCGGGGGAGCGTCACTGCCCCCCCCAAGGGATCAACACCACGGTTACGAACACGCCCAGACTCGACCAGCCAGCCAGATGGGATCAGGATGGGCGTGGTCACGATCACCAACCTTGCAGGCACCGACGCACCGACGGCCCGATTTGAAACGTCCAGCCGACCACCAGCCCCAATGGATCCCGCAGCCGCCCCGGTTGAATTTAACGCGGACTGGCCTCCGTCACCATGTCGCAGTTGATTTCATGGTCGGCTACCGCACGGCAGTCGACTGACCTTCAGCGTCTGCGGTCCACAATTCCATGCTGAAACCGTTATCATTGGCGTCGACGGAGAATTCGCAGGCTTCAAACAACGGCCGCACACCACGATAGCCCGCGAACAGCAATGACCAGGAAACCACCATCACCACCTCCCCTCTCCCGCCGCCCGACTTTGGCTTTGTCGTGACCCGATCGTGACTTCGAAGGTTCCCCGGGGGGCCGGCCCCCCGAGGCATAGACCATAGACCTTCGTTCCCCGTCTCCATTCTCTGTCGGCAATCAGCCTGTCCCGGGCAGCGATTTGGGAACTCCGGCCCGATTTTTTGCGATGCGTTTCAGGCTTGGACACGTACCCACATTCTTCGCCCCGATGACATCGACGACCCAATCGAACTGCGACTCCCGGACCTGCATTCTCGCCTGACGCAATGCCCCAAGCGTCGCTTCGGCCAAATTCGCGTCACCCAGTGAAGCCCGGACTTTTCCGTGCGCGAGGATGTCGACAGTGCTGACAAGCCGAAGCGATACCAGGCGTTCCGCTGCGATCCGCATTGCCTTTCTTTCGTCTATTGCGGCCGCGCAGCTCATTTCGTGCGCGATGGCAAGTGTCGCCGCCTCACCGTCGCCGAGGGTGTCCGAAGATTTTCCCGATACCAGATCGGCGAATGTCACAAGCGCATTCCCTCTGAGTTCTACAACACCGACCACCCGCTCATCTATCATCCGCGTCAGCAAGTCGCTTTCCTGCCTCCCTTTCACAACACCCCGCTTTAACTCATCGACGATATGGCTGGCCACAAAGATGGGTATCGTCAATGCTTTCAAAATTGGAGTCGAATAATCGGTGTTTAGCAGATTGATCACAACACTCGCATCAAGAACAAGCGCGTCATCCTTGTCAGTGAGGCAGCTTGAGAATGTCATCTGCCTCGTCCTCGTCCTCCGCCGCCTCATCAATGAGTTCCCGAACCTCGATTCGCCCGAGTTTCAGCATCTCCGACATCTGTTCTTCACTTATAAGACCCCGCTTCCAGGCATCTATTGCAAGCAGAAAAAGCCGGCAAGACTGCGGACCGTTGACAATGGAGGCATCGTATGCCGATGGTCCAAGGACCTGCCGGGCCTGTTCCTCAGTGATATTCCCCTTGTCCCTGAACCAATTCCACGTCCCTTTTTTCGTTAAGCCGAGTTCTTCGAGCCGCTTGACCATGGCTTGTCGTGACACACCAAAGAAATTGGAGAGAAGGATGATGTGCCGGCGGGTGAGATGGCTCCCGCCCGTCGTCACCTCCCTGAATTTCTCCATCACCGCACGGGATGGCGTCAGGAATGCCCGCCCGAACGCATTGGCGTAACGTTCCTCCTTCGAATTGTCCAACTTTTCATCCTGATAGATTTCCGGACGTCGACGCGTCGCCGTGAAATGCCCAAGTTCGTGGGCCCCCGTCTGGGTAAGCCGGTCCTTCCTGTGACTGGAGTTTACGAGAATGCAGGCTCCGACCGCATCGTCATATGCAAACAGTCCCGAAATTCTGGGGTCAAGCCTTCGGCTATAGATCCTCACGCCGAGCTGAAACTCCATTATCGCGAACAAATTTTGTATCGGGCTTTCGCCTAGTCCGAGAAAATTCCGCAGACTCTGCGCGTCATGCTCTGCCTGGAAACGCACATCACCGGGCAGTATCGCCTTTTCCGAAGGATAGTTGTGCGTCCGGTGGATTCCCAATATGTTTTCAAGCTCAACTTCCGCCCTGACGAGATCATTCAACAGGCGCGCGGCTTGATCGATTGCAGCGTCGGACGTCTCGGGAAGCGAGCGGAAGCGCGGAAGGAGGTCAACATGGACCGCTTCGCGTCGCAGCAGGAAATTCACCGACACTCCATAATGACGACCAAGCGCGAGCAGCTCCTCAATGCGGGCTGGCCGTTGGCCATTTTCAAGGCCCACAAGGGTCGTACGCGCCATGCCCGCAGCCTTCGCCGCAGCATCCTGGGTCACATTTGCAGTCTCTCGGGCGACTTTTAGTCGAGCGCCCATCTCCTCCGGGCTCAGCATGTCGGCTAACCTCTTCAATATACAGGATCAATCCGCCTTCTCACAAAAGAGGCGGATCCAGGGTCCCTGGGGAACGACCGCCATTGCCGCGCGCATAGTTTTGCTGCAGCGCAATCGATGCCATTCGCGATCCCTTCGTCCACGCGGTTCAACCAATGTGCTTGTCGCTCCTGCCATGGTTTTCGCATTGGCGGGCTTCTCAACTGCGGCACGCACACGGGCGCCTCTTTATGTCATCATTTTGGAATTAAAATCCGACAATGTCAAGATTATCCCGGCCCTGAACAAACGACGAACATTGTGATTTCCTCCCTCCGCATCAGCATGTGGCCCCCCAGATATGTGTGATCGGCGTGGGGTCTGCGAATACGCAGGAAGTCTCCAAAATGAGCGTTAAGCATTATTTTCACTTGGAGTTTTCGCGCCTTGGAGGGGCATGCCGCTGGAATGTCGGCAGTTCTGGCTCGAGGGCACCAACGCCAGAGCGATACCCGAAACACCCCCGACCCGTCCGTCACCATCCTCAACAAAAAACAAAAAGCAAAAAGCCTCGATGCTGCCCATGCCCCCACAGGTTCAGATTCAATCCTGGGGCATCACCTGCTGCCCCCCGAGCCCGGCGACGGATCAAACATCAATCAAACGGTTGCATAGCGTGCACCACCCAGCCTTCGGGGTCCGACAGGCCGATTTGATCCTGGAACTGGAATTGAACGGGGAACCAGGCACGGGACCTGGCAGCGACGGGGCTCCCTGGTTCAGCAAACCGCCCATTACCATGTCGCGGTCGCTTTCATGGTCGGCTGACCTTCCGCGTCGGCCGTCCACAATTCCATGCTGGAACCGTGATCATTGGCGTTGATGGAGAATTCGCTGCCTTCAAACAGAGGCCGCACGCCGCGATAGGTGAATTTCGCCGACGGCCTGCCCCCGCGCAAGCGCGCGGCCATTTCGATCATGAACGCTGCCTGCAGCGGTCCATGGACGACCAGCCCCGGATAGCCCTCGATCCTGGTAGCGTAATCGCGGTCATAATGGATGCGGTGGGCGTTGAAGGTCAGTGCCGAATAGCGGAACAGCAGCACGGGATCAGAAAAGCGGGTTTCCCGGAATTGCGCCCTGGGCGGCGGGGGCGACGCCTTCTCCGACGAAGCAGGACGTCCGCTGGCCAGGTCGCGATAGACAAGATCCTGCCGTTCGCGGACAGCGACGCCACGGGGCGAGCGGATGACGTGTTCGACCGAGACAAAGCACAACAGGCCGCTGGAGCCGGTCTTCACGGTG
>Ga0123357_10008728_pt1 | contig 12703 bp, 16 predicted proteins | sample TergutEmb28metaG_FD_89873 | JGI IMG/M metagenome (GOLD analysis project Ga0123357, IMG submission 89873) | Embiratermes neotenicus P4 segment gut microbial communities from Petit-Saut dam, French Guiana - Emb289 P4 | ecosystem: Host-associated > Arthropoda: Insects > Digestive system > Gut ... | reverse complement strand
TTTGAAAAAAAAAATTAAAAGGGAATGATTTAAATAAATAAAAAGGTGTTTTAAAAAAAATGAATTTTGGCAATAGTGTTAAAAAAAATAAAAAATTGGGGGGGGGGGGTGAGTTTTGCATTAGCTAGAAAGATGTTATTTGCAGACAGTAAATTACACTAATTTGTGCTGAAAGTACAGTTGAATGCAGACAATAAATTACACTAATTTATCCTGAAAGTGCAGTTGAATGACGTGGTAGTAGACTGTACTAAACTCATTGAAACACAAAGTATGATTGACTATTGTGCACTGTCTTAAAAGTGATTAGTTATAGTTTCTAAACATTTTCTGTGCTAATAAATTTGCCATATTATGTCCTGTAGACCTCTTTGTTAAATTGTATTACTGCAACTATTCATGTGACTGAGGGCTGCAAATACTTTACTTGAGAACTGCCTGCAGCGCATGTTCTGCATGTAGGACAGCCCTGATTGAGACTGTAAGCTGGTGAAATTACTAGAAAAGCATACTGTTGCCAATAGCTGCTCTTGCATATGTTTGTAGTTAAGAAGCAATGGCATTTGCAGCTCACAAATGTGTACTGTTGAATGATTTGATTATAATAAGTAATGAATTGGACAGGACTTGGAACGAAGGAGTTGTGCCCTAGGTTTGTGCATTGTCATGGCATTTGGCTGGAGAAGCAGAGGGAAATAGTAAAAAACCACAGAATTGTCAGTTTTGTGACTGACTTTTAACTTGGCATCTGTAGAATGTGAAATTGAAGTGTTACCACTTTTGCCAACTTGTTTAGTTGGTAGGCACATCACACTAAAATATCTTACATTCAGTCATTGACATTTTGCCCAACACAAATCAACACTTTTCAAGTTTGTGTTGAAATTATAGCTTGTTTTACTCTGAACACTGTTGAATGTTGATGATCACTTTTGGATGTACTATCATACAGTTGTCTGGAGTAAGTTATGTTGTGTTCCAACATATCTAACTAATTGTTTCACTGGCCACTGCCATTGCAGTGATGTGAGGGAACTTTCTTTTGATGTGAACTTGACATGTCTTGGTGGTAGAATGGTGGCTGGTGGAGTGGATATGTAGCTTGATGTGGGCTGAGAACCATGGCGTGGGCCTGGTATTACTGACATTCACAAAATTTTACCATTGTGCAGTTGAGGGAACAAAAATTCATGTGGAAAAATCTGTTCAGAATCTGCTGATGGACCTCATGGTATGTTCATGTTTTATTAATTTCATGGAATCCATCCTATTGTGTCTGATCATCCAACACAACATTTTTATTGTTATTTTCAAACGCCACATTGTTTCAGTTGAAACAATCATCATCAGGTGTTCTTCTGCAAAATATTAAAAATGAAGGTAAAATATTTTTATTTGAGAGATCCTAAGTAACAACATTATGCCTTGATTTTTAAGATTTCATAGAAGAATGTCTGATTGTGAACATTATCGGTTGAAACACTTAGAATTTGAAAATAACAATAAAATGTTTGTGTTAGATGGGATAATCTGAATGTTTGTGAATCATATTTTATTTATAGACCACCTGATTTTTAATTAGTGCTGAATGACATTCTTGAAACAAAGAGTGAATTACTGTTCATCTGAAATCGATTAGTGTAAGGTAACTAATTGTTGATCAGGCACTGGTTGCGGATCAGACTGTCCACAGAATTAATTTTTAAATTTAATGACAGATGCAGTGTGGTGCTATTTGTTACCCACTATGGTTTCATCTGGCAAGAGCATCTGTTGAGAGATTCCATTGTGTTGAATGTGGCAGTGTTTTTTGCAAACAGTTTTCTAACTTCCAATAGAAAATTAAGACACGTTAATTATAAAATCTGTAATTATTGATCTAGCAAATGTACAGTGTTAAGATTCATTCGTATGGAAAGTACAAACATGTTGTGCCAAGGAAAAAATTACTATCACATGAAGCACTCAAGTGTGCTTGTTCATGATCATGTTCCACCACCATTTAACAGGCAATGCAGTCTGGGTATGCGGGGATTTCAAATTGGGTTGCGAAATAAACTTCTAATGTTTATTGTTATTGTTTTACATCACAAACAAGTGCCATTAAATGTGAGAAGATATTTTCATACTGTTTATGACTTATTTTGCCACACTGTATGTATGTAACCTACTTTCTTATAAACAAATAATAGAAATGGCATGCATTATTAATGCATATAAATGGCTGAGTTTGGTTATTTTATGTAGTTATTCAGTGTAAAAAAAAAATCAAATTTAAGGGAAAGTTTCTCATTTCAAGACTTATTTATCATTGCAAAACTTCAATGACAGGCATGCTGAATATTTTTTCTGAGTTATTCTTCTTTAATGTTCCAGATTTAGATGGACAGGAATTATACAGAGAAAGGCTCTGTGAGAGCCATAAGCAATTTACAGCATGCAGGTATTTTGATAAGAAAGGCGTAGAGGACATAATGGAGTGCCATTAAACAAGATTTGATGTCAAGTGAATGACCATGTTGATACAGACTGCATGAGTCCTGGTACAAAACCTTTCTTGGGGACAGAATGTGAGAGAAATATACAGAGCAGTCACAGAGTTGCAAAAAGTGGGGAATAGTTTGAGTTGCAATGAAATACTGCAACTAGCTGGGGAGATAGATTCTAAAAGAGTGACACATTCATTCCATTGGTGTGTGCAGAATGCGACGATTCCTTGCCGTTCTCAGGAGCTTCTTCCATTCCTCTTCGTTATGTACTTTTTCCTGCCACCCTTCTTCACCAACTATTCTTTCATCCTCTAACCTCATCTTGCTATCTATTTCTTGGTCTGCCTCAAACTTGTTGTTCCCAAATTCATATATAATACCCTTTTGAGAATTCTGTTGTCTTACTTTCCCTGTACATGTCCAAATCAACGTAATCTGTTTAACCTTATTGTCTCTATTATAGTAGGTTTTTTAGCACTTGCATAAATTTCTTTATTGGTTGATATTCTCCAATTTTCTTTTTCATTGTCATGTACGAGGCCTAAAATTCTTCTATACACTTGCCTTTCAAAAATGTTCAATTGCTTGCTATCTCTCTTTGTTAGTGTCCAGGTTTCTGATGCATATGTTAATGTTTTGTCTATTATTATGTTCTTTAGTCTTAATTTTAGCTTCTTTGCTAGGTTTTTATTTTTAAAAAATTTCTGAATCATAAAATATGTTTTGTTAGCATTTTTTATTCTTTCTTGCAAGTCCATTTGGTTATTGTTACCTTCATTAAGTGTAACCCCTAAATATTTAAAATTTTACACTCTTTCAAATTTGTAATTTTTTATTTTCAAACATCCTATTTTATTTTTCTTTAAACTGTTTTTCCTTTCCAATATATACTTTGTCTTTTCTTGGCTTATCTCTAGTCCAAACTTTCTGGCAATGTTTTCCATTTCTACAAAAAGTTTTCTTATTTCAATTTCATATTTTCCAGTTAATGCAATGTCATCTGTTTATGCTAATACATTCAGTTCTTTACCAATCTTTATACCACTAGGAACCATTTTTATATTTTGTATGACTTTTTATAATGTGAAATTAAATAATATTGGTGATAAAGGGTCACCCTGTTTCAAGCCTGTTTTATTTTCAAAACAAGATGACAATGTTCCTTCTATTCTAACTGCACTTCTTGTCTTTTGTACACATGTTTTAAAATAATTATTAATTTAGTAGGAATTTTAATTCTTTTATAAATTCCCATAGTGTATTTCTATGTATAGAGTCATATACCTTTTGAAAATCAATAAATAAATATTGTACCCTCTGCTTATACCCCCAAAGTTTCTCATTTATTATTTTCAATGCAAATATGTTGTCAATTTCAGATCTTCCATCTGTAAATCCATTTTGATAGTTCCCATAACCTTTTCAGTATATGGTTTCATTTTTCCGAATATTATATTTGACAAAATTTTGTAAGCTGCATTTCCCAGTGCTATACCCCTGTAATTCTCACACCTATCTCTGTCTCCTGTTTTGTGTATAGGAACTATTATTGTTTCTTTCCATTCTTCAGGTGTCCTTTCCTCCTCCCAGATTTGTCTTACAGGTTTTAAAAAATACCTTGCCATCAAAACTGTTGTATAAAAGCTTCATGACGTGACATAACTTTACTCTCAGACAGCCGGAAAATCTGTCCAATGCCCAAAGCACTGTGGCAACAGAAAATACCAGAAAAGAATTATTTGATAAACTAAGCAGTTTAATCAATGAACTCAGAATTACTTGTGTTGGTGTGGTGTCAACTGTATAGTGGTTGGCACCATAAAGACACCTTCTTTCATCTTTTATCATTGTATTACCCTGTGATGTTATGACTTATTTTGACCATGGAATTAAAATAAGACTGTTTGAAGGACTAGAAGGATATATTTTTTAAACTTTCTGTAACATTGTTTTAATGAAGAAAAAATGTTAAACAAAAAGTACTGGAAAACAGAGGTTTTGGCATTTGAATGTCTAGTAATTGTCACCAAGCTGTACAGTTATCACCACTCACTGTAGTAACATAATTAAAGATGTTATGGCTATTCAGAATCATCCAGTGTCATGTCAGAGGAAAGGATAAGAGGGAACTTGACATTATTTTTTCTAAGCCGTGGTCCCAATTCCTGGTTATCAGGAACTGTCTTTGTGATTTCACATGGAATTCTTTGGTGTGGATGTATCACCGTAGGCAGGCACATCAGTCTAGAAGCAGAGAAGGTGAACATGTCTGTTGTGGACATTTCTGCAGTGCCTCTTAAAAACTTCTCTCTCTTTTGCACTCTCTCTTCTGCCACAACGTAGAACTGAAGAAGAAAAAGTGTTACGTGGGAAACACTGGCTTCCTAAAAAATCCATAGTAATAAATAGCTTCTTTACCATTTTATGATATCTTCCTCACCCACCATGGCACTGGATGAGGTTATGTTTCTACTAGTGCGATTGGACAACTCAGGATGATGGTGAAGGAGTGGTCAAAAACATCCATCTCTATGCATATTGGCTTTAAAAGGTGTTTTTTCTCTGCTCTACTTTAGAAACTGAATACTGACAGTTGAATATCTAGCATCCTCTGAGGAAATATTTTTTGGGAGTGGCAGTTATCCAGTAGACAAAAAGTTGTTCATCTTCACTAAGTACTGGCTTATGTTTCATAGAGTGTTCTGAAAATTTGCTACTTAATAAAAACTGTAAGGTGGACTTTGGGATACTGTACTTTTTCTCTGCCACTTTTTGGGCTATACCCCTTGGATCTCTGTGAGCGCCACCTCTAAATCTACAGGGTTATAACTACAGTTTTCTTCCTCACTTTCGTCCTCTTAATCTTCCCAAATTTAATCCTAGTCATGTTGATGAATCTAAAAGAAATAGGAATATATCATCAAGCAGAATTTTTTCATTGCCAGTAACTGCAGAATTGGCAGTAGCTGGTGCACCTTGCAGTGCCGTGTCATCTCATGCCAGTTACTATTAAATTTCATTATAACCACGTGAGAACTAAACTAGTAATTTATTGATCAATGAGGAAAATGTAGAGGTAAAAAGAAAAGTATCTTAAAAAAATATGGGAGTCTTATACAGTTATTGGCATAGGGTGCCATTGACTAAAGTTTTGTACTTTTTAATTACTGTTTCCACTCTGCCATTTCTGATAAGAGTAGTTAACATGTCCAAATTTACATCAGATCACGTAGGGCAACTCTGCAGGAAAACATATGTCTAAGTTTCATAAAACTGCCATGTACCATACAACATGTAATTCAGAAATTAAAAAGTGAATTGCTTAAATCCTGCCTTAAGTAATTGCCTTTCTTTGCTCATGCCATTAAAGCATATGGTATCAAGCAGCTGTGACACTAAACAAAGCGTTTCTGGTTAATAAATTAGGTACCACATGAAAGACCAAACATTCATGAATCCAAATAGCATTCAGAAATGGCACCATTGTTGCCAAAATTCTTACTAGAATGCAAAAGAATGACAAGATGCCAATAACTGTCACAGTGCCAATTACTTTTTGTTTTATCCTATATAATGTTGATGAAACTGGGCTTGCTGTAGTAAACAAAAGTGGCAAAATGATGGCTCCAAAAAGATGCAAAATGGTGATAGTGGAAAAAGGTGGGGAGGAATGAAAACATAACACTTGTCGTAGGGTGTATTGCAACCTTGTATATCATGCAGCCACCATTGATAATCTTCAGGCGAGTTAGAATGAACAAGAACTTGACAAAGGGAGTCCCAGAGGATGCCATTTATTCTACCTCACTAAAAGGTTTCATCAGTTCAGAAATGGTCTTCAACTGATATGTAAAGTTTATTGGCAGAATATCTGCCAGATGCCTGGTGCTCCATCTCATCTCTCCAGAGATAACTTTGTTTCTAGCTAGGGAGAACAACATTGATTTTCTGATTTTCCCTTCACATACAACACATTTACTGCAGCCCTTAGATATCAGAGTTTTGGACTTCTCAAGAAAGCCGTCTTGGATGAATTCACAAAACTTTTGCAGAAAAACAAAAAGAACTATTTGAGTAGGTATGATTTCTGCAGAGTGCTAAATCCAGTGTGGGAAAAGGCAGTCACACCAACCAGCATCTTAGGAGGATTTCAAGGAAGTGGTATGTGGCCATTGGATCCTGCAGCAGTCCATCTGATCATTGACAATGGCAGTTCTTTTGTTGGTGTTATTTTAACCGACAGTGATGTTGAGCCTGGGCCTGGATGTTTATTCTACTCAAATGAAATTCCCACAATTTCGGAAGTTATCCAGGTGATAAGAGAGTTTCTGAAACCAGAGGAAAACAGCACAGAGAATTCCACATTGTTCGCTGCAGCATGATGTATTACTTCTGTTGATGAATTCCACAAGGAGATGAAAGAGAAAGATAAGAACAAATCAAAGAGAAAGAGAGTGTGGGAAGGTTCTAGTGACCGCTCCAGAAGTAAAAATGAAGTGCTAGAAAAAAAATAATTGTGCTGAATTTAGCAGGGCATATGAAAATGACTGTCATGGAGAATGTTGGATACATTGTGACAACTGCCAATTGTAGTGTTATAAAACATGCCAGAATATGTTGAACAGAGCTCAAACAAAGAAGTTCCTGTGTCTGAAATGTGAAGTGACATTCTAACTGAATGTTATTTGCTGGAAGCCATGGTGATTTTGGACACCAATATCTACGGAGTGATTCTTGAACAGTGTTGTTTGTAAGGCTTCATATTGAATTGGTTTCTCAGTAAATGTATAATGAAGATATTTCCAAAAGGATCTGATCTACAGTTAGTCCCTGTCACTAAATGTGTATCATCTCCTCATTTTTTTCATGTGGCCCTATAAACTCGAGTGCTGCATCTTGTCACTGCTCTGAAGTTCTATACTGTGTGTACACAATAGGAAAATGCCTTTTTTCAACTGATTCACAACTGTTACCAAGCGTCTACTTGTGGATCATATGCAAAATTTTATTTAAAAAAATAAAGATTTAACTAAGTCCTCAAGAATCTGAGAATAAGTGACCACAAAATTGAGGGTGGAGATTGAAATACTTATCCAACCTAAACCTTAGTGCTTCTTTTCAATAGAATTTGTGTGTGCAAAGTTTACCCTTTAGTATATCCTAAACTAGTTCCTTTATCCAACACTGCTTTGTGTAGCTTGAGGTCATGGACAAGACACCACCATTCACAATCCTGGTGCAGCAGCTTTATGATCCAGATGTGTATGAGACAATTCCGCAGGTGATCGATTTGCTGTACTGGCTGCTTGTTGAACTTAAAGACATCCAGATGAAGTCTGTGCCAAAATCAGAGGTAATGCTAGTAAAGTGTTTAGATGTTTTTTGATGATGGTCCTGCAAATTTTGGTGATGCTAATAGAAATTATGTCTCCTGTAGTCCAGCAGCACAACAACAAAAAGACTGAAGTTGGAGTTTGATAGGCTGTCCAAGTTGTTTACTGACAGTAGAACAGGATATGTAGTGGTCCTTTCTGTGAGAACTTCTGATTGTTTTTCCCTTCAGGAGAGCCACAAAGTAGATACAGATAGCACCTTAACCTACATTTGGCAGTTTAGTTTAGTTTTGATTTTCTTCCTTCTTGACAAAACATGATTAGGGTACTTCAGTACAGACTTTGTGTAAAGAACTGTTCATAAGAATCATCATGCTTGTCACTAACATATATTATAAACATTCAACATGGTAACAATTCATAGATTGACATACAAAGTTTACGTTTTGTAAAATAATTCCTCATGTCATATAATGGTAGTTTTTATTTGATAAAAATTTATAAGACGGATATTTCTCTACAGTACAGAAGGTCTGTTGCAATAAAAATGGTGTTAGCTTCTTTCTGAAAAGTTGTATGCATATTCTTTAAATTCTTTAAATGGCTTGGTAAATTATTATATAGTTTTATCAGTTCTACGGAACATATATTGTAAATCAGGTCTTTGTTGTGTATCATCATTACGCCTCTCTGAGTTTTGTTCCAACCTAAGTAATGTTTACTTTTACATAGTACACGATTTCCATTATATGCATATGTGGCACTGGGAGTGTATTTAATGTTTTAAACAGTTCCCCACAGGAAGTAACCCTTACGTTAGTGACTAATCTTATCAGTTTCTTTTGTAGTTTTTAAAATTGTTGTACTTCTCCCATCACCTCCCCCCCCAACAACCACAAAAGTGGTAAGCTGTTATCTCAAGTACACGTGGAAGATTGCAAAATACATACTTCTCAAGATGTTTTGCATTTGTTATACTTTTAAGGGACTGAATTACATAATTTTGTCCAGTTTAGAGCTTAAATGTGATATGAGTATATGAACAGTATTTACTGGTTCAAATGTAGGTTATAACGTAATTGTTTTATGTGCAGTTTGACACAATAATGAATTATGTACATTGTGAGATGGCAGCACCAGCACCAAACCTGATCTTCCAACTCGTAGGCAACCCTCGTGGCACCAATGAAATGAGGTGGCAGGAATTAACCAGTGGTCACAAGACACTGTTTGCATTTCATGGCAGTCGCCTTGACAACTTCCACTCCATCCTGCACTATGGTCTGCAGCAACATCTCAACAAGGTCAGCATTTGTCTTGTTATTGAGCCGAAGTGTCTGAGGCAAGTTGACCATTCAGTGTCAGCTGTATCACCTTTTGTTTGTAGCTTATAATTTTGCTTCTGTTTTTGAGTAGGTGTGTCAATCTAAAGGAAAAACATAGCCTAAGGGTGTTAGAACCAGTTTGTAAGGGAAATATTTAGATCTACAAGGAATTAACAGGAAAGTGGGGAAATTTAATAAGGAGGGTAATCATTTGTACTCCTCACCAGATGACAGTACGGTGATCAAAGCAAGAAGGATGAGATGGATTGGGTATGGGAGAAAAAGAAAAATGCTGTATTAGTGTGGAAATCTGAATGGAAGAATGACATGGAGGGCCTTATCCTAGTGTTTAGGGCAATATTGAGAAGAACCAGTAGGTGATATGGTGTGAGAATTTGTGAAGGTAAAGGTAAAGATCACCCTAGAACAGGCCACGAAAGCTCAGAGGGGGAATAGATGTATAGCTCTATTCTTTCTTTAACTTCAGTGCTAGGTGGGGATGGGTGGTCATTGCCATGTCACATCCACTTTACCCCCGGGAAAGACCTGGTACCCATTGCATAGGAGGCTGGGTGGGCACCAGGGCTGGTCTGAATGTGTGGGGAAAATCTCAGCCCTACTGGGTTTTGTACCCAGGACCGCCTGGCATGTAGCGAGTTGCTACACCGACTGTGCTTACCTGGCCCATTGTGAGAATGTATACTGAATTTATCTGGTTTCGGTTGGAACCAAATGATGGGTTCTTTTTGTACATGAATGAACCTTTTGATCCATGAAAGTAAATTTGACAAACTGAGCAACTCATGGTTTCTCAAGCATTGTCACATAGTTACATTTTCATTTGGGAAGTTTTGAGTTATCATTCCATGGAAGGCCTCAAGTTGTCTTTGGATACACACATCTGAGTGTTGGCAGAATTTGTGTCTTTCTTTGTTTAACAGCAGACATGGGGCAGAAGAGTATAGTGACTGGGCAGCTGAGGAGTTGTGGTTTGATTCAGGCAGGGGAAAGAGATTTTTTCTCATCCCCAAAGCTTCTGTACTGTCTCTGAGGCCCACATAGTCCATAGTACCAGGGGTCTTTATCAGGGGTGAATCAGTGGGGCTGCAAGGCTGACCACACACCTCCATCTAGTGCTGAAGATAAGAATGGATCTATACCTTCACTTCCCCATATGCCTTCATGGCATGCTGAGGAACTGTTTTACCTTTACCTTTATTTAACGGCATTTTTTAACCTGTTTCAGTGCTAGGCTTCTTTTAAATGTCAGGTCTGTGCTGCAGCCAGAGTGCTGTTCAATTTTTAAATGACCACTGCAGGACAGTGTTTTTCCACATTCAGATTCATTCAAAGGGACAGCTGTGTCCTCTTTTTCTGGTAAAAATTAATTGGAGGGTGATTTTGAATGGTAACTTGGAAACATCTTCTGTGTTATTGGTATGGAAAGAATGAGGAAAGCCATGAAGAAGCTGTGCATATAGTCATTCTCACAAGTCAAGAAGAGTCACCACTAGTGTCTTTCTACAGAGAGGTCTTTAACTTTTGTCCCATGAATGTAGGAAAATGTGAGCTCAGTGTGTGAAGGTGGGTTGGCTGCCATGGTCCTTGTCTTGTCGGTGCTGGAGCATGAGACAAATGCTCAGTCATGAGGTGTAATTCATAAAGAGCAGGAGGTCAGTGTGTGTGTGTGTGTGTGTGCACACACACTGTTGGACACAGAGTGTCCACGTGTAATATGTGTGCATGGTGGCTTGGTTTATATTAATTGTAAATGTATAACTGCCAGAATAACAAATTCTGGTATTCCAGAAATTCCCATTGCAGTTAATGAAGTTTTTTTCATGACCTTAAATTTGGAGTCTGGTGTGCAGTGAGAGTGAGTGAAAAAAGGTAGGGATCATGGTTTTCAGACAAACAGTAATTGCCAGTTGCTGTGTTTGGTTCATTCTGACACAATTCTTCCGAGAATTAACAGAAGAAGAAAAAATACACAGTTACTTCATGCAGAATGGTGCCACAGCTCACACAATAAACTTATCATTGGCTGCCTTGGAAGAGGTATTTAGCAAACAATTGCCAAGATTGGATAACTTACAGTTTGTGGTCTTGTACATCTCCAGATTTGAATCTGTGTGATTTGAAAAATAGAGCTAATGTGAACAATCCTTATTCTTTGTATAAATTAAAAGACAGTATTTCAAGAGAAATTGATAGATAATATGTGATGATAGGAGCTCAATGATGTGTTTGAGAAACATCAAGTGGTGTGAGACCTGCTTAGAAGATGGAGGTGGGCACTTTGATGCAGTTGAATTTCTGGAAAAAAACAGACTCTGAGTTTCCCAGTGGATTCATGCTTCATGTGTGATAAGGCTCCTGTGACAGCTGCCATGCACAGGAACATGATAATAAGACCTCTCTGTAGCACAAGGTACAGTGTTGAGGCCACATATAATGTATCTTGGGGCTGGGGGGTAGAGTACATATTTGTAACATCAGTTAGGCATTGACCTTTGTGTTAGAGGGCCTGAGTTTAAGACAAGTTGGATGCTGTTTCTTCTAGTGTCTGGCCTCTAAGAAGGGTGGCACTTGGTGCCTGTCTTGGTTTGGATTGAGCGTTATACCGTGGGTTTTCTTCTTATTATCAGATGTTGAGGTTAACAATCATATTGTACATGGATGTTGTTCTGTTATTGCCAGAGCTGTTGGCGTTAGCCACAGTAGCAACCATGCTATGGTATAAGAGCCATTCTTTGCCTTTACAAATCTCATTTTGAATGTCTGTACAGAATTCATTGTTTGGCCATGGAATTTACCTCTCCAGTGAACTGAGTGTGAGCCTGCCATACAGTCCCATGGGATATGGCTGGGGGTGGAGCAGTGTGGGTAGTGAGATGAGCTGTGTGGCACTGTGTGAGGTTGTTGACCACCCAGATGTGAAATTTCAGGATAAAGGTGAGAAACAGCACCACACTATGGGTCTGAGAGATGATAAAACAAATGACAAAAACATTGAATACTGAGGGGTATCATTATATGCCATGCTCATTTATTAGACTTTACACTAACTTCACTGTGTTGCAGAGTCGGGTAAAACCCGCTGCATTGCCAAGGACAGTATTGGTGGGGAAGTGCCAAACAAGTACTATGTTGTCCTCAACAGTGATGTGGTGAAGGTGCGCTACTTGTTGGTGTACAAAAAGAATTCACATCCGGCTGGGTAAGTTCTGTTTTGAATATTAGTTTAAAACTGAAAGGCCAAGGCTTGCTGTTCAGTCATCGTGTATGTCACCAGGTAGAGTGAACAATGGCGGCAGTGGAAGCTATGTCTGAGTCAGTGTTTAAATTCAAAAGTTCTCTAAGACATCATTGCTTCCTGCATGTGTGAATGTTATGTATCTATCTATAGACATTTCCCATTAATTAGGTTTGGTGTTATTGGTGGAGGTTTTTTTTTTTTTTTTAACAATTTTTACATGAAACCTTATTTGTTGGGAAAATAAATAAATTTTCAGATACATTTTTTAAAGTTGCAAAAACATTTTAAGGAAGTGTA
>Ga0123357_10008726_pt1 | contig 12704 bp, 6 predicted proteins | sample TergutEmb28metaG_FD_89873 | JGI IMG/M metagenome (GOLD analysis project Ga0123357, IMG submission 89873) | Embiratermes neotenicus P4 segment gut microbial communities from Petit-Saut dam, French Guiana - Emb289 P4 | ecosystem: Host-associated > Arthropoda: Insects > Digestive system > Gut ... | reverse complement strand
CCCCCCCCCCCCCCCCCCCCCCCCACACACACACACACACACACATATGCATAGATGTATAATACTTTGGGAAATGAAGTTAACACTGATTGGAGAATTAAGTTTTTCACTTAGGAATACAGAAATCACAAGAAATGTACATTAGCCAAATTAAAAGCACCCTCTCTGTCAAGGCAGCAAGTACATCATCGATACTAATCCTTACACCTTCACAACTGGCATTCAGTACCTTGAAACACCTTTCATGACTTGGCTGTGCACAGGAATGAAAATTCATTTTTTCACTAATGCAGCACACTGGTTAGCATCATGGTGCACCCCAAAGCAATCAAGCCACCTCCATCCACACACTCTCTGCTGTCATTTTCACAAAGAAACCCCCACGAACTGCACATTGAGTCACCTTCAGGATGGATACTGCAGCGATGCATCCATGGCAAAAAGAATGAACAATCTCTACAGTTCATGAAACTCCACACACATACAGTTCATGACAGTGGGTCTCTTAAGAGCTCTACTACATTGTTGCCAACTGCAACCTTATCACATTCTGTTGTGAAAAATGTACAGGGGTACCACCATTATATTTAGTGTGATGTGTTGGTACATAAGTGCTTCTGTTTAAAGAAATAAAACCATATGCAACAGTTGAGACATGTGACACAATACTGCACTACTGTAGTACATGATATGCTACATCAGGTTTGGTAACTGCTCATTAAACCATTCAGTGTTCACAGGGTATAGTATAATTACAATAAGTTACTGTCAGTCAGTTAAGTAGACTACAAACCTATGAATCAAATGGCATTTTGTTTTTGCCAAGAACCTCTTTTTTACTTCCCGGTTATCATATGGAAGATTGCAGAACTTGTTTTGTTCTCTTGCCTGTAACAGTTCACTTCCAGAATGATGTACAAATAACACTTCAGAATTAACAGTAGGTCTATGCTTATCCTTATCAGGTTGCTTAACAGACATGTAGTGAAGTATTTTCTAATAGCAGGAGCTATGTATAACTCTCATAACTCTTTGTGGTATGGGAAAGTTGCAGCTTAAATTTTTCAGTAATCTGTGACCACCAGAAGTAAATCCTCTTTTATTCTCCATTCAAGTGTACTGACTTTGATCAACGCATGCCACCTGGCTAGGTTCATACACAGTTCACTGGAAACTCCAACTGCCTCTTGACACCAAGGATGATATAGATACAAGTGTAATGACATGTACAGCTGAGAAAAAGCTATAGTGTCAAAAGGAAGTTGACATTTTGAATCAACTATGTTGTATCATAATTACTGAGTTGTCAGTGACTTCTATATCTAGCATGATGATTGTAAATCTCTGGACCAAAACATATAGGTACTGAATAAAACATAGTTATGTTAGAATGACTTTGAATGTTGTTTCAGATTATGAAGTTCATATTAAAAAAAAAAGTTTTAATATGTCAAAGTAACTTTGCTTCAAGATATTTGAGAATTACTGACTTAAAACATGTAAGCACGTGAATGTGTGTGTGTGTGTGTGTGTGTGTGTGTGTGCGTGTGTAAGCATGAATGGGTGTCTATGTGTAGTGCACTATACACATTCTCTTGGCTAATATACAATACAATTTCATCCATAATGACTTGACGTTACCTACACTTGTAACAGCACATTCCCCTGTGTGTCAGATAGCAACATTTGTGAAACTCACATGTCCGTGAGCTTGTACAGCACATCTCTTAATCAGATTTTCACTGCAACAGCAAATATGTTCTAGTCCAACAGTATCAACTATGACAGTACAGAGCAACGTTTCCCTGTTAACTACCAAATCGAGAATTCTGGTACCCACTGTGGAAAGACTGTCTGTCTGTCGTTAAAGTTAAGCTTCTCATGTCAAGGATATCACAAATGCAATAGCTATGAATGAAATCACTATACATAATGTGACACAAAGTCCTGGTATGAGACATCCTGTTGTGTACGTAAAACAAGATTTATACAGTGCTGCAATTCCAGTCCAACACTGATCATTAATACCTTTGGCTATGTGTTTCAGCACAAGTATATGCCACCAACAGGCCACAGACTAGAATTGTGCCTCTATTTGATCCTTATATTACCCAAGAGATCTGTTACTATGTGCTTTAAAATTTTGAAGCCCAAGATGGACTACACTTACAACTCACAACACAGATGTTCATGTGGAATGAAGAAACATGAGGAGCAGCTACTAAATGTGTTCCTCTATTTCTGTAGATGGCACTTGGTACATTCACAATAAAGTTAACTCATATGTATATATATATAAAAATAAAGAGATAAAGGCACAACAGGATGCTCTCCAATAAATTATTAAAGACAGTAAATAAAATGAAAATGTATACACTAAACCTTAGCTCAATTTCAGAAAATACCAAGCAGAGTTGTTATTAATTAGTGGCAACCATCAGCATTCATGAAATGCTTCTAGAAAATTATGTGTCATTTTTTGCAAATGTTGACCTTTTTTTTATTTAGTGACATTCACTGCCAAATCTCCAAATGAACAAGTTGGCATACAAAGATATTATCTAAGCAACATTAACTCTTTACAGCCTGGTGGTTACTTTATGTATTGCCAAATCACACATTCTGCTCACAGAACACATTTATGTGTTCTGTGTGGTTGTTAGAACAGGCAGCAATTATTTTCCTGTACTGCATGAACTGAATCTTTCAATGCAGTTTCTGGTTAATTTTTATCTTCAAAGGGTTAACTGGCATCTCTTACCATTGACTTGGTCTTAACTTCACAAGAAAGACCAACTGGAACTATCTGAATATGTGACTAGCAAAATGGCAAGTTCACCTGAACTCAAGGTGGAGATGTAGCTAAACTTAACCCAAGTCTTCTCTGAAGCTCATCAAATCTGTCCACAAATTCAGCAACATGGCTGGTCCTAAGCAGTGAAACAGGAATGCTTTCTGTACTCCTACAAAAACAATGTACAGAATTAATAATCAAAACTGTGTGTAGTATCTCACAATTTGAGTTGTGAACATACATTAAACTGTATATACAACAACTTCCATTAAACTGCAAGTCCACTGTAGAATCTGAACTTGAAATGCTGCTAATACAAAAACCTACTGGGGTGAGCCTAATCCTCAACTTGTTCTATCCAAATCTTGAAGCTTTCTTGGTGACAGAATTCAATGAAATTTTCTCAAGCAGACAGCTGGATCAAGATGTGAAGGTTTTCCAGTGTTTTGGGGACTAACTTCATCCACATCTTCAGGTTGTGCTGGTGGTTGTTTGGTAAAACCAAAACTGATGACAAGGTGTCCTACCCTGTGCTGTGTATATCTCCATTCATACAGCATGGTCTGGAATGTGACTCCTCTGGTTAGTGGCAGGAGTAAAAAGGTTTCTGCACTTGGCCATGGCTGTCTACTGCTGGTTGTGGAGAGTGTTTCCATCAACTAACTACCTGCTGCCATGCATGACTTTATAAGTTTTGGTTCTACCAAACCCTCAGCACACCCTGAAGATATGAAAGGAGTTAGTCTCTGAAACACCAAAAAACCTTCACATCTTGATGTGGAACTCTGCCAGAGAAAAAGTCAGTATTCAATCCAGTCTGCCTCAATATAACAATATGCACATCAGCATTAACAGTACTGTTTTACTTACCAAGATATTTATGTAATTCTGTATACATCTGTTCAACCTCCAACTTAAGTTAAATGTATGACCCACAATACCCTTCTACACTCAAGTACTTTAGGCTTTAATGTTCTGAAACATACCTAAACTGAAGAAATGTGAGCTGCTACTTTATTAATTCTATTTATTTTAACCCTTAGAAGGATTTAAATACAGGTCACACTTCATGACTGCCTGAACTTTTCTTGCTTAGTACTGACAAAACCACAAAACACAGACACTTGTGGAATTTTTTCACCTCGTGTCACAGGAAAGGAATGGGGTGAAATGAAAATAAAAAATGTTAACATAAATGTCTGTGCTTGCATACAAAATATGAAACTGAACTTTGACTGACCTCTCTAAACTTAAAACAATATGGAGATAGTGTTTGAAGAGGTTCTGTATGGGACTATATAAACTCCAAGGTTCAGCACTTCTAATACTATTTGATCTAAACAGCTCACACTTCATGGCAATCAATTTTCCTAGTTTTTTTGTGTGCTTTGACATAAAATGAGCAGTGTATTATATGTCCAGTGTTGCACAAAATCAGTCTCCCACCTCTGCATCAGGGGCTGGTCTCTGCTGGGCAGTGACAACAGACCATGACCTTGAGCAGGTGCTCTGGGAATCCTTAAACTGTTTACAGATGTTGATGAGCCACGTCTTCTTGGCCCTGAAAAACCCCAAATTTAACATCAGGAACCGTGCATCATGATATGAAAATACAGAAACTGAAAATGATGTATTCATGCAGAGAAAATAAATTTTACAATCTCCAACTTAAATCCCATTTTTTCCACTGAAACATTTAATAGGGTCTCTTATGTGATACAATGAAGAGAGGACAGGAGGCACACTGTAATGATGGAAGTGGACGAATGTAGCTTAGGGCAATCTCAAGTACTATTAGCACTAAACCCTTGGGTTCTGCTCCCAAACATCACTTAGATCTCATACCAGTTGTGACATCAAACATCAATTAATACTCAAGAGGTCCTGCATTAACATTTTGACCTACAGACTGGCTATAAATACATTTTCACAGAATTCCTCAGCCTTCCAGGTAAAGGCTATGATATTATTACAAGGAGACCACAGCCATTTCCTCCCACATCCACTGTATTTTGACAGTTGATACTAAATAAATAATGCAGTTGCAAGCATAGTTGAATATACAAAATGATGCTACAATGGCAGGAAAAATAGAATACAAGAAGTGGAAACAAAATGAGCAACATGAGGCACTGTACCTACCGTGAAATGAAGACAGTGTACTTTCACTTAAGCCCCTTGTCAACACATTACTGCTGCCTGTATGACGTCTATGTTGCCACCGCCGCACCAGGAAGTGCATCCGAGACAGTGCGATAATAACTATAGCTGCCGTCCTAAAACAAGACAACCACGTGCTAACGTCTTGGCAGAAAACATTTCTGGATAAGACACACTGTACACGCAATTGATGAAGCAATTAAGTGAATTTATGTTTTTGTGTTAACTACTTTCTGACAATAAATAGATTCTTGTTTTTCTGTTAATATTGGAACATATTGTTCAAACGCTTATGTACGTACCAGAGTGTACACACACTTTCTGACACACCGGATCATAACAACATTCAACAGCGTTTCTGCTACATGAACACTTGTAGGTGCTCGATTACATTTATTTTTATACAGATTTTGAACATAAAAATATAATTTTAAATAACCCACAAATCCTGAGTGATAAACAATTTAGTTTAGAACAGGAAAGGGCACAGGTCATCTGCTATTGTAAGTACTGCGTGCCTGTGCTTGCATGTTCGTCTTCAGGGCACATTCACACTTCTTCTGTCTGGTGAAATAACTTCAGTGTTGAAGATTCAAGTCATTTGGCATGTGTTGCTGTGTTGCTGGGTGACTAGTTCTTGATGTTTCAAAGGAACTTAGTGCACCCACCTTCAAGAGTTAAGATGTCCTAGAACAATGGACTTCTCACCTCTTGCAGATGCAGGCCCCTTATTCCTTTGAAATGTCAGGATCAGTGAACCACGCTACACAGTGTAACATGTCATATTTGTATAATGAATAACTGGAAGTATTAATTTAAAAATTAGGGAACTTACTTGAATCTTGTCCTTGTCTTATTCCCAGGTACTGACTGTTGCCGGTAAAGCATGGCTTCTTGCACACCTGACAGCTGTGCCAGACGACTCACAGTGATTGATTCTGCCTTTTGATATCCTCCAAGAACAAGAAGAAGGTACCTCTTTTGCCAGACTAGAGCCTTGCGATAGCTTTCTGCCCGCAGATACTTCCAAAACAGTTGTTTAATCTGCAGAGACATGCCATAAATTGATTTAACTGTACGTGGTCCAAAACATAACATAAATTCCCACGACTCCTCAGTGAAGACGTAACACTTGCTAGTGTGGTAAAGAAGAATATGGGTAAAGGTATAACTGAAGATTTGTCAGCTGGGATGCACTGCTGTGTCACTGAATGAGTAAGGCTAGCAATATGAGCCTTGAAAATGTAGGAAACCATAGCACCATATCCCAGAAGGCTTCAATCTACTCACAACACTGCTGTCAGAACCTTCAATCTCAAACGCACAACTGTTCATTAAATTAATTACTAGCCAAGAAATTAAGCTTAGATGAAAACACTGTGGGTCATCTTTACATTTAACAGCATCAATTACACTAATTCATCTTCCAAAATATCAGCCATTTTTATTAAACTTTCTCCACTAAGCAGTACTCTTGTCCTTCGTTGCTACAAATATTTGGAAGATCCTGTCCAGCAATGCCTCCATTTTTAACTCCACAACTGTACACAAGAGGAGAATAACAGCTGCATGTATACTTTTAACTTGTAACATAATCCAAATATTACAAAAGTGAGAAAATTTACAGAGAAATGGTGCTGTATGACACAACACAGTATCGATTCTCTGATTCCCGATTATTTGTGGTTCCATTTCGTCCAAGCAGATGCCTTAAAGACTCTTGTGTCTATTAAATTAGAAGGCAGGTCATGATTTCTTTGCAGCATACCTCAATAGTGTATATTCTATTATTATTCCACCCTTGTGCTACTGTATACATTGATATTCTAATCCAGTGGTCGATACATCAGTATGCATTAACAAAATGTGTTCATCGTACTATATGTAATCACATGTTCTAAATTGTCGTAATCCACGTAGTCTGAGCTTAGTAGTAAATTGTGGCAACCTTGGTCCCATTCTCCTTGAACTACTCAGGCTCTACTGCACTACCAAACTATACAAGGCTGACCACAAGAAGAACTGACAGTTACAAAAGTCTGTGTTCAGATTCATTCTGTTGAGAACCTGAATCATTCAAATTAATTCCACATTACAAAGCCATGCTTCCTTAACACTCATTTTAATTACCTTGATTCCAATCCTCCAAGCCACAGTTTCCAAAAAGATTATCTCACATTATAAGAAACAGTACAACATAAAAAAAGTTTTACACACATATTCTAGATGACAAGAACATGAAAGTTTTTGGTCTGAGCAATAACAAGCAGTTGAAGGCATTAATCTACCCTTATCTTATATAAGGTGGTCGTACATCCTTATGCTTGGTTTCATGTGCATCAATTTCACATCCAATTAATTTACTACCTTGCAAAAGAAATTTAAAGGTTAACATGGATGTCTTCAGCAATACTTCGATAAGAAACTAATATCTTGCAAATTCCACATTATTTTTTACAGTGCTTATAACAGCCACCTTTCTATGGAACATTTCTATATGTAACAACCTCTCAAGAAGCCGCTGGCAAGCACTCACCCTGTCACTGGTGTCTGTATCATCACCTACTCTGGAAGCATGAACGGCATCAGATTCAGCCTGAGCAAGTGCCAATTTGAGGGCAGCTTTCTCCTGGGCCCATAAAGCTCTCTCTGCAGCAAATGCCACGTGCACTGAACCAGTGTGGTCAGCTGCCTAAATAACACCAAAGGCATCTGTATGAGGCACCAGTAACAATAATACTAGAAGTTTTACAATAATACTAGAAGTTTTGTGTGTGTGTGTGTGTGTGTGTGTGTGTGTGTGTGTGTGTGTGTAGGGGGGAAGGTGGGAGAGTGGAATGAAAATTTATAGCAGTTCAAAATTTATGCACAGAGCTGTTACCAGTACATACAGGCATAAAGAAGAAAATAACTTGTAAGAATCTATCTCAGAGAAATCCTAACACATTGTAAAATTGTGGACTGGAGTGAGCTGGCATACAACAAACTTCTATAGCTTCATTTCTTTCTTAGTCAGACCTCTGCTTCCTACTCCTTGTGGGTGTAGAAGGTTACTGTTGTACCTGATCTCTCTTTCCCCCTCCACACACATGCATCCACGCGCGCGCACACACACACAAAAACAGCAGTATTCATCACTTGATTGTATGGCAGCTCCAGCGTGCGATGGCTTGTGCAAGCAGGGGCTGCTAGTCAGTGCACTGGCATAGTGCTGTTATGATCAAGCACACAGCTGTGAGGACAACAATCAAATTTCACGCTGTTTTAGAAATATAATACATGAGTGACATGACATGTTGAAGTAAGGCTTAGGAAACCATGCCAAGTGCCATTAATGGTAGGTAGGAGAACACAGCAGACACTGGTCACAATGGTGCAGCAGTCACCGGCACCGGCATCACATGTGCAGGGTGACAGTGCAGCTGGAACACACAGCAATCTGCATGACCTGGCCAGCCTTACCAGATGCTGGACTGCAGCCGTCAACAAGACTATGACAAGATCATTATGTCATCTGAGTGCTGAAAACTCATTTCTTCCAAGGTGTGATGTTGTGTCACTGGGAGGGCAGTTCCCTCTTTTACAGAGAATCACCATAGTGACTCCTCTGACAGAGTCAAGCAATCTATGAATTTCTTGTCCCTGATGACACAGCATGAAATTTAAGAAAAACTGAATCTTAGCCAACACCACCATGAGAACCTCAAATCTCGCATCATCTGAGTGCAGGAGACACAGCAATGTGACTGTCTCCACTAACTTTGGTGGTGCCTATGGTGATACAGCTGAACACATCGTATGTTGTTTCAATTGATCTGTCGTGTCCACAGCATGTAATGACCGCACAGAGGTAACTTCTGTAATATTTATTCAATATAAATACGCTCACAATTAATGGTATTAATTCAACATTTTCACAAGTATCAGAGCAAAGTAATGGTACGTTATCATTACCTGTGCCTTAGCTGCAATTTTCAGTTGCTCTTCCAGTTCTTTGACTTGCAACTGCAGCTGCTGGCGCTCCTCTGTCAGTCGAGCCAGCGTGAGGGCCACTTCTGCATTTTCTGTCACATGCTGCTCCAGCATCACATTGACATTCTGAACAATGGGTACATTTACATTGTGTCACACCTCCCTCACACAAAAGTTTACTTCATATTCACTGAATAAAAATTTAATGGCTTTTGTCCTAAGTGTAAATTCATTCCATTACAGCTATGTTATGGACTTTTTATTTAAACTAGGATACTGTGAATATTGAAGAATAAAAGACCAACTTGATGTCACTTGCTATTTTATTTCACTTCTTACGTGTTCAACATGTTTCAGACATTAATATATCCATCAGCAGGAGCTTGCGACTATTCTGTTGAATTACCAAATTGGTCGTATTGTTCTTGGTTCGATGTGTGTTGGAGTTTCGATGTGGTTGGGTTGGAGTGGTATCCACTCCAACCCAACCACACTGAACCAAGAACAATCCGACCAATGTGGTAATTCAACAGAATAGTCGCAAGCTCCTGATGATGGATATATTAATGTCTGAAACATGCTGAGCACATAAGAAGTGAAATAAGCCTGTCACACAGATACCACTCCAACCCAACCACACCGAAACTCCAACACACATCGAACCAAGAACAATACGACCAATGTGGTAATTCAACAGAATAGTCGCTAGCTCCTGATGATGTATATATTAATGTCCGAAACATGTTGAGCACATAAGAAGTGAAATAAAATAGCAAGTGACATCAAGTTGGTCTTTTATTCTTCGACTATCACAATGATGCATGGTCCAATAAACATAAGATTCACTGTGAATATTCTTATGGACATCCTATAACATACGAATATTTGAATGAGGCCTCTTGTAAGTTTTACTCAAACCATTCTCTTCAGATGCCATACTGTGAGAACCATCCATCAAGCATAACAGAAATTACATCAACAAATGGTAAGCCTTGTGCCATGATAGAATTTCTAATACACGCCTCTGACAGAGAAAAGTTTAAGTTGCAAGTTTCCAGTTGTCACGAAGAAAGTATTAAGAACAACATAAGTAATGTGAAGAAAAGATTTTTTGGTATTCCACCTGATAAAAAAGAGAGAATGTGTTATAGGAGATCTAGAGCTCTCAGAATGTCATGTTTCACCTCAAGGTACAGAGATAATACTTCCACAGACATCTATATACAGTACAGAATGTTCAATGCTGAACATCATTCTGATCTTTCAGAAATAATTACTGCCCCCATCTTCACGGCAGTATGTGGAGGCAACAGAGTTCTCAGAAATGTCTGAAATATTCTCCATTAATACACAGCACTGTGAATGTACTTGGCCTACAGTCTGTACTCCACACCTAGAAATGCATATGGGGGCTGTGTGAAGAGTTTACTTGACCCCAACATCTGACTTTCCACAGGTCAAGCTAAACCCACAGTAGACAGCTGAAGAGACACGTTAGAATCTGTGGTGGTGAGACAGGAATTTTACAATTTACAAGATCTTAATGTTTTTGAATTATGTTAGTCTACAAGAGGTATTGCCACAATAAACACATCACTCTGTGGGTTCTTACAACTACACACAATTATTGCCACTTCTAAGTCCACTAGCATCTCACCATTTGTTGCCCACAAAACACTGTAGTCCCTAGCAAAATCATGTCAGAGAAAAATGCAATAATGATTATTATTAAAACTGAAACTAACAAAACTATATGAGGGTGAGCTCACTCTGCTAACTACAAGACTGCTTCCACCACAGTGTATCTACTCCACCTTATATATAATACACATTGGTTATTCACCGTAGTACCTTATATACTTGGGCATAACATTACACCATAATGCTTGTATTCTACAACTGACTTCCTGCTGGTGGACTTTCATGGCCCAAAACATGGAGAAGTAGTTTTGTAAAATTAAATTACACGAAGAGTGCAATTAGTTGGCTTCAGTTGTAATAGTTGTATCACAACGCAAGGTATAACAATGTAAAATGTGCAATGATGATGTCATCATTACTCAACTTTGCAGGTGCTGGTGATGCAACCCCAGCACTGCTGCATTGCAACTAAACACAGCATGTGACTTAAAGTTCACTATCACGCATTCATGATAGTATTATATACACTGACAGAGGTGGCAAATCAACACATGTGGATGGTATGGTAGCTATGGGGGTGATAACAAAGGGAGCCAAGCAGGCAGACAAAAGAGGACTTTGGATCCCCATTTGCAGCACCTGTTACAGGTACTGGAAAACAGAATGGTACTACCATTTCTTCCAGAGGTCTTCCTAAGCACTTCCTTAATCTCAGTTCATATACCAGAATTACTTAAAAACATGAATTTAACTTTCAGGCATTGGTTTACTTTGTATACAAAAAGGTCATAAGAATATCTCCTCTTTTACATGAACCCACTGTTCTTCTTTTCAGGACAGTAGAAAAAGCTAATCTAACAATGTTGTAGCGCCCCCCCCCCACCCCCACCCCCCCCTAAGTGAGTTGTACTGAGTAATTGACATATGTACTGCAAAATCATTGTTCACTATATGTGTTAATTTCAAATCAGACAATGAACTTTGCAGCACCAATATGTAGCTAACGAACCATACAGCTGCGAGTCCTGAGTTTTCTACATTGCTATGGTTGAAGATTCTGTTCCTCTTGGACCTCCTGGAAATTCTTACCCCTGAACATGAAGGCATTACAATCCTTTGGAACAATGGGAATTGCTTACCCAATAATGCAGTGTCATATCCCAGAAAAATGGTATCATCAAGTAAACAGTTGTGTGTATTACTGTGCTGGAAAAACATTAATACACCACCTTCTGTTTTTCAGTAACATTTGGTTCAACACTGCAAACTGAATGGTGTCAGCCGGTGCCAGAATGAGGGAGACGATGACACAGACACAGTGGACTGATGTCTTCTAGAATGTCACATGGTCACTTTGTATTTCTGGACATTCTGAAGAAATGCTGTGCCTTTAAAATGTCAGGAAACACTAACAAAGTGACATGTCACAACTCATGAGACATGGATCTTCAAAAACATTGTTGTGGAAACCTCAAACCTCACAAATGGAAGAGATTCTTCCCAAAGCAGACGATGGTGTGGAATCCCCAATTGTGGTTTACATATTATTTGCCGGTTCAGAACAATTGTCCATGATGTAATTTTAGACTTTCTGAAAATTACCTTGATTTTCCCAAGGACAGGTGATGGAACTCTGATTGATGATGATAGTTTCCTTGATAAATGTTGTTCCCTCAGTCTGCTGTTTTGTAGGTCCTGCTTCAATTTTTCCACTTCTTGCCTCAATTTGGCTGTGTCCTGGTCATGTCCTGTAGTCACCATTTGTGCCTTCCTTTCCAGCAGTTCCTGCTTCAACCTGGACACTTCCTGCTCTAGATCGATGATCTTCTGCTCCTGGTCAAACTGAAGCAATATTATGTCCATTGGGAAATTTGGTAAGAAATTCCCTTCCATGAAATTCTAAGGCTAACCTTATGCTCAAGACATGTAATTGCTGTTTCATTAAAAAAAATATACTAATGGTAAAATTTCAGGAAAATTTTATATTCCACTCACCACTGAACAGCAAAACAGAGAGGTTTCACTGGATAATGTATATACAAGGGTTGGATACAAAGTAGTGGCAACACTGCTGTAACTTGAAGGATGTGCAATGGGTGGCACTACTGTCGTCTGTACCTGATAGCAGAAGTTCAGT
>Ga0123357_10008725_pt1 | contig 12706 bp, 5 predicted proteins | sample TergutEmb28metaG_FD_89873 | JGI IMG/M metagenome (GOLD analysis project Ga0123357, IMG submission 89873) | Embiratermes neotenicus P4 segment gut microbial communities from Petit-Saut dam, French Guiana - Emb289 P4 | ecosystem: Host-associated > Arthropoda: Insects > Digestive system > Gut ... | reverse complement strand
TTTTATTTTTAATGCCTGTTACTCTGTCCAGATATTTATACAGCTCCCCCATTTCCTGATCACATCTCACTATCCACATTCCTCGCTCTACCACCGGTCCATATGCCCTTAACATTTCCCTGTTCCATATACCCAGTCTTTACATATCCATCACATTCACAGCACATGTTCACAATGTAAAATATGATATGTTTTGTTTAAACCTACAAATGTACAAACACTGTAAACAGTGCAGCAGAACATTTAACAATCGCCGTACCGCTGTACAGTTTAATTCGAAATGAACAGCACGTCGATTGGTGTTCAAATTGCTGATAGGTTTTTTGTTACAGAAGGGGAAAAAGATAAAGAAACGTGTCATTTTAGAAGAAAAATTGGAGGATGTGGAGCGAGTTTGTAACTGCGGCGACAGTAATCTTTTTTGAGAATAGTTGGTTTTAACTAACACTTTCATGACGCAGTGTATAATATCAAATTTGATCCAGTGCTGACTTACGTTACAGAAGAACGAAAATAAATATTCTCATAGATACGTATGTTAATAGTACAGATACTGATCGGCAGAAAATTAAGTTGGATAAGTTACATGGCATTAAACTTGGACAGCTGGATTCTCTCAGTGCAACAATAGCATTCGGAAAGAGCATTCTTTCGGATAAAAGTAATTCATAAACAAACAACATGCAAATTATCATTTCAAGTTTTTCTTTCGAAAATGTAAGTAATGATAGGAGGAATTCCTAATCGGACAAAAAGAAGGAGAAAATGATTTTGCTAACAGTTTTGTTGATCGAATAACTAGCTGCTGTTTTGCAGTCTGCTGCTTCGACAAATCCGACACCAAGTGAATATTGTCTGAGATTGAAGGATGGAGTTCATAAAATAAAACACACGCAAATGAAGACCGTAAACAAAATTTCGGTCACGCAACTTCTGCAGTTTCTAAACCCAACTTCAAATATTTCAGAATCCTGTACTGACCGGGCATCAAAGAGGTTTGTGATTTGAAGGAAGTCATTTTCATCACCTATATTAACGACTTTAAGTCATAACGAAAGTTAGCTACTGTTGATCCAGTAAAGGTACACTGCTATCAATTGAACATTCTAAATCATGCACAACAGTGTAACTTGCTGCAGTGTGTCTGCAGTTCGGTAGATGTGTAGAGGTTGAGTGGGTCTTACCTGTACATGACGCTCAGATCCCCACAACCAACTGAAGACCTTCCTAGCGTCGCTGATGCGGTTGTTTCTGACGAACCACACCGGAATCTCGTGCAGAAAACAATAGCCCACTAAGCCTATCAAAGCAATGCCACCTCCCAGAAATGCTGATATTTTCCAACTGATATTGAATCCAATCACATAAATCAGCATGAGGCCTATGTAGTGTGTCAGGAGGATGCAGGCCGAGAGAGTTCTTCTTAGCCTGGGATCAGTCATCTCTTGCAGATGGAACTGTAACAAATGAAACATTACATACCCATGAGCATGTATAACACTCATAATATCATCAGATTTCCACATCTTGTACAATTCATTATTCGGTGAACAACATTCCGTTAAACTCTACACAATTTCAGCTATTGATAAGCCTTATATGAACAACAAAGCAATAAGCTGCCAACACACATACAGTGTACAGTTATACGCAGCACTGACAGACAGTCCATCACTGTTACGTTATGCTGTTTAACACATTTAATTTAATGTTAAAAATATCCGCCTTTTTGCCAAGCTGTCATCAGGCAGTACGAATTACGCAAAGAATGCCCATTCCACACATTACATAAAATATGCCATAAACGCCGTTGTGAAATCTAAATTATGGGGAAACTTATGAAGAGGAAGCCTCAGTACGTAACAACATAACAGTAAACTATACAATATGTCATGTGCCACATCCGTCCAAGTGTGGCTCTACGGCCCCTCCCGGACCCTGTCTTCCCCCTAAGTCACTGCCACTAATCTGTATCCAATGCTCACCTCCTCCAACCTGTTATTCCTAGGAACTGCAATGCAACCCTCTGGACAACTTTCTCCCTTCTTTATCTTGCTTTTCCTGCTGTAAATTTGTTGGGGAATTTCTCATTGAGAATCTCTTTTTCCTGAGGTGATCCTTTCACTTTCAATTCTCAAGATGTGACACGCCCATCCCAGTCTTCTAATTTCAATACCATCCACTACATTTAGCCCTCTGTCTATTCCATTCAACACGCCAGCGCCCTTTCCCCTGTACTGGCCACATATTGTTCTTAATATTTTCCTTTCACTTGCACTTCATAGATCCTTTAACTAAGTTATAAAAACCAGCAGTGCAGTACTTCCAAAATATGAAGAAAAGAAGCATTTGCATTGTTTATCCTCGACTGTATCAATTTCGAAATATGTTTATTACCATTACTTAGGTGGGTGTGGATAAAATTGTGAAGGGTTTTGTTATGGAGTGTGAGGAAATATTTTATCTGAAATTGGAATAATATAGGAGGGAAAATATTTAGGCTTATTTGTTATAACTGAGTATGAATGACGGCTATTAAAGACGGACACACTTCTACTTACGTATTGTCCGCTTAGTGCGCTATAACACACCCAGTTTTTAAAGTCCACTTTTGTATCGTTTTCTTAAAGGAAGTGCTGAAGGGGACGGCGTCTATAGAAGGCATGACAATGGGGAAGCTACAGACTTATAAATAAATTAAAGTGTAAATATAAACGATAAACACACCATTTAAAAATCATTTACTTTTGACGTCATCAATAAATACGTAACATCCCCCAAACTAACCCTACTTAGCCGGCTGTCCTTCAGCATTTCCTCTGTAACACAGGAGATGTATGGCCTGTGTTCTGTGAATGGAGTAACATTTTATTGGCGAAATAGCCCTTAGTAGTTCAGCGCTATTCATTCACGAGGATTCTAAAATACACACAACGACGCTGCACAGTCGGTAGGTCCTCTCTGGACGAGTGATCAGCTCGTCGCAGAGACCTCTTCCTGACAACACACAACAAATGCAACTGACAGTCATGCATGTCCGCAATGGGATTCGAACCCACAATCTCAGCAGGTATGCTGCCGCAGACCTACGCCTGATACCGCGTGGCCACTGGGATCGGTTGGTGTATAATTACGTAAGTAAAAGTTCTGTCTGCAGATAGAGACTGTCACTTGTAGATATTTAAGGAAAGAAAAAAAAATAGGAGTTTTAATATAAATTATTTTCAGGTATTTCAATTCACCATCTTCTATAACAAACACCTACGTCAATAACCTAACCCAACTTCTGCTATAAACATTCATCCCACTTAACAATTCCCTTTTCTGCTGTAATTTCACTGCAATGTGACACAAAATCTCGTTTTCAGCATTTTTCACCGAGGATGATTTATTTCCATAGCTATTTTATTTAATTTTGCCCAGCAAGTATTGAGCAAAGTTGCCTAATGAAAACAGTCCTGCAGATGGAGGAACAGCATCTTCCTTAGCCAGAAATATCCCGTAATTCCAAAAAATAGCTTTTAGGAATGACAAATCTGATATATAAGACACCGATTATATAGTGAGTGTGTGATATCCCTTAGGCCATTTCAAGAGCAGCTTTTGTAAAATGGGCGTAAACAGTTATGTAGACTGTGTATTCCAGTAAATTTTATTAAATACAGTAATGATATATTGTGGATTTATACAAAAATATATGGTACTTCCAGTACCAGTTATATTACTCTTCAACAAAGGGTATACCGTTTATGTCCTGTCGAAAGACAGCATCCTACACTTCTCGAGCCATATTTTCACCTCAAAGAATCAGCCATTCCGCCTGCTATAATTGAAAGTCTTGGCGAAGGTCCCTTTATTAAGCAGAACAGTATGAAAAGGACCGGTAACATTTGTGTCGATCGGCAGTGACTTTCGAACGTGGTCTTATTGTGGACAGCGGTAACAATTGATGCCCAACATGCAGTCCATCCCACGACCTTAATCTCTGAATCTCACAAGTACTGACCGGAATTTGTTTGTGAACGCCTCTTGTTGTAAAGGACGGATTTTATTTTTTAAATTACATATCTGAACGGTGACTGTTAGTTGTCTACATATTGCTTTGTAAATGTACATTTCACTGTTATTAACTTCTAGAAGAAATGGAAATATGATTTCACAGTTACGCACAAAACTAGTTTCATCATACGCAAGACTGTATAGTGCGATATTTAAACTACTGCTTTAACATAATATTATGTGAGCCTGTGAGGAAAATATATTGCTATCATAATAATTTATATATATGTGTGTATTTGTATAACAAATGCAGTAAAAATGGGAATGATAATTCGGTTACAGTCTGTAAAATTATTTTTTTCTAGTTAGAGGAACCATTTCTATGAGCTACAGAATGCAGGTAGTGTTAATGACGTTAGGCAGAGAGAAATATGTACAGCAGAGCCACTAGAGCCTGATTCCAGTGCTTTTGTTTTTGAGATTGCTATTCAAAATCTACAAAGCCACAAATTACCAGCCGTTTAATTACAATTGAATTGAATAATGTAGGAGGTAGGACAAATCGTTCGGATTTGAATATAATTGTTAATTCTAATTAGAGGAAGCAGAAATTGGCTGCGGAGTGTAAGGCATAGTCATTGTACCTGTTTATAACGGGGGTGATAAAAACGGATTATAGTAACTATAGTCCACTACGTACAAAATTTTATCCAACATCGTTAGTGTGGATTTTGACGCAACGGATCAGCTACAGTTCTTATATTACATTTTGTTAAAATACTTGAGAAAAAAGAAGCACAATGAAGCAGTACATCAGCTGGTTAGCAGTGTGGTCTTGTATAACACTGTCAATCAGTTTGGTATCCACATGACATTAGTAAGTTTAATAAAATTGTATCTGAATGAAATCTACTGCAGATACCGGTTAGGAAAATGTCGTGTGACATATTCTTTATTAAGAATTTTTGAAAAAAAGATACTTTATTGCAATTGCTTTTCAAGTTTGCTTTACAGTATGCCTATAAGTAGTTTCAGATAAATCGGGATGGCTTCAAATTAAATGACGCACATCAGCTTCGCGTTAATATTAATAATTTTAATGCACTGGGGAAACCAACATACTGCAAAAAAACCATCGAAAGTTTTTCAGTTCCTATTAAGGAGACGGGACTTGCCGTAACACTAAATACATGGTCAAGACCCGAGATCACAATTCAGGGCGAAATCATAAGCCCTATGAAAGGGTGGAAGTGTTCATTATATTGGAACAGCACTGACAAATCAAAATCCTCTTCAGGGAGAAATTCGGTGTAGATTAAAGTCAGGGAACGCTTGCTGTCGTTCGGTGCAGAGTTTTTATCTTCAGTTTCTACTCAAAAAATTTATTTTTCATTTAAAGTATACTGGAATATGACTTCGACTGCTGTTCTATTTGGGTTTGAAACCATGTCGCTTACACTGCGAGAGAAACGTAGGCTATGGTTTTTAAGAATATGATGTGGAGGTGCATATGTGGGTCTAAGAGGGAAGAGGTGTCATGGGAGTGGAGAAAACTAAATAATGAGGAACTGAATGATATGTACCCATCACCAATCATTATTTGGGTGATCAAAAGGAGAAGAATGAGGTGGGCGGTGCATGTAGCATGTATGGGGGAGAGGAAAGTTGCATACAGGATTTTGGTGGGGAAACCTGAGGGTTAGTATTGCTTGTAAGTACATGCGTAAATGGGAACAAATTTTTGAGATGGAGTTTCATGGCGAGGGATGGAAGGGGGAGGGCAAGTATTAGATTTGTCTGGCTCGGGTTGGGGTCAGTTAGGGGGCTGTTTTTATCGCGTTAATGAACAAATGGTTTCCATAAAATTTGAGTTTGTTACTGACAAGATGAGAAACGTTTAGTTACTGAAGAAGGAATCTGCTCCATGCAGAAAGTGTGTGTGTGCCTGTGTGTGTGTGTGTGTGTGTGTGTCTATAATTATATATTGGCCTATTCTATCAATCAATATTTGCCATACACTCTTTTATCCTTTACAATATATTATGGGCGCTGTTTATATGTTCTTGTTTCGTTGTAATTATTTTCACATTTCCACCATATATCACTTTTTCCTCTGTATCTTACTTACAAAAATGGCCGGAATGATGGCGCCTAACCCAAAAAGACACACTGCTATCCCAACAAGCAGGAGTGTATTTGAAGTTGATTCGACGATTAGGAAGTAGCCAATAGAGACAGAGGCGACAAAAATCTGAACGGCAAGGCGTCTGCCACACAGTTCCATCATGATGCCGCTCAGCATAGAGCCCACAGGCCTGGCAACTTTGTACATACTCTCTGTGAACAGATAACAGTGCTCAAAACGGCGCAGATCTCTAGAAGACCAGCTCACTACCTTACAAGTATAAAAAATGACGTATGTCACTAGTTACCAAGAACTTACAAGTGCACAAAATGGCGTAAATCCCTACCAAACAATACTACAAGTTAAAGACCAATAATTTTGTATTTGGATGGGACTTTTACCATACCTGACAAAACACGTTGTAAATGACATTGGCTACACTTCCTTGCAAGTGGACAGTGAGCCAACTGGGGAATTGAAATGTAGTGTGCTGGCAGATTGTGACAATCGACGTTTGTTCAGTAAAGAAATCGTCCCAAAAAAAAGCATATGCATCTGTATGGTAGTAATTAATAAGAGGCTTCTTAACTTTAAATAAAATGAGATGAATTTTGTGTCGTGAGTTCGCATGCCTACAGTTAACTGATATTTATTGTTACATGCAAAGCCAAGTCCTCTCATGTAATGACTTTTGGCACATTTTCACACCCAGGATTTTCTTCAAGTGAGGGAAACTCACATATGTATGCCGTGATTATGTGTAAGCATGCTGTACATACGGAAGTATGCCCAATTGTCTATAGCAACGAGATTCATGAATGTAAGCAGAGCTGTATTTTTATATATGTCTCTAATAAAAATCCATTGTATAAATGCGTGAAATTTCTTGCAAATATATAGAAATTCGTGCCTTTGCCCCCAAGGACAGTTACTGTGCTGGCGCAAACATAAATGCCCTCAACGACACAGAATAACAGCAAGGCGGTAAGTAAAATTTGTCTCATCCAAAACATTTAGTTTTGTTGCGTGCAAGTTAAATCACTTTCATATTTCAAATTTGCCCCACTCGATACTACAAACAATAATGCTTGTAATGCCTGTATTGGTCATGTGGAAAATGTCAGAAAAGTTTAGAAAATGTAATAATATGCCAACACCGTAAAAATCTTATTTATGTGATTGTTTCTTTTCCATTATTCTATTCCTGAAATAAGTATTGGGCATTTATCAGGTCCTTTTTCTTTCCATAATTTTTGCTTTGAAGTTTGTCAAACCCCCAAATACTTGTTGAGGCATACTAGAAATAAGATGATAAAAGATTTCGAGATCTCATGTCGTATCCGTTTGTTTGTAAGTTTTTAAATTACCTTTGAAATTTACCAAAATTTTTAGTAAAATCCTACAAATATAAAATGATATAAAAATTTATTTACAAATGTTCACAACGTTAAGTTCAGACAGATAAACAGATATACCGAAAGTTTATTAGATTTTTGCGTATCAATCTCTACTTGATTTACAACATTATTAATCAAACCGACAATTATAATTTATTGTGCAATAATGCGTAACTATTTATGCTGCTTGCCTCATACTTCATTCCTCTTGGCCCATTACCAAGAAGCACTAGTTACAAGCATTTAAAAGTTATGATATTGCATATCATATCATCTATTTTAGGTTGATAAATGTACAATAATTTTGTCAAAACTTAGAGATAACTTTTACAAAGGCGATATTTGAGCGCGTTGGTGGGCGTCTTTGTAAGGAGTCGTGCTGTTGAAATTGTGCTCGATACTTAGCGATAAGAGATAAATGTGTGCCACAGTGTTTGTGCTAATGCATGAAAGAAGTGTAATAATAATTTCAAAAAATAATTGGGAATAAATAGAATGTGAGTTGGACTAGAATTTTATGTATTAGTATACGGATTAGTAGCTGCCTCTATTGAATGTGGTAACACCTGCTGATTCCGTAATGCTAATGAAATATCTTGACTAAATTTGGAAATAAAAGCTGGTGAAAGAAATTTGGTAAATGCAGGATTAGTTTGTTGGTTATTTTGTTAATACATGTGCGAAAAATACGAAAACTCTGACTCTATTTTGTGTAACATTTTATGGGTTTTGAAGTACTTTCGCCAGAAGAAAATACTTTTGATTTTCAACCTTGTTACAGAAATAAGTTCTGGAGACAATTTCGTTGTGTTGACGGCATTTCTCTTTTAATTTCCATAGAAAAATTGTTCATTTTAAATTCTGTTATTGTATTTCCGTACTTCAGAAACTACAGGGCAAGACCAGAATTTCAATAAATAGAACCGGTAATTTCAAATTTAAAAAAGTCATAAAATTCTATTTCACCGCTATGTGTATGTAAGCAAAAAAGCCCTCTTCCCTTACCGAACCATGACACAGCCTCTTCGCCCGCTTCGAAGTCACTGCTATATGCGAAAGGTTGAAAAGGGACAGTGAGTAAATAATCTTCAGTCAAACCTACGCAGGCAGCTGTCAGACACACCAAAGCAGCCACTTTTGCCTGGAAGCACATAGTATTATTATGTACCGTGTCTACATAGTACGTTGTAAAAATAGTATTTTTATGCCTCCGTCCACTGAAATCACACAACTGTACAACAATTCACACAACTGTACAACAATCCACACAACTGTACAACAATTCACACAACTGTACAAGAATTCACACAACTGTACAACAATTCACACAACTGTACAACAATTCACTGTTGCAACAAACTGGGACGTGCGAGTAGTTTTTTTTTAATTCTGCTACCCTAAATGTTCACATTGTGCTGTAGGGAAATAAATATATTGTGGAATTGCTAATATTATTACAAACCGGCAGGATGCACTTTGTCAATCGACAGATTTAAAAAAGCCTGTTCAATTTTAATATTACTAGAAGCTTAAACACCACACAATATGCTATGAAGAGTACACAGTTTGAAGAAACAGATATCAGTGCTGCAAATGGCGGCGTGATGGGAGATGTGAAGGGTGAATGTTTATTGAGTAATACAATAATTAGCACGTAGCATTGCCACATATTATACGTAACGTTTAATGTGGATTCTATTTAGGGTAACAAGGGGTAAATTGGGGAAAGTTATTATTGAGTGCATCTGGAGAGGTGAAACTTGAAACATATAATTAATATGTCACATGCTCTGCAGTGTGTGATTATATAAGTTTGGAGCAAATTTAACAAAAATGTTAAATATTATGTAGTTTGAACTTCATTATCGCTTTCGTGAAGGAAGTTTCTTACACATAATTGTGGCAAAACAGGGTACTAGAAAGAATATAGTTAGGAACTAACTGTGTAAATTTTCATAGACACTATTGGCTGCAGAGCGATAATTGAAACTTACCTCAGGTAAAACGGGACATGTTAGTTTTTCAGATCTCTGTTGTGTGATAAGCGGCTTATCAAATTCTGATGCCGGACGCTCTGTTCGGTCGGTTTCCATTGTGTTCTGTGTGCAGTCAAACCTACAAATATAATAGACTTAGCTGATAAAGCAGTAACAGCCTTTAACAAGTACCAAAAATCTGCAGTCCATTAACATTTCACGTACTGCCACTAAATATATGTTAATTTTATGTCACGCGACTTATCTACATTCGGAGTTAAGGTGCCGCTCAACTGTAGAACCGCTCACACTGTCCGGTATGTTAAGGTGCCGCTCAACTGTACAGTCGCTCTACTGTCGGCTACGTTACAATGGCATAGTGATTAATTAAGCAAAGAGAAAAATTTCCTCCAAATTAGAGTACATATTATATAAATGTTGTAATCATAATAAATAAATGATTCTATCAACAAATATATAGAGTGTAAATAAACGATTGTTACGATACGAGAAATTTATTTCATATTTCTGTGCGTAAAGGTAATTATTATATATTTCGTTATAGTACAACAGTCTGTTTGGAAGTATCAAGTAGATTTCATTAAAGAATCAATCCTATGAATATATTCTCATTTTGGGAGCACAAAAATTTTCCCCATTTGTTTTCCTATTTATTTACTAATTGTGTGTGGAGATAATCACTTTAGTATCAACCAATCAAAATCCGAAGTCGGCCAAACGTGCTGTTAATTTTGTTTAGTGCTGTACACTTAATGTTGTGATATTTAACATCATAAAAAGGGGCAATTTGAAGCTAAAGTTAAGAAAAGTTTGTGCATTTAGCTGAGGGGCTTATTATTGTTGTTATGGGCAAAGTTATTTAAATATGTTCTTTGTTCTTTAATTTAATCACAGTTTACTATCAAAATGAACGATATAGATTCAGTTAAAGAGAGTGAAGGTAAAAGTAAGCAAATTTCCACCCACGGCAAGATCTACATGTTTGATATAATTTCCTTGCTTCTTGTACAGTTTATTTTCCAGACCAACCAATGCACAATATATATATATATATATATATTAACAATGTTGTTATGCCCTATGCACTGCTACACGTTCCCATGCAACCGCACAATCTTCATGCTGTCTTGTCCTTCAACTTTGTTAAAGTTAAAAATCATTAGTTTTAATATCATTAATTTAACAACGTAGACGTGTAAACATTCCTGAAGATGATGTGGGTGCATCGAAACGTGTAGGAATATTTATGATATAAAAAGTTGTTAATATTAATATATATGTTATGCATTTGTTGATTTGGATAAGAAATCTCTCTTTACAAGGCATTCTAAATCCATGTTTACATAACTTCCCAGAAAAGATTTAGTGAATTTCACGTCAGACCATAGTTAATGTAGGTGATATAAACAGACGGTCACAGCCGCCTGTTGCCACATTGTGTGGCCAAAATAAATACAGAGAAGTGCGAGAAAAAACTTTCTCAACTAGGCGCTTGGAGCGCTAAACTTATGTAATAAAAGTGTGAGATATTAGGCACACATAAATTCCTTTATTGTGAATTAGTGGGGAGGGTCGATGTAACAAAACATTGTGATTTTGTGTAACTGACAATTAAGTGTTAGCTGTGTTCTGTAATCAGTGGCCAGTGAAATGGTTGACATGCAGAAACAAAATAAATCTTCGTTGAAGCACCTCTGTGAACAGAAATTAGAAGAACAGAAAATATTCGTAATGCTTTTCAGTTTCCAAACAAAGTAAAAGTGTATTGTGGAAATTTAACCGAATTCGCGATGCTAATAGCGTCACGAAAATGGAGATCCAGAGATGCTTCCGGCACATTCATACGGAAGGGAATACCTTGCTCCATGTTACACAGATAATGGAGCTGTCTTCAGTACCGCAAAATCAGAAAGCAGCAGTACAAGCAACACAAAACATGAATGAGGAATTGATTACATAAGTAATATTTCACTGGGCATCAGAAATGTGTACTGTGCACAGAAACAGAACACATTCTGGATGGTACATCAGAAATGTCTACTTTGTACAGAAAAAAAAACATTCCACACTGCATATCCGAATTTATTTACTGTGCACAGAAACAACATTTTCCATACGGTATATCTGAAATATGTTCCGTACACAGAAACAATCTTTCTACACTGTACATCGGAAAAGTTTACTGTGCACAGAAACAACAACTTCCAGACGGTACATCAGATTTGTGTACTGTGCACACAAAAAAATTCCACACTGTTCGTCGGAATTGACTACTGTGCACAGAAACAGAACACTTTACGTTCTTCCATCTGCAGATATGCAGGAAACTGACAAAAAACAACACTGATTTGTGCGAACTTTTAGCGGCTTTTTTCATACATATTGGGCAATCAATGTGTAAAACAGGAAAACAATTTCTCTCACATCCTTATTTAAGTTATATATGTAAATCAATGCGCCGATTTTCGCGAAGCCCAGTCATTTAACAAATTTATTTGCGTCGATTTATTGTTGAATTCAGATGAGTAATGTAGGATGATTGTTGAAGTTGGTTCCATTCTTCCACGTGAATTGTGTCTTTCACTGCCCGGTTTTCAGGAAAGTGGCAACAGATTAAAGAATCTTTGTGGAGTTCTCATGTATAAAATTTCACAAGGATCTGTCAAGAATTATGTACATTAGGGGTAGGAAATTATTTCCGTCCTTAAGTACTGTATGGAGAAGTAGATTTTCACGAAACTCGAGCTGCTGAACAACTTTGACATAAATAAATTCACGAAAATTCGACGAACAACGTGAATTGGCTAATTGACGGGCGGACTGTACGGTCTGAGCGTGAAGCTGGGTTTTATTTCGACAAGAACCAACAGTCACCAACTTACAAATATAAATTACATAGACTGGCTGCTGACTACGGTAAGTGAACACAGCCTGTGTTAGACATATGTTCAATGCACTTGGTCACCCCCGTGCAAAAGACGTGCCCACAGCTGCCAGTGCACTGTGCAGGTGACCTTTTGTTGTGCAGCTAGCATGACCTTACTGATGTGGACAGTCTGCAGTATGCTACACACTGTCAGCACACAACTGCACGGCACATTACAGAACTGCTGTAGACAGTCTGCAGTACGCTACACACTGTCAGCACACAACTGCACGGCACATTACAGAACTGCTGTAGACAGTCT
>Ga0123357_10008723_pt1 | contig 12709 bp, 10 predicted proteins | sample TergutEmb28metaG_FD_89873 | JGI IMG/M metagenome (GOLD analysis project Ga0123357, IMG submission 89873) | Embiratermes neotenicus P4 segment gut microbial communities from Petit-Saut dam, French Guiana - Emb289 P4 | ecosystem: Host-associated > Arthropoda: Insects > Digestive system > Gut ... | reverse complement strand
TTTACACAGATATTTTAATTAAAAAATAATTAAATTTTATTAATTGGGAAAATTGGAAATTAAATTAACTTAATGCCAAAGGGAAAAAAAAAAAAAAAAAAATTGAAAAAAAAATTTTTTAAAAAAAAAAAAAAAAAAAAAGCAGAAGTCTGAAGTCATTTCTTGTTTGACATTCAGAGGACTGTGCATCGTGATATATTCTTATAATAAAAGCCAACAAGATGCATTATTTCTCAAATTTATTTTGGTAAAGAACTCTACATGTTTCAGACAGATCTACTGTCCATCATCAGGAGTCTCAACACTGTATACACAGCAATAGGTATTTGTCATGCCAGTTATGCTGACTGTCTGCTAGCGAGCAGTTCCATCCTGACCTTGCTAGCAGACAGCCAACATAACCTGTATGACAAATACCTGTTGCTCTGTATACAGTGTTGAGACTCCTGATGATGGACAGTAGATCTGTCTGAAACATGTAGAGTTCTTTAACAAAATAAATCTGAGAAATGGTGCATCTTGTTGGCTTTTATTATAAGAATCATTTCTTGTTGGCACAGGTGCACTTCATTCTTTTAGCTCACTTTCTTATTACAATGTCTACAGTGCTCATTAATTCACAGTACATCACCACCCTACTGCAACAATATCTTCAAAAATACACCTGACATTCAAATCTTTTGGCAAGACTTCTAAATGCTAACAAAACATATTTTATACTGCAAAAATTTTTTTTAAAAAATTGAAACATCAAATAAACTAAAATTAAGACTAAAGAACACAATAATAGACAAAACATTAGCATATGCATCAGAAACTTGGACACTAACACAGAGAGACAGAAAGCAATTACACATTTTTGAAAGGAAAGCGTATAGAAGAATTTTAGGCCCAGTGTATGACGATGAAAAAGAAAATTGGAGGATATTAACCAATAAAGAAATTTATGTAAGTGTTAAAAAAACTACTATAATAGAGACAATAAGGTGAAATAGAGTATGTTGGTTTGGGCATGTACAGAGAACGGAAGGGAATAGAATTCCCAAAAGGGTATTATGTATGAATTTGGGAACAACAAGATTGAGAGGTAGACCAAGAAATAGATGGCAAGATGAGGTGAGAGAGGATAGACGAATAGTTGGTGGAGAAGGGTGGCAGGAAAAAGTATATAAAAGAGAGGAATGGAAGAAGCTCATGACAACAGCAAGGAATTGTTGCATTCTGCACATGCCAATGGAAAGAATGAATGAATGAATGCTTCGGATAGTATAAATCAACAAAAACTGTGGAACTGGGAACAAACAGTTGCTAGGTCAGACACAAGCAATTGCTCAGCAATCATTTAACAACTACCATTTCAGTCCAATCATGAAAAAAAGGATAATGGCTGTAAGGCCTTTTAAGTGTATTAAATCCAAAACAAAACTTCTAAAGCAGGAAAACATTTTACATGAAAACTATGCATATGGGGAAAATGTAATATTATTCTAAAGGGGGTACTGGAGGGACTTCAAAAATCTAAAACTGTATCTGGGAAACTTACTTACCTATTTACTTACTCCACGGTGCAGAGTCCTTCTTGAGAAGCTAACTGGTTTGCAGCTAGTCAAGAAATTCCCCGCATTTCACGGAACCCGAAGGTTCATTACCACACTCACAAGCATCTTCCTCCTGTCTCTATCCTGGGCCAGCCCAATCCAGTCCATATACCCACATCCCACCTCCTAGAGATCCATCCTAATATTATCCACCCATTTATGCCTAGGTCTCCCCAGTGGTCTCCTTCCCTCTGGTTTCCCCAGCAAGATCCTATACACCCCCCTCTCCTCACCCATATGCGCCACATGCCCAGCCCATCTCATTTTTCTCCATTTTATCACCCGCACAATATTGGGTGAGGAATACAAATCATTTAGCTTCTCGTTATGCAATCTCCTCCATTCCCCCGTTACCTCGTCCCTCCTAGTTCCAAATATTCTCCTCAACACCCTGTTCCCAAACTGTATCTGGGAAACACTGTACTCAAATGGAAATAAAAACACTGTTCTATTAAAACACATTTACTTCCAACGGTGTAACACACTTTTACTAGTAGGAAAGATAAATCAGTCCCATTACAGGTCTGAGGTGCCCAGAGGTTTCCAGGAAGTTAAGGTTCCCAAATTTCGTGACAATGGCACAGGATGGTGGTTAGGTTGTCAGCCTTACGCACCGGCCGCTTTTTACCCACAGGTAATACTCCTGGTACTCATTTCTGTTTGAGGCTGAGTCAACCCAAGGGCCATAGTGCGATCGGAAGGATTTTATGTCAATGAAAAATTCCAATGACACCAGCTGGGATCGAACCAGCAACCTTCTGATTTGTAGCACAGCGCCTTAAACACTGTGCTACCGCGGTCCCCATTTTTACCAGTAGTATTACTCTGAAACATTACTTTGGTAATGTTTCCTTAATATGCAACAGTCCAGATACTTTCAGAGTATTTTCTGTATACCATTCCACAACCAAAATATGCACAAAACGTACTGTGAATGCTGATGACATCATCACAGATGACCTGCTACTGTGTATGAGAAATGACGGCCAACTTTCTTTCTTGGTTCCAGATCATGAATTCAATCACAAGCCAAGCTTAATTTTCCACATTTCGCACACTAATTTTTATTTATTTACTGTGTCGTGGTTTATATTTTACACGAATCTGTAACCATTCAACACCTGGTTCTTGCACAGCACAAATTCCCAAAACACACACGTACACCAACCCCTTGTGTTATGCCCCCAGTTGCATTCCTGAAAAAGTGGCCATATATACAAAATAACATTCCCATCAGACATAAGGGGTCAGTAATATAGAACACAGGGGGTCAGCCAAACCGAAAATGAGACAGCACAAATTAAGAAGTGGTGTAATTTGCCATGGGACATATAAGCAAACAAGTGACGAATGTACATTTTTACGTCGTGTCAACCCTCACATTTTACTCCCCACTGTCTGCGCTATTATTACATTACCACTACAGTCTCTCCTTGTCTCTCCAGTAATTTCTTCATCACTTATGATAATCCCCTCATACCCTCTATTAGTGGCTGCACATTTACTGTATTTTACTTTAGTCCCCTTCTGCATCTGGTTTTCAGCAATTAATACACATAAAATAAAAGTGTAAATTCCCATCTTCCTATTGTTGAAAGTCCTCGCGTTCCTTTCGTTGTTTCATACGGTATAATTTCATACACCACAATGACAGCCAATCTACATGAGAAAAACCAACAGGTTAACGCTGTAATATACTTGTACAATAAACTAAAACATTTTATTTTTTAGCTTGATACCGTGGTGCTAACACAGAAGAGAAAAATAATCATGTCAGGATACCTCACATTCCAAGTGGTCTAAGTAGATGATTCACGTGGTGTTACATATTCCTGAATGTATGGACACAATGAGGACAACACAATTTCCCACATGCCTTGAATTTGAGTCTAGATGGTTAGAAAAAGTCTAAATTTTTATTCGACCTATAGAAAATGTAGTGTCATTTCCGAGCACCTATAAACATTTTCAGTCCAGACATCCCTTCTGTACAATCAGCAGTTTAGGAAGAACATTAAATGTTCAGCGACAGGCACAATGGCACTGCAACAGACAAGAGTAATTTCAATTGGCCAGCAATTCCTTCTTACCGGTAGTGTCGTATGGAGCAGAAGCATGGATGCTGACTAAGAAAGAAGAACAAGCTCTGCTAATTTTTGAAAGGAAAATATTTAGAAGAATATATGGTGCTAAATATGAAAACGGGGAATGGAAAAGTCAGACGAATCTAGAACTAGAAGAGATGAGTAAAGGAGAAAATATAGTAAAGTGGATAAAAGGGCAAAGGATAAGCTGGTTAGGTCATCTGGAGATAATGGAGGATAGGATGCCCAAAAAGATCTTCACTCAAGAACTGGAAGGGATGAGAAAAAGGGGAAGACCCAGGAAAGGATGGAAAGAGGAAGTAGAAAGAGATCTTCAAGTGCTGGGAGTGAGAAGATGGAGAGAGTTGGTGGCAGATAGGAAAAAATGGAAGGACATTGTTTGACAGGCCAAAGCCCACAGTGGGCTATAGTGCCAATGGAGGAGGACGAGGAAGAAGAAGAAGTCATGCCTATTTTCAAGGCATTTCATATGGAATTAAGATCTGAAAGTGCATGTGCACATCCAAGGCCATGAGCTAATTCATTCATTCATTCAGTCACTCATTCCATAGGCATGTGCAGAATGCGACGATTCCTTGTCATTCTCAGGAGCTTCTTCCATTCCATTCCTCTCTGTTATGTACTTTTTCCTGCCATCCTTCTCCACCAAATACTCTTCCGAGGCTCCTTCGAGAAATTCGTAACCGTATATTTTTACTTAGCTGGGGGGTTAGCCGGTCGTGAAACCCTCAACCTGAAGGGCCAGGATTTCTGATCAGGGTTTACTCCCTTCTACAGCTTGCTTTCACCACAGCTTCCAGAGCGTCATCTACCCTTGGTTTGATTTTGGAGTGTCCTTCTCCTGGGAGGGTTGCAACCAAGCTCAAGGGTCTCTCCTACCCTATTTGATGGACTATTATGATCGGGTCCAACAGAACCCCTTGTTCTTTCTGCTCGGTAACCCATGCTGTCAAAGGGGTTGGTTACCTCAACCTTAGCATGGGTTACTCTCCTTAACAGGACCCACCACTAGTACGCAAGAGTGGGGTGGGGGCGGAGAGGTTTGCAGATTTTCATCTTCATGTTGCCATGAGCTAATGCCCGTAAAAAATGAAAACCCAAGGTGGTGGCATTGGTTCAAATCACAGTGCCTTCTACTTTCAGAACTAGGACGCATCTCAAACTCATACAAGTAAACTGAAGGAAAACTGGTAGTTAACGAAGTGTTTGCCATTAATAGCCGGTTCCATAAATATAAGCACAATACCAGATTTTTAATACTATCTACATTACCTGAAAAACAACTGTCTCTTTGAGAAATACTGAATGGAGTTCCTGGAAACATTTCGGAGTTTTACTAAAATTCGATGCAATCCAACTTTTGGTGATCTCTGACAAACGTAACGGATATTCTATGTGTCGTTCAGCATACGCTCAAGGCGTTAGTTGCTAAATATTTACTGGTGTGTAACACTCTTCAAAGGGGACCCGCAGTGGCACAGTGGTTAAGGTGCTGTGCTACAAATTGGAAGGTCGCTGGTGTCATTGGAATTTTTCATTGACATAAAATCCTTCTAATTGTACTATGGCCCTGGGGTTGACTCATCCTCTAACAGAAATGAGTACCAGGAGCATTTCATGGGGGTAAAGGCGGCCAGTACGTAAGGCTGACAACCTTACCAATTTTCCTGTGCCGTTGTCATGAAATCTGGGAACCTTAACTTCCTGGAACCCTCTGGGCCACTCCAGGCCTGTAACGGGACTGCTTTGCTGCTAACACTCTTCAAAACAAAACTCGCAGAGAAGAATGAAACATATTTTACATCGAATACGTACAGTACTTTAGCATCATTACAGGTTTCAAGTTGTAAATAGCCACAGAATAATGATATATTGGCGAGGACATGATCGCTATTCAGACAAAGAGCAGGCACTCCTACTAATTATGACACGTATCATTCTTCCTGGACCCCCCTTGACTCATGAAGACGAAGGCATCACTTTCCTGTGAAATGTCAAAAAGAATGGAGCAGCACAGCATCACATCCCAGATGAGTGGGACCTCATGTACCAGCTTCCTTACAACAGAGAATTTTTGGTGTAACCAGAATACACAGTCGTGGTCAGCTGACTTGGGTGGGTCCTCTAGCTTGGTGGTTTGGTGAGATGCTAACAACTTGCATTGTTTTGTATGAGTGCAATACTTGGTCTCTCATGCTGAGGGTTGAACACAGGTTGAGGGTGAGAAAAGGGTGCTGAGGAAGATATTTGGGAAAAAGAAGGGTGAGGTAGCAGGGGAATCAAGAAGGCTACATAAATCAGAGCTTTATGATCCGTACTCTCACCAAATACTATTCCGATGATCAAATCACTAACGAGATGGGCAGGGTATGTAGCATGTATGGCAGACAGGAGAGGTGTACACAGGGTTTGATGGGGAGACCTGAGGAAAAGAGACCACTTGGAAGACCCAGTCATAGAAGGGAGGAAAATATTAAAATGGATCTTCAGAGAAGTGGAATTCAGATGCACGGACTGGATTTGTCTGGCTCAGGATAGGGGCAGGTAGTGGGTGTTTGTGAATGCGGTAATGAATTACCAAGTTCTACAAAATGTGAGGAATTTCTTAAATATCTGAGAACTGTTAGCTTCTCATGAAGGACTCTGCTCCATGGAGTTATTCAGTTAGTTTGTCAGTTAGAGAATAACTGTTGGCTGCCACTGCAAACAATGAGCACGCAGGCTCATATGACAAATACAGGGGTGCTGATAAGTCCTTAGCCAGACCAAGAAGGAAACAAGCTACATTCCCCGCATTTTATGGAACTTGGAGGTTCATTACCACATTCACAAGAGTCCACCACCTGTCCCTACCCAAGCCAAATCAATTCATTCCTCTCCCCCATCACACTTTTGACAGGCGCAGCTTGTTTCCTTCCTGGTCAGGCTATGGACTTATCTGCACCCCGGTACAAATGGTTCAGTACTGCATGACTGGAATTCTACAAAATATGTGGAATATTCTGCTATTTATGCATAAAGGGGCATGGCATATTTTGCCACCAACTTGTAACAATGATGCTATATGTGGTGGTTTCCAGAAGTGTTTCAAAGAAACGTGTCTATAAGGCACTGCACTACAAGCCAGAAGGTTGTGGGTTTGATTCCCCAATAGTGTCAGTGCAATTTTTCACTGACATAATCCTTCTGGACGCACTATGGCCCTGGGGTTGTCTCAATCTCAAACAGAAATGAGTACCAGGAATATTTCCTGGAGGGTAAAAGCAGCCAGTGTGTGGGGCTGACAACCTTACCACCTTCATGTTCCAACTGTCTTGAAATCTAGGAGCCTCAACTTCCTGGAACCCTCAGGGCCTGTCCAGGCCTGTACTGGGAATGCTTTACTATATAGGTGTAAATATTTATATACTGTCTTGAACATGTGTCTGAATCATATACACCCAGCAATTTTTATCCTTTACTGCCCCTTGCCAATTCACGATACTTCTGAATTTACATTCCCTCATTTTTGGTTTAATGCCCTTTGGCTGTCCACAGCCTATTATGCTAACCCCTTATTTCTGATGGCAATATCAATTTGATTTATGGCTTTTTGATTTACGTCGACTTTTTCGGGAATGCAACTGGGGAGTAAAACAATGGTTAGGTGCAGCTGTATTTCATTTTCCAACTGTCCTTCTACATTTCACGTGGCTGGGGGCGTGATGTTGACCCCTCACCCCCTTCTAGTGCCCTGGTCAAGAAAGAGCAGAGCTATACCTCTACTTCCCCTATGGGCCGAATGGCCTGTACTGAACCCCAGTGCCTGTACAAGGGTGCACTTCACCTTACCTTTTATCTTCTACATTTCATAACCTTCCTGTGCTCATAAGCATTTCCACGCTCATGTTAGCACCATCTTCAATGACCTGTGGGCTATCACTAATTTATACATACACCCACAAGTTGGGTTGTTACACCATTGTACCCTTAAAAGTTACACTGTTCATTTCCCTTCACTTACTACGTATTTCTATGCACTTATATTCACACAACTATTAGTGCACTCACAGTTTATCACTCTGCTGTCAACAAAGGAAAAATGCCCAGCATATAAACACATAAAACAAACGAGAAGGTCCAATAATGTTCTAGTTGGGTATGATGCTCTTCTTTCAAATTCTTCAGAAAGATTTCAGGAAGAATGCTGCCAATGGGGAATCCCACAGGGGTACGACAGAGCTATGACCAATACTGTTTAGGACTTCAAAGTAATTTTACTGCAGCTGTGGTAATAATTACAACTTCATCAAAGTAATTTTGTTACAGCTGTAGGGTTACTTCAGCAGGGTAATTTTGCTGTGGCGGCAGTGGTCATTATTACTTCATCAGAGTAATTCTGTTGTGAGTGGTCATTATTACTTCTTCTTCATCAGTAGGGCCCGTAGTTAATGCCACGGATGTACTGCAGCCTAGTAGGCTTATTGTACTCCCCCTAACCCCCCCACCTGTTTGGACGTTCCCATGTTCACCGCCAGGTACCTCTACATCCACGACGACGCGAGAGATCCTAGTAGCAAAAGGTGGAACTATGTAGGCGAGAATTGGCCAGTAATTTTGCCTGAAATTGCGACTTCCACATCAATTCAGGGATCTTTTACATGCCACAAATCTGTTACATGGGACCCACGGCTTTACTTCCCTTCCGAAGGAAGGCGTGCTGAGGATTTTTTTGCCCTGAAAATTCCTGACCGCTTCGGCCGGGTTTGAACCCATGAACTTGGGTACTTAAAGGCAGCATGCTACCCCTAGACCACCGACGCTGCTTCGAGTGGTCATTATTACTTCTTCAGAGTAATTTGGTTGTGGCAGTGGTAATAATTATGACTTCATTAAAGTAATTTTGTTGCAGCTGCAGTAATTATTACTTCATTACAGTAATTTTTTTGCAGCAATAGTAATAATTACAACTTCAGGAAAGTAATTTTGTTGTGACAGTGGTCACTATTACTTCATCAGAGTAATTTGGTTGTGGCAGTGGTAATAATCATGACTTCATTAAAGTAATTTTGTTGTAGCTGTGGTAATAATTACGACTTCATCAATGATTTTATTATTCTGCTGTTTCACTTCATAGTGGCTATGTTCCTGGGTATTTACTTACTGGAATATATGCACACATATTTTTGATATGTAGTAACAACACCCTGTATATGAGTTGTGCGCGCGCGCGTGTGTGTGTGTCTGGGCACACTCCTTAGAATCCTTGATAGTGTACACATATTTTAAGTTCAGTACTGTAGCTTTGAAGGGTGACCACGGTGGCACAGTGGTTAAGGTGCTGTGTTACAAATCGGAAGGTCGCTGGTTTGATCCCAGCTGGTGTCACCGGAATTTTTCATTGACATAAAATCCTTCCGATCACACTACGGCCCTGGGGTCGACTCAGCCTCTAACAGAAATGAGTACCAGGACCATTTCCTGGGGGTAAAGGCAGCTGGTGCATAAGGCTGACAACCTTACCACCATCCTGTGCCATTGTTATGAAATTTGGGAACCTTAACTTCCTGGAACTCTCTGGGTCACTCCAGGCCTGTAACGGGACTGATTTATCTTCTTACTGTAGCTTTGAAATGTCCTGTTTTATATGGAACTACCATCAATCTTAACCATTTATCTACTTATCATGCCAAAGAAGGTTTATACAATATTTGAACACATGATGAATAGCTGTCTGATCAGCACAAACCAGAATCAAAACATTTCTATGCTAAAATGATATGACTGTAATCCTGCACCTTCAGCACTTCCCTTTGTGGAACAATGTAACTTTTCCTTTTTTCAAGACTGAAGTTGGCAATGAACGGGTGGAGATGCAATGACATCATCATGATTTCAAGAATAATCACTGGCTGTACTTACCAAGTTCAAAACACAGTACATCAAAGAACTGTGTTTTCAATGGAGTAACTGTGTCAAATCGTAACACGATGAGGTTACTTCAAATGGAACAGAGATCAAATGCAGTCATCATGGTGAAAAGATACAATGCAGACATTAATGGATCACACAATACCGTATATTCTCGAATCTAATCCACACCCGAATCTTATCCGCACTAGTTTTTGCCGATTTCCTAAACTAAAAAAAAGTTAGTTCGTGGTTCTAATCTGCACCTATGGGACGACGATGGTGAAGATAAAGATGATAGTGATTGATGAATAATAAATTATAAATATTATATAATATACTATATATTTTAAATAATAAATAAAATAATAAATTATTGTATTGTATTGTTCTTATGGCATGTACAGCGGCTCTATCATTTTTCCAAAGTCCAGCTCATGACCGCGAATCTAATCCAAACGCGATTCTAATCCACATCTGGTTTTTTAGCCCTCTGAAACTGTAAAAAGGGTGCGGATTAGATTCGAGAATATACGGTAATTGGAATTTACACGTAAAACTTCAAATAGTGGGAAATAATACAGGATATACTATACCACTAAGTGAGGTGGAACTCTCTTGTCGTGGAGTTCCTGCTGCTGCAGGTGGAGGCCAGTATGTCTTTTTTGGAACAGGAACCCATGAAGTGCGCTCACCATCTGTGCGATGCGACAGTTCAAGAATAAACTTGCCATCTATGCGGAAAGAAAAAAAAAGGAAACACATGTGCAGTTTCAATTCTTTATGCCTCCAGTTAGAAATATCACACTGTAACTTCTGGTAAAGAGTTGAATCCAAGGAGACAAATATAGTAATTTTCCCTGTGCTTAATTAACAACCATGAAGTCACATGGGAGAGTGCAGCCATTGCTGTACATATTACTGATGTTGGCACTGAACACCGTCAAGCTGCTTTACCTCTGCGGGAAGAACTCCCTGTACCCTCTGAAAAGGAGGCAGGGAGAGCCGCCCATCAATATGTGCACTACAGAAGTGAAAAATGTCTCAGCCCTGCCAGGAATTAAACCATAATTCCTTACTCACCAGTCCATACAGCAGTCACTACACTGAGTGTGCAATATTCATACTATTTGTACTAAAACCAGTTCTTTCAATATCATACTTAGTTTCAAATCCATTTATACCATTTTCAAACCTGCCCATTGCAATGTATGTAGGGGGGCTGATAAGTTTTGCCTCCACTGTACTATTTTTATTTACATTAGACATATCTGGATAAAACCGGTTCTGTGTAGTCGCATGGTATCTCTCATCCATCATACTTCAACTTGAACACACAGATGCTTACAGTCCTCACCCAGCGCACATCGAAATGGAAAAGTTTTCAGACGTTCAGTTCTAACAGCGTGCTGTTATTGAATTCTTTACCGTGGAAAAAGTTCCTCCAATTGAAATTCATAGACGAATGCAAGGCGTTTGTGGTGATCAGTGTGTTGATGTGAGTACAGTAAGACGCTGGATAATGTGAAGTCTGCAGTGAGGAAATGGTTTCAAAAACAAAACACCAATTTTTTAAGGACAGACTTCAAAAACTAGTGCAGCGTTGGCAGAAGTGTATTGAAGTGCTGGTGATTTTGTAGAAAAATAATTATGCAACTTTGAAAATAACTGATGTAGACATATTTTTCTTTTTATTTCATTAAAATATCTTTTCCCGTTCATTTTCTATTTAAGTGGGGGGCAAAACTTATCAGCCCGCCCTCATACAAAAAGTAATGCCCTTTTAACACTAAAGATTATAACATATTGTGCTCCACATCCATACAAGAAAATGCATCACATGAAGTAACTTAATGTTCCGTCATCTTGTGGCATTGCATACAAAAGAGTGCCAAGTCCACCACCAATCTGACAACACAATGCAAGGATTAATGGTTCAGTATGCAAAACACTAAGAAATAGGTCATAAGCAAAGAGGGAAGCATGTTTATGTCACATAACAGGGACAATAAACTGTGTAGACTGTATAAAGACAATAACCTGGTAATGCATGCATGAGTTAAAAGACTACAGTGCATGTAGTAAGGGTATTCAACAACAGAATCTCGAAATGAATTCTGCGAAGAATCTTAGATGAATAAGGCCCATTGGAAAGCCACAGTATAGATGGAAAGACCGAGTGCAGAAAGATGCTGCCAAACTGTTTGATACAAAATGGCAAGGCACAGGCGTGACTGAAGGAAGAAAACAGGGAAAGCCATGGCTAGGGAATGGGGCAAACAGTCAGAGGAGGATGAGGGAGGTGAAGAAGAAAAATAAAGAGGAGAAACACAAAGGAAAAGGAGGGGGAAAAAAAGGAAATACAGAAGAGGAGGAAAAAAAGAAGGAAAACAATTAGAAGAAAAGGAGGATTGGGTGATAATCTGCAAACACAACTAAAGTTTCAATTTACATATTCAAATTTTAAAACTACGTCAGAGACCAAACCAACGTGAAGGAGCCAGTACTACTGAAAGGTTTTCAGATTTTCACAGGGGTCATTTAAATGACTGTTCTTTGGGTTTTTACACTGTGTAACAAACATCTGTTCTGACATTTCAGAGAAACATACTGTTTCCTTCTTCATGGGTAACAGCTTAGTTCAGCTGAATGCTGAAGTACTTGTGAGAAACTTGCTTTTGGTACAGGAAGGTTCAGAGTAGTTTTGACCAATCAGAGCTACAGAATGGGGATGAGAGGACTGGGCTCGTACCAAGCTGATGGGGATCACAAGATATAAAAAGGGCCATTTTCAAGGCCAGCAGTGAGAAATGTGTGGTTTATGCTAACACCCAGTTAATTTAACCCAATTACAAGCTGGTGGTTTCAGAAACTTTAAATGTAAAGATTGTCACTTTTTTTTGTATTTTATCAACTAACTGTCATTAAATGGGGCACACGGTGGCACATTTGGTTGAGACACTGCACTACAAGCCGGAAGGTCATGGGTTTGATTCCCGATGGAGTCACTGGAATTTTTCATTGACATAATCTTTCCAGCAGCACTATGGCAATGGGGTCAATTCAGCTTCTAACAGAAATGAGTACCAGGAATATTTCCTTGGGGGGGGGGGGGGG
>Ga0123357_10008722_pt1 | contig 12710 bp, 4 predicted proteins | sample TergutEmb28metaG_FD_89873 | JGI IMG/M metagenome (GOLD analysis project Ga0123357, IMG submission 89873) | Embiratermes neotenicus P4 segment gut microbial communities from Petit-Saut dam, French Guiana - Emb289 P4 | ecosystem: Host-associated > Arthropoda: Insects > Digestive system > Gut ... | reverse complement strand
GATAGAGACAGGTGGCGGACGCTTGTGAGTGCGGTAATGAACCTTCGGGTTCCGTGAAATGCGGGGAATTTCTTGACTAGCTGCAAAGCAGTTAGCTTCTCAAGAAGGACTCTGCACCATGGATTAAGTAAGTAAGTAACCTTGTTCCTACTTTGGTGCCGCGCGACTTAGTGGACAAACTTAGATACTGACACACAGGCATGCAGTCGTCCGTTGTCGGCCCGCGCGGTTCGTGTTTGGCCACCCATGTTCTGTGTCATTACCGCAACACTAACCTGCTTGCATGCAGTTCGAATCCTGGCTTTTACTGCCATTTTGAGCTACTGGCATTATCTCCGCATTTTAACAGTGTATTGACATTTGTTCGGCTTTGGCAGTAAGCTCACGTCTAATGAAGCCTGGTCTTTCATGTACGTGAACAACGCGCTTCTGTTTACTTCTGTCGCGTTTCTTTTCTTTCCTAATCTTTTGCCGCCTTTCTTTCTTTATTTAGCTATTTATTAAGGACTGTAATAATGATTCAAACTGTAATACGCTCTTCGTTTCCAAGCATTTTTATGAAATTTCTTATCACGTAATACCAACTTGCTAGTCAGGTTAGCAAGAGAGATGTTTTCTTTTTTTGGTCGGCCCTGGCACCCTGGGATTCGTCATCGTGTTTACTGTACGGACGTTGCACACAGTGTGACTGTTCAGTCTTGCTGGGAGTGATGAGAAGACGTCGCGGCGCACCCATTTGCTGCGTGTTACTGAGCATTGCGGTATTCCTGTTGTCTTTGTGTTACCGCAAGCTGCCCTTTCTCCATTTAATGCCGCGTCTTACCGAATATTGCATCCTTCCCATATACTGTGTTTACCAGGCATTCCCATTTTACTGCATGTTATTCTAAGTGGAGGTTCGATTCTAATAGCTCGTACCAAAATGTCCATCACTTGTAACAACTTTACCATCGCTGGTATCAAAATTCCCATGCTGGACCAACATTACCATCGCTGTTGCAAACATTCCCATAGCTGGTATCAAAATTCCCATTGCTGTTACCAAAATTCTCATCGCTGGTACCAAAATGTCCATCACTGGTACCAACGTTACTATTGGTAGTATCAAAATTCCCATCGGTAGAACAGCATTTCCTTCGCTGTTACAAACATTCTCATCGCTGGTATCAAAATTCCCATTGTTGGTATCAAAATTCTCATCGCTGGTACCGAAATTCCCATCGCTGGTATCAACATTCCCATATCTAGTACCAAAATCCCTATCGCTAGGACCAAAATTCCCATCGCTGGTACCAAAATTCCCATCTCTAGTACCAAAATTCCCATCTCTAGTACCAAAGTTCCCATCGTTGGTGTCAAAATTCCCATTTCTTTTTCTCAAGCAACGGGTAAACACATTACGTTTTCATCCACCCCCTCCCCACTGATATAATAATGATGTCCTGGATGAACTGAATTTTGCATTTGTCAATAGATTTACCAAAAATCTTGCGTATTGTGAAGCATGCCCTTGAAGGTAGGCGCATTGTATATAGCTTCTTATCGCAAGAATATATGTCATTAAATGTGTTCCACATCCAAGCACTTTTCGAATAAAATTACCGGCGATGCACGCCACGTTTCAGTCAATTCAAATCTTTCTTTCGTAAGAAACATGTTAATTCAGTGTCACGTGATTTACTGTCGCCGCGCAATGTCGGCTTTGTTTATTGCCTTGAGAACCATAAAATATTAGCGGTGGTGTGACCGCAGAAACTTTAACTGCTCTCGCCTGACGATATGTTTGCTTTTGTTGGTAAGACTGTCGCAAATATAGCCGTGTGCAGTGTAGCGCCTTTCACAGCCGTCGCTGTCAAGTGGTGAGTCACACTGCGCTGTTCAGCACGTGTCATGGCAGCCAGCGGCAACACCAGGACTCCTTGTTCATTAGCATACTTTGTGTATTACCAGTAATGTGGCTTACTATTACTTACTTACCCCATGGAGTCGAGTCCTTTTTGAGAAACTAACAGGTTCTCAGCTTGTCAAAAAATTCCCCGCATTTTATGGAAACCGAAGGTTCATTACAACAGTCACAAATGCCCGCCACCTGTCCCTGTACTCAGCCAGCTCGACCCAATCCATACCCCCACATCCTACTTCCTGAAGATCCATCTTAATATTATCCTCCCATCTACGTCTGGGTCTCCCAAATGGTCTCTTTACTTCAGTTTTCCTCACCAAAATCCCGTATACGCCTCTCCACTACCCCATACGCGCTACATGCCCCGCCCATCTCATTCTTTTAGATTTTATTACCCGCAAAATATTGGGTGAGGAGTACAGATTATCAGGCTCCTCATTATGTAGTTGTCTACGTGGCTTACTATTAGGCAGGAAAAGTAGTGTAAAGCTACAGACGTGTTGGAAAGATTTTATCGTTCCCATCTCGCTGACTTTGGTTAGAGAAAACTCAAGACAGGTTACAGACCATATCATAAATACTGTGCTGTAACACACAGTGTTAATTACCCGCTTCGTTCTTCATGTGACACTTTTTCCGCGTAGAAAAGTGCAAGGATATAAAACACTGTTTGTGTTTAATTCTGCAAGATATCTTAAGTGTATAATCAATGCAATCAGGACGCTAAAACTTTAGAATTATCGAAAAGAGAGCGGGCCACGTTATGGAGCTCTGTGAGGGCTGCATGTTGCCCGCGGGCCGCATATTTCACGTGCCTGGGTTAGTTCACACACGTCTGACTGAGTGACAGAAATTTGACTCTTCTTTGGGCGGTCCCAGTTATAATTTACCTCGTTTTTTATAATAAAATATTCATCAAATGAATGTAAATTTCCTGCGACATTTAGTCCTAAAATTCTCAACGTTTCCTTTCGGTGAAGAACAAGGCAAAATATTTCATCAGAAATAAAGAACTTGTTGAATGACATTCAGGAAAAGTGGAATATGGACATAGTAGATTGTTGCCAGTCAAGGCAAAGGAGAAATTTGGGTGTAGCATGTAAGGAAATGTAGTTTTCGGTGACGAACAAGGCAAAATATTTCATCAGGAATAAAGAATTTGTTGAATGACATTCAGGAAAAGTGGAATATGGACATAGTAGATTATTGCCAGTCAAAGCAAAGGAGAAATTTAGGTGTAGCAAGTAAAGAAATATCAAAAAGCATAAATTCGTAGGCTGTTACATTATTAAATTTGCTTAAATGTTCATTTTCTGATTAAGATTATTCGTGGTTAGCATTTTACGTGCTTATTTGAATTTCTTTAATGACGCAGCTGCCCCCATTGGGCCATGGTCTCCTATTTCAAGAGGTTTCTAGATCACATATAACGACGCATCAAAGTCGGTAGGTCTCCTCTAGACGAGTGATCAGTGCGTCGCACAGGCCTTTACCTAACAACACACAACATTCACAACAGACAAACCTCCATGCCCTCAGTGGGATTCGAAACCATAATCTCAGCAGGCGAGCGGCCGTAGACCTACGCCTTAGACCGCGTGGCCACTGGGACCGGCTTTGAATTCTTTACGGAATTAAAATTTTATTTTTCCTTTGGGAGAGAGTAAATGGGCCTGAATTATTTAAAGTAATAAAAAAGTGCAAATTTTTCAATCCTCCGAATTTGTAAAATAGGGCTAAAATTAAAAGGAATTTGAGATTTTTGTAGCAGATTTAAAGCACTTGACTGAAAACGCTGTTGGTCATGCTTATGTTCCTAAAGGGAAAATGTAGAATTCGAAACTCTCATTGCAGGGATTTGCACTCATGTTTTATGTTCTGGTAGCCGCTTTCTGAAATTTTGACCAGGATATGTTATTTTCTAGCGAAGAATGTTCTGTAGTGAGCTGAGTTTGTGCTGGAAGGTGAAATTCCTTAAGAAAGGCCAATAAGGGTAAAGCAGTCCCATTACAGGCACAAAAGGGGCCATAGGTTTCCAGGAAGTTAAGGTTCCCAGATTTCGTGACAAAGTCACAGGATGGTGGTAGGTTGTCAGCCTTACGCACCGGCCGCCTTTACCCCCAGGATATACACCTGGTACTCATTTCTGTTAGAGGCTGAGTCGACCCCAGGGACATAGTGCGATCGGAAGGATTTTATGTCAATGAAAAATCCACTGATAATAACTGGGATCGAACCAGCGACCTTCCGATTTGTAGATACAGCACCTTAACAACTGTGCTGCCGCGGTCCTCTAAGAAAGGTCAATAGCGGATGCAATTTGATAGGCTGGCGCAAGTGTAACGCGTCTGATGCAACTGTGGCTCGGTTTGTGCACTTATAACTGAGGTTGCGCAACTGTAATTCGGTTTGCGCAGCTGCAACTCGGTTTGTGCATCTGTGACTCGGTTTGCGCAACGAACTCAGTTTATACAACTGTAACTCTGTTGGCATGACTGTAACTCGGTTGGCGCACCTATAAATAAGGTTGGCGAAAATGTAACTCTGTTAGCGGAAAATGTATTTTGGTTTGCGCAATTGTAACTAAGGTTGGCGAAACTATAAGTCGTTTTGCGCGACTATAACTCGGTTTGCGCAGTTGCAACTCGGTTTGGGCAACTGTAACACTGTTGGTGTGGCTGTAAATCTGTTGGCGTAAATTTATCTCTGTTAGCGCACCTGTAATTAATGTTGGCGGAAATGTAACTGTTGGCTCATATGTAATTTAGTTTGCGCAACTATTACTAAGTCGGGCGAAACCGTCATTCGGTTTGCGCAACTGTAACTAGGTTGGCGCAACTGTAACTCTGTTTGCGCAGCTGTAACATGGTTTGCGCAACTGTTACTCGGTTGGCGAAACTGTAATTCTCCAGATCTCTACTATGACTTGACAATAATCCGAATTCTACATTCTGTCCGATTTATCATACATGATCACTGACTAAATGGGCTACAGATTTGATAAAATGTTACATAAATCAAGATTGATCTCATGTTTATCCATAGTCACGTTCTTAATTTCCTGTATATGATACAGCCTTAAGGTGCAGGCAGATTGTAATTGAATGGCCTGTTTTAGACACCCCACCATTATTTCTCTGAAGATGCTAAAGAAAACAATTGGAAACAGTCTTTCTAGCTTGCAGTTTGACCCTTCAGTGACGCTGCTGTTCAAATTCCACCTATTTTCCAGAAAACACGGCATTTTAATTGTATTCCAGCCGTAAATGCATTCATGATCAACGGTGCACCGAGGCCGGCAACACATAAATATTTAAAGTCCCATACATTTTACCTGCATTGGAGGAGTTAAACTAAAACGCGATATTGGTAGATTGCGTGTTGCGCTCGGCAGTGCGCCGTTGCGCAATGCGCGCAGTGCAGTGGCCAGTTGCATTAGAACAACCCGTCACTGCACAATGAAATGTCCATTTGGCTCCTTAGTCGTAAAGAATTGTGCTCTGCGTATGAAGGTTATATCACGTCACGAGCAAAACAGCGCGCTGAGACAGCGCAAATACGACAAAGTGAAATAAACTCATGCATGTGTTTGTGTCTTAATATATGTCGTCATAACACTGTTGTTATGCGCGGCGTGTTTTCATTGCTGCACGATGCATTTGTTAATGGGGCACGTGTGGTATCGATACTTCGTATCTATGAAGATGTTTATTTCTTTATTTTACTGTGTATTTATATGTTTAAGTTACTGGATACTAAATTTTTCAACTTTCTTATGTTGCCATATTTAATGGTGTTTATGGGTATGTATAATTGCTTAGGGCTAGATGTAGGCTGTGTATAAATGTCAGCTGAAGAAAGGGCAGAGTAATGTTCAAAGTAGCAAAGAGGTTAATGGCGAATGTGAGCTTTGTACATTTCCAGGAGCAATACAAGAACCGTTACAAGCCAAACGGATGTAATGAGGTCAGTTAATAGGTTTACGTTTCTTGAATCGTGCACTGTGATATGCAAATGTAATAAGAACCAACAAAATGCACACATTTTTTATTAATGATTTAATTTTATTATAGTGTCTTCGACATGTTTCGAACAACCAAGTGTTCATCCTCAGTCAGTCTTGTACATGCAGTTTTATGGTATTTTTTAAAGCTGAAATTAATATAATATAATATAATATAATATAATATAATATAATATAATATAATATAATATAATATAATATAATATAATATAAATATTCAATAAAATGTATTACATGTAATATAAATATAACCTTTTATTATTGCGATTTCAGAATGTAAAAATGCCATAAAACTACATTTACAAGTCTTCCTGAGGATGAACACGTGGATGTTCGAAACGTGTCGAAGACACAGTACGTGTAATTAAATTAAATCATGTAAATTATTCCTTTTTGGGTAATTCCCCGGCGTCTGAGTTCTAATTGCCGGCAATTAGAACTCAGACGCCGGGGAATTACCCAAAAAGGAATAATTTACATGATTTAATTTAATTACACGTACTGTGTCTTCGACACGTTTCGAACATCCACGTGTTCATCCTCAGGAAGACTTGTAAATGTAGTTTTATGGCATTTTTACATTCTGAAATCGCAATAATAAAAGGTTATATTTATATTACATGTAATACATTTTATTGAATATTTATATTATATTATATTATATTATATTATATTATATTATATTATATTATATTATATTATATTATATTATATTATATTAATTTCAGCTTTAAAAAATACCATAAAACTGCATGTACAAGACTGACTGAGGATGAACACTTGGTTGTTCGAAACATGTCGAAGACACTATAATAAAATTAAATCATTAATAAAAAATGTGTGCATTTTGTTGGTTCTTATTACATTTGCATATCACAGTGCACGATTCAAGAAACGTAAACCTATTAACTGACCTCATTACATCCGTTTGGCTTGTAACGGTTCTTGTATTGCTCCTGGAAATGTACAAAGCTCACATTCGCCATTAACCTCTTTGCTACTTTGAACATTACTCTGCCCTTTCTTCAGCTGACATTTATACACAGCCTACATCTAGCCCTAAGCAATTATACATACCCATAAACACCATTAAATATGGCAACATAAGAAAGTTGAAAAATTTAGTATCCAGTAACTTAAACATATAAATACACAGTAAAATAAAGAAATAAACATCTTCATAGATACGAAGTATCGATACCACACGTGCCCCATTAACAAATGCATCGTGCAGCAATGAAAACACGCCGCGCATAACAACAGTGTTATGACGACATATATTAAGACACAAACACATGCATGAGTTTATTTCACTTTGTCGTATTTGCGCTGTCTCAGCGCGCTGTTTTGCTCGTGACGTGATATAACCTTCATACGCAGAGCACAATTCTTTACGACTAAGGAGCCAAATGGACATTTCATTGTGCAGTGACGGGTTGTTCTAATGCAACTGGCCACTGCACTGCGCGCATTGCGCAACGGCGCACTGCCGAGCGCAACACGCAATCTACCAATATCGCGTTTTAGTTTAACTCCTCCAATGCAGGTAAAATGTATGGGACTTTAAATATTTATGTGTTGCCGGCCTCGGTGCACCGTTGATCATGAATGCATTTACGGCTGGAATACAATTAAAATGCCGTGTTTTCTGGAAAATAGGTGGAATTTGAACAGCAGCGTCACTGAAGGGTCAAACTGCAAGCTAGAAAGACTGTTTCCAATTGTTTTCTTTAGCATCTTCAGAGAAATAATGGTGGGGTGTCTAAAACAGGCCATTCAATTACAATCTGCCTGCACCTTAAGGCTGTATCATATACAGGAAATTAAGAACGTGACTATGGATAAACATGAGATCAATCTTGATTTATGTAACATTTTATCAAATCTGTAGCCCATTTAGTCAGTGATCATGTATGATAAATCGGACAGAATGTAGAATTCGGATTATTGTCAAGTCATAGTAGAGATCTGGAGAATTACAGTTTCGCCAACCGAGTAACAGTTGCGCAAACCATGTTACAGCTGCGCAAACAGAGTTACAGTTGCGCCAACCTAGTTACAGTTGCGCAAACCGAATGACGGTTTCGCCCGACTTAGTAATAGTTGCGCAAACTAAATTACATATGAGCCAACAGTTACATTTCCGCCAACATTAATTACAGGTGCGCTAACAGAGATAAATTTACGCCAACAGATTTACAGCCACACCAACAGTGTTACAGTTGCCCAAACCGAGTTGCAACTGCGCAAACCGAGTTATAGTCGCGCAAAACGACTTATAGTTTCGCCAACCTTAGTTACAATTGCGCAAACCAAAATACATTTTCCGCTAACAGAGTTACATTTTCGCCAACCTTATTTATAGGTGCGCCAACCGAGTTACAGTCATGCCAACAGAGTTACAGTTGTATAAACTGAGTTCGTTGCGCAAACCGAGTCACAGATGCACAAACCGAGTTGCAGCTGCGCAAACCGAATTACAGTTGCGCAACCTCAGTTATAAGTGCACAAACCGAGCCACAGTTGCATCAGACGCGTTACACTTGCGCCAGCCTATCAAATTGCATCCGCTATTGACCTTTCTTAGAGGACCGCGGCAGCACAGTTGTTAAGGTGCTGTATCTACAAATCGGAAGGTCGCTGGTTCGATCCCAGTTATTATCAGTGGATTTTTCATTGACATAAAATCCTTCCGATCGCACTATGTCCCTGGGGTCGACTCAGCCTCTAACAGAAATGAGTACCAGGTGTATATCCTGGGGGTAAAGGCGGCCGGTGCGTAAGGCTGACAACCTACCACCATCCTGTGACTTTGTCACGAAATCTGGGAACCTTAACTTCCTGGAAACCTATGGCCCCTTTTGTGCCTGTAATGGGACTGCTTTACCCTTATTGGCCTTTCTTAAGGAATTTCACCTTCCAGCACAAACTCAGCTCACTACAGAACATTCTTCGCTAGAAAATAACATATCCTGGTCAAAATTTCAGAAAGCGGCTACCAGAACATAAAACATGAGTGCAAATCCCTGCAATGAGAGTTTCGAATTCTACATTTTCCCTTTAGGAACATAAGCATGACCAACAGCGTTTTCAGTCAAGTGCTTTAAATCTGCTACAAAAATCTCAAATTCCTTTTAATTTTAGCCCTATTTTACAAATTCGGAGGATTGAAAAATTTGCACTTTTTTATTACTTTAAATAATTCAGGCCCATTTACTCTCTCCCAAAGGAAAAATAAAATTTTAATTCCGTAAAGAATTCAAAGCCGGTCCCAGTGGCCACGCGGTCTAAGGCGTAGGTCTACGGCCGCTCGCCTGCTGAGATTATGGTTTCGAATCCCACTGAGGGCATGGAGGTTTGTCTGTTGTGAATGTTGTGTGTTGTTAGGTAAAGGCCTGTGCGACGCACTGATCACTCGTCTAGAGGAGACCTACCGACTTTGATGCGTCGTTATATGTGATCTAGAAACCTCTTGAAATAGGAGACCATGGCCCAATGGGGGCAGCTGCGTCATTAAAGAAATTCAAATAAGCACGTAAAATGCTAACCACGAATAATCTTAATCAGAAAATGAACATTTAAGCAAATTTAATAATGTAACAGCCTACGAATTTATGCTTTTTGATATTTCTTTACTTGCTACACCTAAATTTCTCCTTTGCTTTGACTGGCAATAATCTACTATGTCCATATTCCACTTTTCCTGAATGTCATTCAACAAATTCTTTATTCCTGATGAAATATTTTGCCTTGTTCGTCACCGAAAACTACATTTCCTTACATGCTACACCCAAATTTCTCCTTTGCCTTGACTGGCAACAATCTACTATGTCCATATTCCACTTTTCCTGAATGTCATTCAACAAGTTCTTTATTTCTGATGAAATATTTTGCCTTGTTCTTCACCGAAAGGAAACGTTGAGAATTTTAGGACTAAATGTCGCAGGAAATTTACATTCATTTGATGAATATTTTATTATAAAAAACGAGGTAAATTATAACTGGGACCGCCCAAAGAAGAGTCAAATTTCTGTCACTCAGTCAGACGTGTGTGAACTAACCCAGGCACGTGAAATATGCGGCCCGCGGGCAACATGCAGCCCTCACAGAGCTCCATAACGTGGCCCGCTCTCTTTTCGATAATTCTAAAGTTTTAGCGTCCTGATTGCATTGATTATACACTTAAGATATCTTGCAGAATTAAACACAAACAGTGTTTTATATCCTTGCACTTTTCTACGCGGAAAAAGTGTCACATGAAGAACGAAGCGGGTAATTAACACTGTGTGTTACAGCACAGTATTTATGATATGGTCTGTAACCTGTCTTGAGTTTTCTCTAACCAAAGTCAGCGAGATGGGAACGATAAAATCTTTCCAACACGTCTGTAGCTTTACACTACTTTTCCTGCCTAATAGTAAGCCACGTAGACAACTACATAATGAGGAGCCTGATAATCTGTACTCCTCACCCAATATTTTGCGGGTAATAAAATCTAAAAGAATGAGATGGGCGGGGCATGTAGCGCGTATGGGGTAGTGGAGAGGCGTATACGGGATTTTGGTGAGGAAAACTGAAGTAAAGAGACCATTTGGGAGACCCAGACGTAGATGGGAGGATAATATTAAGATGGATCTTCAGGAAGTAGGATGTGGGGGTATGGATTGGGTCGAGCTGGCTGAGTACAGGGACAGGTGGCGGGCATTTGTGACTGTTGTAATGAACCTTCGGTTTCCATAAAATGCGGGGAATTTTTTGACAAGCTGAGAACCTGTTAGTTTCTCAAAAAGGACTCGACTCCATGGGGTAAGTAAGTAATAGTAAGCCACATTACTGGTAATACACAAAGTATGCTAATGAACAAGGAGTCCTGGTGTTGCCGCTGGCTGCCATGACACGTGCTGAACAGCGCAGTGTGACTCACCACTTGACAGCGACGGCTGTGAAAGGCGCTACACTGCACACGGCTATATTTGCGACAGTCTTACCAACAAAAGCAAACATATCGTCAGGCGAGAGCAGTTAAAGTTTCTGCGGTCACACCACCGCTAATATTTTATGGTTCTCAAGGCAATAAACAAAGCCGACATTGCGCGGCGACAGTAAATCACGTGACACTGAATTAACATGTTTCTTACGAAAGAAAGATTTGAATTGACTGAAACGTGGCGTGCATCGCCGGTAATTTTATTCGAAAAGTGCTTGGATGTGGAACACATTTAATGACATATATTCTTGCGATAAGAAGCTATATACAATGCGCCTACCTTCAAGGGCATGCTTCACAATACGCAAGATTTTTGGTAAATCTATTGACAAATGCAAAATTCAGTTCATCCAGGACATCATTATTATATCAGTGGGGAGGGGGTGGATGAAAACGTAATGTGTTTACCCGTTGCTTGAGAAAAAGAAATGGGAATTTTGACACCAACGATGGGAACTTTGGTACTAGAGATGGGAATTTTGGTACTAGAGATGGGAATTTTGGTACCAGCGATGGGAATTTTGGTCCTAGCGATAGGGATTTTGGTACTAGATATGGGAATGTTGATACCAGCGATGGGAATTTCGGTACCAGCGATGAGAATTTTGATACCAACAATGGGAATTTTGATACCAGCGATGAGAATGTTTGTAACAGCGAAGGAAATGCTGTTCTACCGATGGGAATTTTGATACTACCAATAGTAACGTTGGTACCAGTGATGGACATTTTGGTACCAGCGATGAGAATTTTGGTAACAGCAATGGGAATTTTGATACCAGCTATGGGAATGTTTGCAACAGCGATGGTAATGTTGGTCCAGCATGGGAATTTTGATACCAGCGATGGTAAAGTTGTTACAAGTGATGGACATTTTGGTACGAGCTATTAGAATCGAACCTCCACTTAGAATAACATGCAGTAAAATGGGAATGCCTGGTAAACACAGTATATGGGAAGGATGCAATATTCGGTAAGACGCGGCATTAAATGGAGAAAGGGCAGCTTGCGGTAACACAAAGACAACAGGAATACCGCAATGCTCAGTAACACGCAGCAAATGGGTGCGCCGCGACGTCTTCTCATCACTCCCAGCAAGACTGAACAGTCACACTGTGTGCAACGTCCGTACAGTAAACACGATGACGAATCCCAGGGTGCCAGGGCCGACCAAAAAAAGAAAACATCTCTCTTGCTAACCTGACTAGCAAGTTGGTATTACGTGATAAGAAATTTCATAAAAATGCTTGGAAACGAAGAGCGTATTACAGTTTGAATCATTATTACAGTCCTTAATAAATAGCTAAATAAAGAAAGAAAGGCGGCAAAAGATTAGGAAAGAAAAGAAACGCGACAGAAGTAAACAGAAGCGCGTTGTTCACGTACATGAAAGACCAGGCTTCATTAGACGTGAGCTTACTGCCAAAGCCGAACAAATGTCAATACACTGTTAAAATGCGGAGATAATGCCAGTAGCTCAAAATGGCAGTAAAAGCCAGGATTCGAACTGCATGCAAGCAGGTTAGTGTTGCGGTAATGACACAGAACATGGGTGGCCAAACACGAACCGCGCGGGCCGACAACGGACGACTGCATGCCTGTGTGTCAGTATCTAAGTTTGTCCACTAAGTCGCGCGGCACCAAAGTAGGAACAAGGTTACTTACTTACTTAATCCATGGTGCAGAGTCCTTCTTGAGAAGCTAACTGCTTTGCAGCTAGTCAAGAAATTCCCCGCATTTCACGGAACCCGAAGGTTCATTACCGCACTCACAAGCGTCCGCCACCTGTCTCTATC
>Ga0123357_10008721_pt1 | contig 12711 bp, 6 predicted proteins | sample TergutEmb28metaG_FD_89873 | JGI IMG/M metagenome (GOLD analysis project Ga0123357, IMG submission 89873) | Embiratermes neotenicus P4 segment gut microbial communities from Petit-Saut dam, French Guiana - Emb289 P4 | ecosystem: Host-associated > Arthropoda: Insects > Digestive system > Gut ... | reverse complement strand
CCTGCCAGTTTTAATATGTATTTGGTAATCAATAAGTGTGTAACAGCTGTCAAAGTTTCAAACTTCTCTGGCCATTATCTCCGTAACCGTTCAACTTTGGATACAGGTGTTTTGGGTTATATCAGTATACTTTAGCATAAGGAACACTCTCCCGAAGTCTGGCACATTCCTCCTGGGACACCCTGTATACACGTACATGTAAGTCTCATGACACACTGATCTAATTGATATCACAGGAGCTCCATTATTTTTATTTATGATGATGGGGTGGTGGGCAGCATTCCCCCCTGCATGTAGGCCTGACTTGAGTTCACTCTACCAGGCTTTGACCCACTGCATATCAGCAACCAGTCTTTTGGCATCTTTTACAGAGCTCAGTTACACGTCCCATGCCATTCAATGGACTATGCAGTTTCTTATGCCAGTTTGTAGTTTTGTTGCCAGATTTATTAACTTCATAAAAAGGAAGTTGGCAAACTGATGTTTGAAGAATAAGAATTCAGGTGAACTGTACGTGACGTGAGATGTGAGTGGAAATATACATCCAAAATTCATCATTGGTAATAATTATTAATTCGTGAAAACCTTCTGCTACTCATCATAAGTTTCGTCATCCCTGTTGTGTTTATAATAAACTAGATTGGAGTGTGTATACGTATCTAACACAACTATATGGTGGTTGAGATATGTATAATTTATTACATAAAGATCAACTACATGTAGTTGCTTACTAAGTTTTTCAATTATCAACCTGAAGATGGCCAAAGAAAAGGGCCGAAACATGCAGTTGATCTTTATGTAATAAATTATACATATCTCTACCACCATACAGTTGTGTTAGACAAGTATACACACTCCAATCTAGTTCTGCTACTCATCTTCAAAGTTAGTGCATTACCACTCTGTAGTTGAACTTTCGCTTTGAGTACTTGACAAAAAAGAAACGGGTACAAGTATTTAATTTGTACTCAGTATGCTTGCGAGGTTATTTTGGTTTTAAATGCCTCATGTTTAGATCCAAAGGTTTGCTTTCTTACCGTTTCAACTAGGTTGCATTCGATTTCAACAATGTTTACAACGTCAGTTGACCTGGCCGCAGATAGAGCGCTCTGCGATACCTGTCAGCCTTCTCGTACCGAGCGGTGTCAAGGCTTTTGTAATCCGTGGTCACGGTAGAATTGAATCAGTTCGCTACATGAATCGGTTGCGAACGCGTGGGCAGCATGTATGTGCATTACCCAGCACCAAAGAAGAATTCTTTCCTGACAGTACCAGACGGTTGCCTCATTCCCGGGTAAGGAAAACAATGTGTCATTTGCAGCTGTGCAAGTTTTAGTGGTTAATAGGACACTGGTTGTATATTATTCACAAATTTGTTCAGCTTTTGCTTTGACTGTTACGTTTTGCTGTTGATGTAAGAGTCCGTACCGTAAGGAAATTACAGCGTAGTCATTTCCCGAACAGAATACTTTTGAACATTAGTTATCCTTGAAAAATCTACATTATACGTAAAAATTCACATCGTGCCCTACAGAGAACTCAATGTGCTTTAATCAGAAACATCAATAGATGAATTCTGTCGAAGGTATTCATGTTAATGGTTGATTATTTTAAGGACTACAGAAAACACAAATACGCTGTGTGGGAAAAAGTCGGAATTGTTAGTGTGAACCATACAGGAACTTGTATTAACCATTAGCATTTAAAGGGATGGCACATGTGGGGTACACGGTGCAGTCAAATAGAGTTCAGAATATTACGTGAAAGTTGTGAACAGTGAACTGTGTTGAGATTAGGGCGCATACACGTAAGCATGGAATAAAGTCCTTCTTGAGAAGCTAACGATTCCCAGCTAATTAAGAAATTCTGGGCACTTTGTGGTATTCAAAAGTTCATTACCGTGTTCAAAACAGCCCAATATGCGTTCTTATCCTGAGCCATATTAATCCAGTCCACAATCTCTCACCTTATTTGTTTAAGATCCGTTTTTTTTTATTGTTCTCCTGTATATGAATAGATCCTCCAATTGGTCGCTTTCGGTCAGGTTTCTCATCCATCTCCCAGTACGCATATGCCTTTCCTCCTGCACGTACCACCTGCCCTTTCAGTCACACTCTCACTAATTATAGCCACTGAATAATATTTGGTGGAGAGTACAGGTCATGAAGGTCCTCGTTATGCAGTTTTCTTCAGTCTCCGGCTACCTTCTCCGTCTTACGTCCAAATATTTTCCTCAACAACGTATTCCCGAAGATTCTCAGGCATCAAATTCATATCCTTATGAAACAACAGGCAAATGTATGCTTTTATGCATACTTTAGTTTGTATATTTTTGGATAGCAAGGGGAAGACGAAATATTGGTAGCGGGTAGTCCCCAATTTAACGTGCTGTTGATTTCTTCACACTTGCAATTTTGATTTATTGGCTTCTCCCAATTAGTTCAACTTCGAGACATTTTCAAAGGATTCATTAGCTGTCTTATTATCGTAATTAGTCCTGAATTCTCTTCACGAGACGTGAATATATATATGTGTGTGTGTGTGTGTGTACTTGTTTTTCTCGGTGTTTACTTCTAGACCTTATTCCTTCGTAGCGTGTAATCAGGGTTCTTGGTTCTTCTGCATAGACGAACATTATTTTATCCGACCAATATTGTTTGTCACTTTCAGGTTCCTCGGTTATCTTGTAAAAGGTAACCCCCTTTCCACCACCCCACCCCCCCACCCATCCCCACCCACACACACGCTGAGTAAAAGTTGCAATCTTCGTTTCCGTCGGAGATCAACCCACGCTCCCTCATTCATCCAGCCCGTAGCCTAGTCACTGCATGTTTCTTAAGTGTGTTATTTAACCACACTGCCAACATTTCTAAGATTATAAACAGTCGGTGGCAGAGGAACAAGTATCGGCGTTGGTGGAATTTATTGACTGGGTAGAACCGAAGTACCAAGAGAGTAACCTCTACCAGTGCAAATTTATCCACCACAAATCCTACATGGACAGGCCTAGAATCGATCCGGTCACTACCGACTGAGCCATGGCACGGCACGGCTTGTCACTGCACTGACTGGTATATCCTGGCCCTCCTGTAGGGGCAGCGCCTTCCAATATGTGTGTCAAGACCGCCCGATTGCTTACGATCAGCTATGTACATCTTCCAATGTAAATGTAATTCTGCATATCCCAACTTCAGAAGCAGAAATAATCCTGTTATATATGGCAGTCATGATGCTGAATATCTTCTATAGTTATCACACCAATACAACAGCATGACTGTTCTGACTAGGGAAGAGGGGAGCCTCTTCCTTTTTTCTATCAGTTCTACCTTTCAAATTTTTGCAAAATCTCCCTATGATGGCCGAAATTGTCGGCCGAAGCATGTCGCGTATATGAGTAATAAATAAATGTCAGAATATTCATGCCGTTCTATTTGATAACTACAGAAGACATTGATCTACTAAACACAAGGCGACGACTTTACTCAAGGTCATGATACTTAGCTACGATACTGCGAGCTGGATAAGCCACATGCCTGAATTATATTCAGGCTGAAGTATTTTGATTTCATTTCTGAAAACCTGCGAATTTCACTTCATTGCACGGTCTGTAGGCATAAATATACCTGAAGTTCTTTCATGAATCGGGCTCAAGTAAGGGCTGCATAAGCGGCTGGCCTTCATTTCGATAAGCTTTACAGCAGAAACGGTACCGGTAGAACACACAGCACAGACACGAAACTAAATATGATTGCGCAAAGCCGTAAAGTGCAAGTTAACCTTCAAACAGTAGCTTAGAGGACAGCTGTGTTAATAGCCTCAAGAATCGTGTTGGTTACATCACAACTAAAATTACACAGTTGCAGCTAACACACTTCGTGTCGGGTGCCTATTTAAGTTACCGTGTGGTAACTTGTAAGGAAATTTAATTTTACCGCCCACAAAAAGAACCCTAAATAAATGCTTATAGGCATGGGGATAGCCAGGGTATTTCTAGGGGAAAAGGCACCAACAAAAATATCCTTGAAAGTCGATATTGTAGAGGATGTTCGTCCCATGTACGAAGCACAAGAAATACAAAGTTTAAAATAATTTTAACTCTTGCTATTACAATTTCACTTAACTCAGTCGGTACAGGGTAAAGGCTACGAACTGAATGACCTAAGAATTCTCTTCTGAAGAGTGTCCAGGGCAGTCGTGGGACACAGCCGGCCTTTTACTCATTTTATAGGTGAAGGCTGTATCCCGAAGGAGAAGCAAACCTGGTGTCAGTTTGTTCACTCCCATCTGGTGCTGATGTTAATAAAGCTTGGATTTACACCCCCACGTCTTCATGGGGTGGATGTGTTATGAAACACAAGGGACGCTTTACTTTTTTCTCTTTTTTAAATTTTCCTATCACCAAATATTTAGGGAAACAAACTGCTGGACTTGCCCGAATGCAATACAAGTACCCGATAGTAGACATAATTGCGTAGTGGCATGAATCAGTATACGATAGGCCTAAAATTACGCATTTCTGGCATTGTCGATGCACAGATGGGCTGGATGATCCGGAGTTCAAGTCCCGAGGGGGGAAAAGAAATGTATCTTTTTCCAAAAAGTTTAGGCAGGTTTCTATTCACTGGGTTCTTTTCCGGGGCCAAAGTGGAGGCGATGTAAATTCTACCTCTCATATCCATCTAGTGCCGAGTGAAGCTACACCCATGTTGCCCCAATACGGCTCCTTGGCTTGGACATGAAACACTTTATTATAATCACTCCCGCAACGTCATGTGAAAGGTTTGAAAGAAAGGAGGCAGCATTTTCTATAAACGTGTTTCTTTTCGTTGTGTTCAGTAGAGATACAACTTATTTTCAAGAGGTCGACCGAAGACGTTAGCGCAAATAGTCACACGTCTGATCTGTATTCCATAGGCAAGTAGCCAACCAAATTTTGATGTTTTGCTGACCGTGCATCTCAGCATAATCTTAGTAATTAACCAGCTTAATACACAAATTCTTCCTTTATAATAAGTTTATTATATGCCTCTACATGTTTCGAGCTTTATGTGCTCATCATCAGGAGGTCAAAATTGTATCATACAGCATCTGGTATCATCACACTTTGTAGATGGCCGTCCGGTGAACGGGACGGCCACCTACAGAGTGTGATGATACCAGTTGCTGTATAATACAATTTTGACCTCCTGATGACGAGCATATAGTGCTCGAAACATGTAGAGGCATATAATAAACTTATTATAAAAGAAGAATTTGTGCATCAAGTTGGTTAATTACTAAGATTAGCCAACAAAAGGCTTGCACACTCTCTTCACAGAGGTTTTCGTGATTTATCTGGCTCTATTCTGAAAAATGCATATTGCCACGATCGCTTCCTTCTTTTTAATTCTTGCATATCACTGGCCAGTATGTTTATTTAATGGAGACATGGGTGTTATCTCAGGCCTACAGTCGGATAGTATTTTCCTTTCTCTTCGGTTACATTTTCTTCAGGCGGCGAAATGTTTTAAGTACAATTTTAAACTTCGATCAAAATTACAGTTTCTCCATTGCCAAATTTTTAAAAAATGATCCTTTTTTATAAAATCAGAAAATTTTTATCCGAGTTTCATAAAAATTATAGGTTGTCATAATAAATATATAGCACTAAGAATTAAATTAAATTCCGTGTACAGTTGTTACTTTAGACTCGACGAAATTAATCTCATTGAGTACTTGGTCACCATTTTCAAATCTATAACTCATGGCGCCCACCAAAACAGAACCCATCAACCTTATTTTATACACGTCATGTCACAATAGGTTGGTCTACATTTTGACATGCAGTTCTTAAAAGGAGAGTGAGTCGATAATTGCACTGTGGTGGTAAGTTTGTTTGTAAAGAATTTTGCTTAATCTCGTTTGGAAGTTGGTTTGTATTGTGAAAGGCATTGTTTGATGCAGTTGCAAGTTCGTGTACGGATCAATGAGAAACGAAAACTTCGCACTTTGATCGGAACATTCTTTTTCATCCTACACTGCCTATCGTGGAAGCAGTTCGGTGGTTTTTTTTTTTTTTTTGTAGTAGTACATAGAGATATCAATCCCAGCAGAAACGCGATATTTAGATAATGCATTTCCATTTACAGTAAGAACTGCAGTTGGAAAACCAGAAAATACTAATTACCTGAAAATTCCCACATAAGACTTGATTACACCTATAAACAAAACCCTGTTTGGTATGGGTGAGAAAAATAAACCTTTCGTGTTGAAAGAATAAGTGGGCTGAGAGTGTTAGAGAACAGAGTAATGAGGGAGATCACTGGGATCTGATGGAAATGAGTTTAGCGAAGGAAATGGCCCGAATAGGAACTTCATAACACCCACTCCTTATTAAATATTTGGTTTATCAAATAAATACGAACGAAATGGGCGGGGCATGTGGCAAATGTGCGGGACAAGAGAAGTACATACCATGTTTTGGTGAATAAATCTGAAGTAAAATAAGCCACCTGGAAAGCCTAATTCTTGGTCGGAGAATAATATTAAAATAGACCTTCAAGAGGTAGCATGACAAAGGGCGGACTTCAGTGATCTGGCTCAGGATAGGGACAAGTGACTGGTTCTTGTGACCACGGTGATGAAACTGCTTGGTTTCTTAAAATGCGGGAGATTTCTTGGATCTTTCACACGACCAATTAGCCTCTCAATGACTTTTCTCAACGGAGTTAGTTAGCTACTTAGTTATCTAAATAAAATCCCTGCTCCGAGTCACTGCAATAATAAAATTATAAACTCAGAAAAGGATGGGCCCTCATAGCAAACAGCGAGGCCATTTCTTATTGTGAAACTCCAAGGTTCATTACAGTCATCTCAAAATCCTTGGCATGAATCGCTATCTTACATCATATCGTAAAAAGACAGGCCTATATGTTTTCTCGTCAGTATCTTGTCTAATATTATCATACGTCTCTAGAACTCCCACAAAATTAGGCTTCACATAAAAGAATTAATATGCTTTTAGTGGCTTTCGGATTATTCAAAGACGCTTTCATCTGGGGAATATATGACTAAATGCGAAGGTATTATTAAAATTGACTTTGAAGGAACTAGCTGTGGACTGCCGTTTGGCTCAAAACACAAACTAGTGGCAGAAGCTGTTGGAACTCGGTAAAGAATATTCGGAAACTATAAGATGCGCGGAATTCTGGACTAGATGAGTACCTATTGTCTGCTGAAGGGACGGCTTCGTTGCATGGAAATTTAATATCGCTTCCAGTAGGCTAAAAACGTTTTCTTGTCCCATGTAAATGTAATGCTTTCTCAAACTACTTTGTAACTCAATTGCAATGTTGTTGAATATGAACTGTCTCCGGTGGAAACGTGAACACGTTTACGTAATGTTATCGGGAGACTTATCCAAGCATGTCCCGAAGACAAGACTATCGACCGTCATCTCCCTCAACCAAGTGAACAGAAGGCCTCAGTGTTGCCAGAAGCTCAGTTGGACAAGCAAACAATAGCCCGTGCTCGGTGAGAAGTTTAGATCTTGTTGGAGACGGACAAAAGTTGATGTTTAGCGTTCCTTTAACTCTTTCCCATCTTTGTCGAATGTCGGTTGTAAGATAGAAAGTTTAACAATCCTGCATCGTATTATTGAGGTCTCGTTACGAATGTTGGCCGGACTACAGAGACAGTTGCTTATTTCCAGTCCTTGCTGAATACCGGAAGAAAGGGCACTAACTGTGTTTATCGTTGCACCGTGCGTTTTGTAGTTTATTTAAGTAACACACCAACAAATGCACATATATAGTCTTTCATAATATAAAATTTACATTAAAACACTTAAAACACTCCTACATGTTTCGATCTTACGATAATCCTCAGGGAGCATACTTTGTTCCTTGCTAAACTTACGGTTTAAAACAGTTGAAACTATAACTTTAGCAAGGAACAAAGTATGCTCCCTGAGGATGATCGTATGATCGAAACATGTAGGAGCGTTTTAAGTGTTTTAATGTAAATTTTATATTATGAAAGACTATATATGTGCATTTGTTGGTGTGTTACTTAAATAAACCGGAAGAATGGTTTTATCTTAAACTGACCTTGAGGGTTTGTCTTCTTTTATTCCTATTCTTCTGCTAATGGCGTTAGAGTCCGTCATGAACCAAGGCATTTTCTACTTTAATTGTTGGGTCGTCGTGGATTTTTTCGTCAGCCCCCAGTTTTTATAAGTTTCTCACTTGTTAAAATTGCACGGGGTGGCCGTGTAAACCCCACACTCATCCCCCATCTAGAGAAACAGGGTCCCTTTTTTATCTGGGCCATCAAGTTTTAACTCTCAGCTCTCTGGCATGGGAGGCAAAACAGAAGCTACGCTACTTATACGGCTCGCATGGCTATCAGTATCATGTGGCCATCAAAGCCCCACAAATACCTTAAAGTACAGATACCGTTGAATGAAGTGGAGGTGGGGGAGATTTATTTCTCTAAAATTTCCACTTCTTCATTAAGAAAGCATCATTTGATTGGCAAGTCTTTGTTTTTCTTTAAATAAAAAAAGACCTGGCATTTTAATGTGTTCCATCCCCCGTGCATTAATCAGATATCCATAACACACACATAACCAATAAAATGTACTTCAAAGTGTATTTTGTTGGTTATTTATATATTAAGGAAAATGATCTGTCAATTTATTTCTCATATTTTTAACCCCTTACTTTACTGTGCCCTATATTTGTGATTTGGAACAACTGTGGCCGTGAATCGATAAAGCTATTTGCGTTACTATCCCAACAACGAATCGACCCACCTCTCTGTTGTGGCCTCTTTAGCACATTAGCGCCCAGATCACTCTTTGGGAAAATATCTTTATTTAAATTCTGTCCTAAGAAAGCCTGTACTTACTTCCTTACTCCACAGAGCAGTCCTTCTTGAGAAGCTCACCGGTTTTAAGCTAGCCAAGAAATTCCCCGCATTTTATGGAAACCGAAGGTTCATTACCGCTTTCACAAATGCCCGCCGCCTGTCCCTATCCTGAGCCAGATCCAGTCCATAATCCCACATCCCAATTCCTGAAAAACCATCTTAATATTATCCTCCCATTTACGCTTGGGTCAGTCCAGGTCAGAGGCTTACTGTATGAATATTTCGTAACAGCATATGTTTTAACGGTGAGAAGTTGTTGGCACCTTGCCCAACCCCCAAGCTGGAGGACCACCCCTTATCAGATGCCTGTGAATGCTTATTCAATATATTCGCAGCTACCCTCTATATTTGAGGCAGTTCCTCCATCCGCAACCTGTGGACGCGCCATCCCGTGCTGACAGGACCCCTTATCACCATAAGTCAGCCTATAATATATAAAATATGCTACTGCATCTTCAGTGATGTAGCGTATCTTACCATGACATCTGCGAAGAGCAACTGTTTGCACTTCATTTTAGTCTGCTTTTTCCCCTAATCCGGCAAAATATGCAGGCTCATGAAAACACAAAACCTTCTACTGGCGTGTGCGCGAGTCCCAGAAGGGACACTCCAACGTCACACGGCAAAATTTTATTCGATCACAAAACTCCAAAAAATGCGCTACACTTGTTAACATAATATTTTTGTAAGGGTGTAATAGAAGATGAAGGCACCCACACAAAATATTTATCTTTCGATTTTATGATGATGACAAGCACTATAACTAGACACTTGGAATCTGGTACGAAGTTAGGCTGCAAACATGACTACACATTTTGTGTGAAGTATTATTCGGGAGTCAAGAGTTACGAATATGTACATAATGCAGATATTTGATATATCCTGCAGGTTCAGCGTGTGTCAAACCTGTACTAAAGCAACAAGTTTTCACAAAATTAAAAGTAACACACTCATAACAGATGTGCATAATTAAAAGTCTGGGCTATAAAAGTAGGCTTCACCAGTTCTGTTATGAAGGCTTTGTAACAATGCTGTTCAACCGAAACAAAGCTTTAATTTTGCACTTTACACTGAATATTGGGGGTACGTATTTTTCAAGCCAACAGCAGAATGGCTAAATGTGATAGACGTATATCGATATTTACAATCACACACAACATACTAGTTTTTTTTTTCGATCATTATCTGGCAGCTAGTTTCGGCCTCGAGTATAGGTCAACAACAGGCCACCGTAGCAGAATAAGACTGCATACAGAAACTAGTTTCTGTATGCATTGTAAGCGTCGATATACATTTCAGCGTTGCACCAAAGGGGGTGTTCAACATACACGTAAACACGAAATGTGGTAGCCCTGATCAGGAAAGTATTTGTACCTAGAAAGACCGAAGTAACACATTTTGTAGTGCGCAAGTCACATAGTACTTCCAGCATACTGAAGTCTACAAATCTGCGATGAGCTGAGTTCGTTTGTAAATTGGTGAATAAAAGGAAGTGACACATAATATTGGTTATCATTCCTCACAGAAAAAGAAAATATTTAGAAACCCCTTAAGAAAGCGAGGAGATAATATTAAGTTAGTCATAAAAGGTACGGTGTGAGGAATGGCAGTACATATAAATGGCAAAAATAGTGTCCAATGGTGGGCTTTCTTTAAATTACTTTTAGTATTTCGGAGATGGAGCACGCGAATGGACGGACAGACAGGCACGACTTTATCTTTCTCATTGATTTTATACACTTCTGACAAATAGCGCATTATGAGCAGAGGTTTTCAAGGTACGATTTGTGATTCCGCGATAGGGAAATTTGTAGTGGTTCGTCACTTTGCCTTTGAGCCGTCCTCCGAACACTGCCTAATGCATGCAGCCGGAAGCAACAATTTATCTCCGAGCGTGCGAATCTGCACTGAGCTTACTGGCGGTGCCAGGCGAGGTGAAGTTATCGCAGCACCCAATCACCAGTGGCTAGCTATTTCAGCAAATTGCTTTTGAACTAATTCTAATACGTAGCGTCCATCTCGCTGTGGAACCCACATTATCGGCTAGTTTATCGAGATGTGTTTAACATTGAAACTGCGTGGAGCGTGATGTGCGCCCAGTGCAACAACAATAATAGGACCAAGATAGGTCCCATTATTATTAGAACACAATAATATAAGAGGGTGTATTGGGAAAATTCTAACACGCATTTTTCCAGCAGGACGGTATTACCACCGCATTACGTAAAAATTTTGGAGACAGAATAATTCTTCTTCAAATGTTGCCTGCTCTTTCACCCGATCTGTAGCCCTGTGACAATTATCTGTTGGGAGTTATCGATATGTGGTGCCATATTATTATTTAACTAAAATTAAACCTACAGCCTTTATGAAGATATTGCCTTAATTATCCTTTAAGTAATATTCGTATGAACCTCAAAATTTCATGCATAATAAAGCAGTACGCATTAAACATTATTATTCTCTGCATTTATATTTCAGTATCTCCAAAATCTATATCTTCTCTCGCTGTGTCTTATTTTTAGTAATTGTCTCGCACACGGCACGATTTTCGGAAAACCTTTGACATGAAATGTTGATTTTGATTTTGTCGTCCCTTCTATGAACATTTTTTTCATTTCTAGAAAAAATTTAACAAAATACTATTACAAACATTCTTAGGCTTTCGTATAAATTGATGTTTTTATCCGATTTTAAGCAATCGTGAACCTTTCTTGAGAGACGTTAGTGAACATCCGCAATTCAAAATATCATTAAAATCCGTCAATTCTAACCAAATTGTTCACTGTCAGCGGACAGACGTACGGACATGATGAAGCTAATAGTCGCTTCTCATAACTCTTCTTCGCACCAGAGAACCTGAACACAACCTTTGGGAAACTGAATTTCCTTTGCATGTCATTAGTTGGGGATAAATCTACTAATCTGGGCACGATTCATTTTCAGTGTCTGAGTTAACGACGCATTCGTTTTCTGAAACGTTGTGTTCAGTCTTTTATTTTTAATTAAAGAAAGACGGGCAAATTCTAAAATCTGGATGGCACTGAATATGATATACCACTGCCAGAACCCCAAAGAATTATTACTATTATTATTATTATTATTATTATTATTTTCTGTTTTAGATACACCGGACACTGTCCAACACTTAAATTCCGCTTCGGCAAACCGTATGGAGCCAGCACTAAGGATATTATCAAGGTACTTACCCAAATATATTATTTTCCTGCTCAAAGCCGTAGGTTATCTCAAGGTGTCAAGCCAGTTGTTCCATGTGATATTACTCTCTCTGCAAGACACTTTAATAAATCCGTCTTTCAGAGATAGCATCCAATCATCAAGACACGCAATCAACAATCACGACACATTTGTTGTGCTACTTAAAATAATGAATGCAACAAGCTTACTAACCGACACTTAGAATAGCCATATCAAAAAGAAGGTTTAAAATGAATTGTCCGATAGCTCGTAAGCTTTGTGACTATCATCATTCTATGCTAATATGGCTGCAAGTTGTTGCAGATTTGTTAGACACAGCACGGAACTGTGAGGATTTTCTTTATGAAATCAGCCTATAAGTGAAGTTTTGGGCACAGGAAATCTACGCTGGGTAACATCCCAGAATAGCGAAGATCTTAAGTCTATGCTATTTTAGAAATTCAGACTGCTACCACGAACTGTAGTTTAATCAAGATTTTATTGCACAAGGAATGGGTAAAAGCGGAAGTTTTGCCTCTGCAATGCAGTGCTAGACGTTCGGGTCTCTACTTGTCACAGTGTTTGCTGCCCGGCACTAATATG
>Ga0123357_10008719_pt1 | contig 12711 bp, 17 predicted proteins | sample TergutEmb28metaG_FD_89873 | JGI IMG/M metagenome (GOLD analysis project Ga0123357, IMG submission 89873) | Embiratermes neotenicus P4 segment gut microbial communities from Petit-Saut dam, French Guiana - Emb289 P4 | ecosystem: Host-associated > Arthropoda: Insects > Digestive system > Gut ... | reverse complement strand
TTTTTTAAATTCAATCTCCAACTTCGTCTAAACCATTGCTTACTCCAAGAAAAACTGTGCGCGATATAATCATAAAGGCTCCTAGGTCATCATGTAGACCGCTGTTCTTGTCAGATTTTAATGAAAGCTGAATTTTCTTGGAAGATTTTGGAGATGCTCAAATATGTAATTTCATGAAAATGTGCCCAGTGGGAGCTGAATGGTTCCAAGCGCATTGACAGATACAGAGATAGATGGACGGATAAACAGACAGATATGACGAAGCTAAGAGTCGTTTTCGCAATTTTGCGAACACGCCTAAAGGTGTAAGAACAAGTAGAGTGGAGACATGTGTAAGTGCATCAGTGACTTTAAAAAGAGTTCCGAGACCAGAAATGATATAGCAAAGTAGGAGAAGGGCGAGTTGGTTGCAGACTTCCACAGTATTTTGGCCAGTTGGAGGAATGTTGTGTCTCAGCTATCGAACGTACGTGGGTTTCAAGACGTTAGGCAGATTGAAAAGCATAGGGCAGAACCACTATTGCCTGAGCCTAGTGCCGCGATTTTGAATTTTGCAATTGAAAGGCTAAAAACAACAAACCATCATGTGTTGGCCAAATTTTAGTAGAATTTATTAAAGCAGAATTTAGCACAATTCGTTCTCAGCTCCATAAACTTTTTAATTCTGCGTGGAACAAGGAGGAATTGTCTGAGCAGTAGAAAGAGCCTGTCGTTATACCTATTGATAAGAAGGGCGATAAAACGATTATATTCATTGTCGAGGCATTTCACTTGATCAACGACATGCAAAATTCCATCTAACACCCTTCTGCCCAACCCACCTCCATATGGAGAGGAAATTGTAGAGAATAATACCTTAGATGTGGATTTCAACATAACATTTCAACTACTGATCACGTATTTTTCATTCACCCTGTACTGGAGAGAAAAGGGAATAAAATGAAGCATTACATCGGCTATGTATAGATTTCAAGATATCCTGTGATTCGGGTACGAAAGAGGTCTCTTATAATATTCTTATTGACCCTGGTGTCCCTATGAAATTAGTAAGACTAAAAAAATACTTCGTATCTAATTGAAACCTATAACAGAGTCCAAACAGGCTAACATTTACCACGTAATGAGGAGCTTAATGATCTGTACTCCTCACTAAATACTATTCGGATGATCAAATAGAAAAGACTGAGATGTGTGGTGTATTATTATTATTATTATTATTATTATTATTGTTTACTGCGATTGAGTTGTCACCCTGTGGCAGTAGTTCTTACACTAGTACAGACAAATAAGAATAAATATACATAAAAGAAACGATAAAAAAAACACACTACACACAATAAAAAACAGTAAATACAAGTACACGTAATACCAAAACACCCACACATTACAAATCCCACACAAACACAAAGCTACACATTACAAAACAAGTTAAAATAACCACAGTACAAGATACACACCAAATGAAATAGTCACAATACAATCTAGTACTCTTAGTGAAAGGTCACCTAATGTACACGGTACTTTTGTCCTCGAGAACTTCAACGTAACTCCACTTCGCTTCACTTCAAAACGTAAGCACTTAACATAAATCACGTTAGTTCACTCCACATCACTTCACTTATTTACACTCAGTCCCCACTTGAATTCTTTTGTTTGTAACTACATTCTTAACCCTCTTTCTAAACACGTTTAGTTTACAGGGGAAAGACGCTAGTAGGCCTGCAGGTAACTGGTTCCAGCTTTTAATGGTCCTATTTACGAAGGAATGTTTACCAACATCTATTCTTTGTTTCATAGTCCTAATTTTCCGATTATGATCATCCCTACTCAGGTAGCATGGTTTTATAAGTTTATCCTCCGTTGCTTTCCAAGCCCTTCGCCGATGTATGCCTTGAAAAGAGCGCATATTCGGGCTATTAGTCTACGCTGTGCCAAAGTTTCCCAACCCGACTCATTTATATTATTCGCAAACTTAGCCGCTTTCTTTTGCTCCCTATTTAAAGCGCTTACCTGACCTTCTCTGTATTGGTTCCAACACACTGATCCATACTAAAGTATCGGTCTCACTAGAGTCGTATAAACTAAAAGTTTCCTATTATTGTTTCCTTTTTTGAATATGCGCATTATGAAATGAAGTGCCTTCCATTTTCGTAGTGTTTACTTTACATGGTCTGCCCATCGTAGATCGCTGCGTATAATTATTCATAAATATTTAAAGCTGCTTGCCTCTGGGATTAATTTATCCCCAAAATAGTATCTTATTCGTTCATTCACTCTATCTTTTGCGAAGCTTATTGCTTTATTTTTGTCTGGATGTATCTTCATTTCATTTTCTACTGCCCATTCCCCTAATCTGTTTTTGTCCGTCTGTAGCTTATCAATGTCACTACTAATCCATTATTTTCCTGTATATTATACAATAATCTGCGAACAGCCGTGTATTAGACTCGATGTTTCTCCAAATATCATTAACACAAGCGAGGAACAGTAGAGGATCTAATACGCTCTTTTGTGGCATTCCCGAGGTTACTCTGACTTCTTCAGATAGTTGCCCGTCTAATCTGACTCTCTGCGAATGTCCTAAGAGAAATTCCTGTACCCGTACAACTACACTCAAGTCCACGCCGGTTGCCGCAATTTTCGTAAGCAGCCTATCATGTGGAACTAAATCGCGTCTGTCCTGATTCCCTCGTCTAGTGAACCTGCTATATCCTGACAGACCGTAACTACCTGACTTCGCATGAGTACCCTGGTCTAAAACCATGCTGACCCTCATACGACCACCCTCTCGTTTCTTGTACGTGTCTTAGGTACCCTGCCGTAACGCTCTCCACGTGCTTGCAAACAACCGAGGTTAAGCTGACAGGTATATAATTTCCAGCTACCGATCGATCTCCCCTTTTGTAAATGGGAAACGCTATAGCTTTTTTCCAGTCACCTTGGATAGCATTATTGTTCTTCGTAATATCCAGCAATCTCGCAAGGTGTGGAATCATGGCTTCCCCGCCTAACTTTAAAATTTCCCACGAATGCCATCTGATCCGACGGATTTCTTTCTCCCGATTGATGATAATCGCTTCCCTATAATATTAATACTAATGATGAAAGGTTTATCCGATTCTGTTGATTGAATTTGCGATTTATTAACTTCGCAACTGAATAGAGACGCATAATAAGAGTTTAGGGAGTTGGCCTTTTCTATTGGATTTATGAATTGCTGGCCATTATGGTCCTTGATCGCTGGCATATTTTCTCTATTTCCTTTAGGTCATTTAACGTACTTATAAACTCTGTCCAGCATCTACCTTCGTTCTGTAGGACCGAATGTGAAAATGTATCCTGAGCCCTCTTCTCTGCTACCAGTAACTCCTTGGGTAATCATTTCAGATCCGCTTAGTAAGGCTGCCCAAAACTTCTCTTATTGCACTTTTTCCTCACTTTTCCTTTTGCCGTTTTACTTCCTTATAATAGTATTCAGGGTCCGGATTTTTATTCAGAATTTTTTGAAGTACATAACATTTGATGTCATCGAAAATTATATCCTTGTAATTTTTCCATATCTCTTCTACGCAATTGCCAATTCCAGCCCACTTCATGAAGAAAGGCTTGCAAGCCCAAAACATCTGTTTTTTGGTACACCGAGACTATTCTTTCGACTTTTGACTACCGACAAATTTCATCCCATTCTACGTCCAGTAAACCCCCGTTATGGTCGCTGATTCCGGTCGAAATATTACAATAGATAAGCGAACTTTCAGGTCTGAGAAAGTAAATATCCAACAGCGCGTCTCCTCTTGTGGGACCGCTTACTACCTGAGTATAACCACTATCCCAAACTAAATTGTTTACAGACGCCTGAAATCCTCTCGCTCTTTCCGCATCCTCTTCCCAGTCCGCCCTAGGTAAATTCAAATCACCGCCTATAATGCCTAGCTTCGTTAAATTTCGCGTAGGTTAGGTACGGACTGCTAGTCTTTCAATCGCCAATATATCCTCCATCGGATCTCTGCAAATACCTATAATTTCCCGTATATATTTTGGATCCATTCCTTTCACTTTTTCTGCGATCATCTTAAAATTATCATCTACCTCTAACTCCGTAGAGGCAATGAAATTTTTAACACAGATCCCCCCCACTACGGACAGACCTATCCTTTCTGAAAGTTGTAATATCAACCCTGAAGACTTCAACATTGTTAATATCTTCCTTAAGCCATGACTCCGTTCTTATAACATCATCGGGATTGTACGTCTCAACTAAATTCCAGAATTCTAATGCTTTATTATAAACACTCCTACAGTTAACCTGCAGCACAACTAGCGACTTAACTTCTATCCTATATGCAGACGCCTCATCTACAGATTTAATCTATGAGTGCACTACAACTTTCCTACTAATCAAGATGCTAGTCACTGGTCCATTTTCTTCATGTAAAATCTTCTGTTCTTCCATCGATGATCACCGCATTTCCCTGGTATTTCTCGTTCTGTGATTTCCATTTTCCAAAATTTGTCCCTTCTTACTCCCTGCCGAAGCTTCGAAATCAAGTCCACTGACTCTAGCATAGAGTTGTCCAAGTCGTCTCTTTCCTCTTCCATTCAGTTGCAGCCCATTTCTAACGAAATCCCCTTCCTCTATCCAGCTGTTCGGATCAACGAAGGTAAGTCCCAAGGCGTTTGCTACCCAGTCAAATCTATCATTAAGTGCCCCAGTACGTCGCCATGACACATCTCTACGTCGCAACACTCCGCTCAGAACAAGTCTGCAGTTCGGGATTTTCCTCTGTGCCGTAGCCACCAACGCATATACTTCTACCTTTACAAAATCAAGATTTCTCTTTGTTCTCAGGTCATTTGTACCAACGTGAATAATAACAGTTTCTGAACTACCAAGATCCCTCTTTTCTATCACTCTGTGTAGCTGTCCGCTTTTAATCTCCGGAAAGCATTCCACCATCATATCTGTATGTTCCGTTCCAACACTGCGCAACATTGGGTCACCGACCACCTTTGTTTTGCAGGCACTGTATCCTTCTTCCCAGCTCCCGCTAGTAGTAACTTTTCTTCAAGCTATTGTTTCTAGACTTCAGTTCATCAGTTTGTCGCACCGCGTTTTGCAGTTCCTCCTGTAGCATTCTCACCTCTTCAGTCCTACACTTACCACAGTTCTACTTCTCTCTCTCAACCGCTTGAGCCTTCACACTTCCACACCTATAATGACACCAACGTCCACATAGTTCACATTGGATTCCCGACTTCAGATTCCTGCCGCACCCAGTACATTGGAGTTGTACGGTGTTATCCCCTTCCACAATAGGACCAGGATTCTGCTCATTTCCACCAATCATTAGTAAAACAGCTAAAACCATCGCAAGTAGCAGCGTCAATCCCAAGCAATCACCAGTCGTTCGATTAGTGTCACCACGCCTAGGCACGCCGCACCACGAGAATCTCCCAACCCAGGTGCCCACTATAGTCTGGTAGTCCTCCAGGTAACAACCCACTGTCTACCCTTACTCAGGAGTTCACCACAAACACGTCCGAACTCATCGACCCTCGCGTGAAGACTAGAATGTATGGGGGAGAGGCGAGGTGCTTAGAGAGTTTTGGTGGGGAAACTTGAGGGAAAGAGGTCATTTGGGAGTTCCACGCGTAGATGTGAGAATAGTATGAAGATGGATCTTCAGGAAGTGGGATGGGGGCATGGACTGGATTGATCTGGAGGAGGATAAGGACAGGTGTTGGGCACTTGTAAACGCAGTAATGAACCTTCGGGTTCCATGAAATGCGGGGAATATCTTAACTAGCTGAGAACGGAATAGCTTCCCAAGAAGGACTCTGTTCCATGGAGTAAGGAAATAAGTATAGGCAAACATTTGTCTGACACATTTCCTATTCAGAATAGTTGGAAATAAGAAGACGCATTATCGCCATTGATTGTCAATTTTGCTATAGAATGTAATTTGGAAGGTTCGGGCAAACCAGGATGGCTTGGAATTAAATGGTACACGCCAGCTTCGGGTTTATGCTGACAATGTCAATATATTTGGTGGAAGCATACATATAATGAAAAAACACACACATTATATACCAGTTGCTGGTAAGGAGCCTAGTCTACAAGAAAATGCTGAGATAATGAGGCATACGTTCAGGTCTCAAGAAACACTTGCTGGACGAAATTAGACAATGAAGATAGGCAACAAATCCTTCGAAATAGTGGAACAAGACAGATATTGGGAACAACCCTAACAATCAAAATTCAATTCATGTTGAAATAAAGAACAGATTAATTTCAGAGAATGCTCGTTATCATTCGGCGCAGAATATTTTTCCTCCGGGTTTCTACCCAAAATATGAAGATAAATACATACAGAATAATTTTTGCCTGTTGATTTGTACGGTTGAGAAGCTTGAAGCGTCACATCGCTGAGGGTGTGCGAGAATAGGGTATTGAGGAAGACATATGGGGCCTAAGAGGGCGAGGTAACAGGAGAGTGGCGTAGAATACAAAACGATGGGCGTTATCATCTGTACTTCTCCCGAAACGTATTTTTGTGATCAATTGAAAAAGAAAGAGGTGGGCGAAATATGTTCCATGTTTGGGGAACAGAACAGGTGCCTACTGGTTATTGGTGGGGAAATCTGAGGAAAAGAAAACACTTGAATATCTTAGACGTAGATGGGAGAATAATATTTAAATGGATCTTAAAGTAGTGAGATGGGGAGGCATGGACTGGATAGCATTGGCTCAGGACGGGGATATTTGGCATTCGCTTGTGAATGCGGTAATGAACATCGGGTTTCATAAAAAGCGGGGAATTTCTTGTCTAGCTGAGGACTTTTTAGCTTCTCAGGAAGGACTCTGCTTCATGCAGCTAGCTGGTTAGTTAATGGGCTAGTACGAATTCTGCAGTTAAGAACTTGGCTTATTGGCACTTCGATTATTGTGGTAAAAATATAAAACACAATTTATAACCACACGTACTCGCGCGTGCACACACACACACACACACGTGTGTGTGTGTGTGTGGTTCTACATACGTGTAAATAAACACTTCCGCACGAGTATTAGGATGCACGTGGTTACTATTTTTACCACCTGCTTTAAACTTAATAATCTCCATATTCTTTCTGTTGTTTAGTTTCATGCAATTCTCTAGAAAAAACAGTTATTTTTTTCTCTAAACATCATTAACCGTTTGGTCATTGTAACAGAGACAGCATTTCTAGAGTGAGATACGAAATAAATATTTCAACACTTTATTGTGCTGCATTTAAGAGTTCAAAATTTAAGCTATTTAGACTATACGTCCTTGTCAAGGAAAACAGGCTATAAAAGAGAAAACAATATTTTATAGGATTTTGGCAAACAAATTGCCGGGATGTAAAGTGGACTGAAACGATGGTGACAGCTTATTGTTTAACCCTTGTAGAGGGGCCGAATGTTCAGCTTTCACAGCAAGGAATTTCTGCGTCAACTGAATAACTTTAACTGGATGTGCGTGGTGTGGACTGTTTCTATAGTTTCCAACACAGTTATTACGTGCACAAAGCACAAAACGCGAACAAAATAGTGTACCTCTCAGACAGCTTACGGAATTTGGATTCAGGTTTGTGCGTGACACTTGCTATGAAGGCAATGTTTGCATTTGTATTTGTTCATTGCATGAAAATGAAATAACACATTGTCAAATTTCTCATACAACAGTTCGCTGCACAAAAATACACAGACTTATAAAGCTGCATGTGTTCCTGCATAAGTCATTAAGACCTATGCGCGGAGTACGTATCTTTACACTAAATGTTAAATTCGGCTGTAGAAGAAGGCGCATGGTCAGTTTCAAGCTGCGGTCTCTTCACCCAGTAAGAAAGAGCCCCCTATACCCTTTGTATAGGGGAATGTGTGAAATCCAGACCCCGTTTCGACATTTTGGGGGGACAGAAAAATCTCTTGCCAGTGTGGAGAATAGAGTAATTATTTCTCGGTTGTCCCGCAAACAAATTAAGGTCCGTAATACAGCATTCATCTCAGAAAACACTTTACAAGAGATTGCAGACAAACATGGAGAAAATATAAATATTATAACAGCACCACATTTCGTGACATTCCGTATTTCTTAGCAAGAATGGGGGATCAAAATCTAATATTAGGCCGCCAAAGGAACACTTTTGAAATTTAAGTGTTTGGTTAAAATTAAATAGAGCATTAAGCATTAATAAAATAATTAAACTATAAATACAGTATTTACAACACTATATTATTACATCATTGCTGACACACACACGTATGTATTTAGTTGTCATACAAGTATAACAAACCTTTCGAAACTTCAACCTCGCTAAGAAAAAATATTTTTCATCAAAAATTTTGATTCTGATCCGGACCACATTCTATAATGCAATAAATCAGTGATACGTTCGTACAAAAATAACAGGAAGAAATAATGCATATGCTGACCAGGTGCTTGAAATCCCTGCACTGGATGATGTTTGTTTTCTAAACTTCTCTTTACCTTATGATGTTGCAGGTGAATATGAAGGTAATGGTGTCGTATAGCGGTATGCATTCATAGGTGTATCGGGAAAAGAAACTGCCAGCGTGTTTAGGGTAGGATTGAATATGACGCCGTGTATTCGGGTAAAAATTACAGATATTCGGATGGTAGACGAAGGAGGTATATTTGTCCCACAAGTACATAAATTTTTACCAGATTATGCGGTATCACATCAGAGCAGTCGGTTGCATACTTAGTTTTACCAGCTGTCTACAGTTTGTTCAATTATGGGGCTAGGTATGACAATCTGTTAAAAATAAAGGTAAAACATACACCTCTTATCGTGGCTAATTTAGTATGTTATACTAAGAAGCAGGGTAGATTTATATATAATTTTATTATGCTGTCGAATACTCTCTCTCTCTCTCGCCACAGAGAAGCTGAATGTCACCGAAATCTTCCTGAAATTTATGTCCGATGTATATACCTACGTAAAGCCTGTTTTACGTAAGCATTCCTGAAGGGAAATTTTTGTTGTGGGATATAAATCCACACATTCCAAAATCCGCACTTAAACTGAAGCGAACAGTTTCAGTTCTCGGCCGATATGCCCATGGGAATGGAGCCTCGAGAACGCCATTGACAGAGGGCTGGGTTGGTGCCAGAGCCTGTAAAAGAGCTGTAGAGGAGAGAAAAATTGCTTATTCCAGCAGGGAATTGAAGAGATTCTTCGGTCGTCCATCAAGTAACATAGTCATTATGGTACAACAGTTCTCCCTTATTTCCTATTCGATCGATAGGAATGAAATGAAATTCGCTTGAGAGTTTTATGTGATGAAAAAAAGTATCAAACCTAATCGAAAGTAGTTAAGGGTTTTCAGAGTTGAAACACATGTAAGGACGGATATATGTTCCTCCCATTATGCGTTTATTTAACAAAACTAGTGCAAGAAAAGAGCATACTGTGAAAAATCAATATTTTTTTAAAAACATTCTGGCTTTAATTATTATTGAAATGTTGTCTTAGCGTGCAGAGCTGGTCTGGACAAAAGATGGCTGGAATGTTCTAGTGTCTCAGCCTTGAATGCCGGCAGCCTCACGCGGCCGCTGCAGGAAGACAACAAGCCGTTACGCACGAACTGCCCCAGTGAAGGCTAATACCCGTGACAAAGACACGAATCCTTCTGCCAAAATTCTGTTCTTTTTCTATGTTCACACAAATTTATTAGCTATGTATATTAGCAGCACACTTACGATTGAATTTTGTCTTCTACTTCCTAATTCTTGGCTTGTTTAAATTTTACTAACAAACTTTAAATGAAGAGAAAAAGTCTGTTAATATAAGAATTTATATCCCAATTTTAACACACTCAATTTTATGCGGCTTTCACAAACGGGCATGTCCCTGCGTATTGGTTTTTAGGGACGGAAGGGGAGTTTCAGTGTTTCAAAGCCACAAGATGTCGCAAGCAGCTCAACATCTAACTGTCGTCTAGAGGGCGGTATCAAAGATTTGCCTCAGTAGTAGCTTGACATTTTTTGAAAGTGGAGGCCTTTAGTGCCCAGGTTTGTATTATAATAGTTTGTGTTGTAATTAATTTTTTTCTAGTTGAAATGTTTAAATATAATAAGAAAGCATGGTATGCAACTGTAATATGTTCTGTTGGCTAATTGTTTTATTTTAGTTCTCCATGTAACCGAATATTTTAGCCTACATGTGGAGAGGCCAGGTTTCGTTCTTGGCATCACAATGGTTTATCGTACGCAGGTTGATTCCTTTTTTCCCGTGGCTACTTGCAATATCCTTCTACACAATCGAATTACAGAGAGGGATGGGCTAATTATTTACATTGCCCAGAAATGGCTGGAAATGTCTTAACGGTTATAATGTTTATTGCACTATTTCGAAATGAAAATTTTCTTCTCAGGTGCCTTGTATGCCGAAAGAGCAACATACAAGGCGTCATGGAGTGGCATCAACTCCGAACTACCTTACCTGCTATTAGACGTGGTAAAAATGAGGAGTTTTTCAGCAGTTTTATATCTATGAAGTTATTCTAAGGAAACGTTTGAAACCGAGTCTAACCGATGGTTCGAAAATGCGAAGAAAAGCGTTTTGCCGAAGAACATTACAAACAGAAATGTGACGTTGTGCTTTTTCTTTCACAGTTATTTTACAGGCTAACACTGATTCGGCTACGACTCACCGCCTGCGAAATAGCAGAACGAAATAATTTGAAGCATAATTTTAACAACCAGGCCAAATTAGCGAGAAATCCTTGTGCACAATTATTTCTGGGCGAGAAATACAAAACTAAGTGCCAGAAATCCACACTTACTGCACTAAGCAAGATCCTCGTTTTAACCTTTGTTTTATGAAAACTTAATAGATGATTGCTAAAACATGCATTTTGGATCCTAATTTTATATTCAATAGCGATTAATTTGGATTTTAAGACGTGAAAACCCTCTTCCAGTCATCAGTCCTCAAGGCCTAAAAGAGGTTGGGAGAGCCACAGGTATTTAGAGTGGTTAAACCATTGCTGTTTGCTGTGCCATGAGCGCCAGTGGACTTTTTGTTATTACCCGTACTCACTTTCCTCCTTTAAGAACGACACCATCACTCGGTCACAGAGGTCCGCCTGAAAGTTCCTTTGTGTGCTCAAATTCGGTTTGCACTTTCGTAATTTGGCTCACATATGTCGTATTCAGTTTTCAGTCCTCCATTCAAAACCAAACACTTACAATAATGGACTGCAAAGAAAATATTGTCATTTTGTTGCTATCCTTCTGCACACGTCCCACAAAATGCAAACACTGGATACTTAGATGTCGGGATTCTAAAATCTGCTTATAACGGAATGCACACTTTGCACTAGGAATCGCCAGTAAGAAAGAATAAGGATACAAGAGAAGTCTTATTATTCAAGTGTCTACCAAGTGTGTCATAATTGCAAAGAATGTTTCGGGTTATACCAAAAGAGGAATTTGCCTTTGAAAACATGATTTGTTCAGTAAAGTGTGTTTTATCGCCGCAGAAGCCTCCAATACAGTCACCCAGACTACAGAAATAGAGGTGGTGCCAGAAGTGAAGGAGCTGGGTTGACAATATTCTTCAAATTTTACGACTTCCGTCAATTTCTGTTAGGCAGAAAAATATTCAAAGCCAAAACCACATTCCGGAATTTTGATGTCGACTCATAAACGTACACACTGGAATAGACAAACGCAATTAAGAGGAAATATATAAATAAGCGCGAGGAAAATTTTGAAAAAAAAGAAAAAAAAAAAGGGAAAAGCAAGAATAATTAGGGGAAATATACATTTTTTAGAGTAGCCAGTACTTCAGATGAGGAAGCTGTAGACAAACCTCAATTGTGATAAGAATAGAACTCGGAAGATGTCAGCTGCTTACCCAACAGGTACAACACGAATGGCATGTGTCTCTTCTGCGGAGAGTTTGGTCGCAACAAAGAGTTATGGTACCAGTGCCTCATCTATTTTGGATTGGTTTATGCAGATTGCAGTTCAGCACAGACTACAGTAAATGACGGGGTGAATTCTCTCAATAAATTCAAGGGCATTATGTAGGAAATTGTTGTGAATATTTTGAAAATAACGAACATCTCGGCCTAAATCTTTAAGATTCTTTATTTCCTGCATTAAGCTGCTATTAATATTTCTTAATTTTCGTCACGTATGCTACTCTGCCCTGTAAGAAATGTAAGTTAAAAATACATATCTCTTCTTTACGTCTTGAAGACATTGTTTCCTTTTGTTCTGCAATTTTACAATTCTTAAAGTAATCCAAATTGGATATTTGTGCTTATCATTACCCTATACATCTGGGCAATTGTATGCTAGAATATTTCTGATTTTACAAGAAATACAATTTTCCGATAAGATCTACGACTATGAGGCTTATACTGTGATAACGCTGGAGAGATTTCTTTCGACAACAAGTGTTGTATAAATTTTAAGCTCGTGGTTCCGTGCATCGTAATTCAATGTGAATGAAAATCCAACCAGTCCCGATCAGACCACGTTGGAGGGGAGTAGCGGTACAAGTATATGACCTGTACCAGAGGCTGCGGTTACTGTTTTTAGTACTCCTGATGATGGGTACTGTGACACCCGAAACATGTAGAGTAGTTTTGCAGTGAATAAATATCTGCATACTGTTGCATCTGTTGGATTTTTATTCACATTGAAGTGT
>Ga0123357_10008717_pt1 | contig 12712 bp, 11 predicted proteins | sample TergutEmb28metaG_FD_89873 | JGI IMG/M metagenome (GOLD analysis project Ga0123357, IMG submission 89873) | Embiratermes neotenicus P4 segment gut microbial communities from Petit-Saut dam, French Guiana - Emb289 P4 | ecosystem: Host-associated > Arthropoda: Insects > Digestive system > Gut ... | reverse complement strand
TTGAAATTTATAGACAGAAAATTTGTGTTTAACCACTCATTAATAAGATTAAAAGTGGTGGTTACTTTCAGTTCGAGATCACTTTTATTGGGACTTGTAATTAAAATGGTGGTGTCGTCAGCACCAAAGTACAAGTTTTCCCTGGAGCGAAGGTGAACATCCTGTAAGCTGATAAGCATGGCGTATGATTGTGGAAATTAAAAATGGGGGCATGATGAACTTGACTGTACTTTGGCTAATACATTTGTATTAAAGGATACCTGGAAACACTAATAAGCAAATTATAATTTACATTTGTTTATATGATACTGTATATATTTGTTGACAGCGCTGGAGATGAATCATTGAAGAAACTGGAGTTCCAAGTATGAGAGGGTGTCATTGCTTTCATGTTGTGCAAGAGCGATCCAGCAAGTCACCTTTATGTGCTGTCTACCAGAAAGTCATTGACTTGAGACTGCAGGACAACCAGGTGTTTCTACCCATCACTGCTAACCATCTGTGAGGAGTCCTCAATGCCAATATCAGTAACCCATCATTAAACAATGATTCATCATGTTGTTAGTAATATTTCTGTAACAGTGAAGTGTCACCTGATTCTTGTGGCCTAGATTATATTTGGTACACATGTGTATGGACCATGATAGGTTTCCAAGCAAGTTGAACTTGAGAGTGAGACTGAAGGTCAAAGACAGCTTACTTACACTGTCATGATCAGAAAGGATATATGATATTGGATGAACTGTAATTCCATTGCACAGCTCTAAAGCTGGTTTGCTTAGATCCTGTCCATATATGCGGACCACGGTAGCACAGTGGTTAAGGTGCTGTGCTACAAATCAGAAGGTCGCTGGTTCGATCAGTCTGCACCGAGAAGCGTTTGGGTTCAGACGTGCTGAGAGTGAAAGTGGTGTTTAGTGAGTGAAGTATACAGCAAGTGCGCGTTTAATAGGAAAGGGAAGTGGAACACAAGGATACATGTCAACATGAGCGACAGGCTTAATACTCTGGCTTGCATTTTCGACCCCCGCAGCCCCCGGATTTCAGCATATAATATACGTGAATGGATTCACGACAACCTAAGGCTGGCAAAAGAAGATGTTGGAATGATCAAAGTGGATGGCCTAAAGTGAATTGTATACATCAAATTCACTGAAGAAGAACAGCTGAAGGAAGTACTTCAAGTCACTGATGGTCTATATGAGTACAAGCATGATAATGGGGGGATTTCACAGGTCAGGGTTGAAATAGCAGGCATGGGCATAAAAAAAGTATGTATAGCCGTTCTTCCACCGGAGGTCCAGGAACACACTGTTAATGGAGAAACCATACGATTACGGGATGAAATGTGGGCCGCTGCCTACAGGTACAAAGTGTACAATGGAGTACGGATAGCGGAAATCAAATTGAAAAAGCACATACCCTCCCATATGTCAATAGCAGGCAATAATGATCTCATATGACGGGCAGTCGCCGACGTGTTACTGTTGTAATGAAATAGGGCACCAACAAAGCGAATGCCCCCGTAAAAAGCGACTGGGAAACCTAATAGTCGGACGGGAATCGACATGGGCTGATATTGTTTCCAAAGTCAATCAGGAACCCAACCAGCACATGCAGATGAGACAGGAAAACACAACACAAGGAAACCGGGCTGAGAGCCCCATCCGGAAAGGGGAACAACCCTTAGAAACAGAACAATATTTACACCCACAGGACAAACAGTTTCTATTGCTATGGATGATGACACACTGCTGACAAACCAACCTTTGACTTCCAACCAATAGATACACAACAGACCTCTGAAGGGAGTGTTGCTGCACCTAATCCAACCACTACAGAAAAACAAACATGGGCAATGATGACATCAATTGAATTGACAGAACCACCAGACAATCGAACAACGGGGGAGACGGAAACAAAAGGTAAACCAATAACTGACACGGAGTGCAAAACGACCACGATGGAACGAAGACACTCACTCGACTCGAACAGTGATGAAGACTTATCCAAGGATGATGCAGCAATGGCAGCTTCACCCTCCAAAACTGGACGGACAAAGAAAATGAAGATAGAACAGGATGAAACGGCCTTGCAACCGCAGAACCGCAGCAAGACAAGGAACAAAAGCCCCAACAAATAGCGAAGTGAGGACATGTCCCCCCTCCCTATAGGCACAACACAAAATGCAGCACACATATAGGATCATGACATTGAACATAAATGGAATTGAAAATCACACAAGACTTTGTATGTTTGGCAAATTCCTACACCGCCATGATGTCGACATTGCTGTAATACAAGAAGTCACCAATGGGGACAGCCTGGCAGTCAATGGTTACCAATCCATCGTCAATGTCGGCACACTAGGGCGCGGCACCGCCATCCTGCATAAACTGCATCTAAGGCTACACAGACTAAAACCATACCGTCAGGTAGGGGGATAGTGGCGTACCTGGGAAACACATGTTTGGTAAATATCTATGCTCCATCAGGCAATGCACATAGAGCTGAAAGAGAGGACTTCTTTAATACTGAAGTTGTGGAACTGATACCGCAAAGCCCAACACAACTGACATTGGGGGGGGACTTTAACTGTGTCCTATCCAATAAGGACTGTACAGACCACCGTACTTGCAGCCGAGCGGTAGGTAGATTGACACATGGACTTCGAATAAAAGATGTGTGGGACGTTAACAGAAACCTCCAAGGTTACACACACTATACAGCTAACGGAGCAGCGTGATTAGACAGGTTTTACTTGACTGACGACCTGCTTGCAGGTAAACAAGGGGCGGAAACTATAGCTTTAGCATTTACAGATCCCCTAGCCGTATCGATAAGGCTCAAACTAACGGCACCCAATGTGCATAGGGGGAGAGGCAGGTGGAGGATGAACACGACACTCTTGAATGACGAATCATTCCAAATGAAAATATGGGATTCCTGGGAAGAGTGGAAGCAGCACATAGGCCGATTCCCTGACATCGTACAGTGGTGGGTACACTACATGAAGCAGAAAGTTAAAAGCTTATTCATACAAGAAGGGGCTGAGAGGAATGCAGATTGGCGTAGGATGGAGGAGTTTTATTACTCTGCAATTTACGATGTCCTGCAAGTACCAGAGCCACACACAGACAAGATGCTTAAACTAAAGAGACTAAAAGCAAAGATCGTTCGACTGAACAGCCCATATCGGCAGAGGGTAATGGTTGATACAGAAGAACATGACCAGATTGCAGGAGAATACCCCTTCCTACATCACCTTCTAAAGAGTTGGAAACGGCAGGAAAATCGCCTCATCAGACAGATCATAGATGAAAATGAGGAGACACACACAACCTCTGCATCTATACTGCGAGCGTTTGCAACACACTTCCAACAAGCCTTGCAACCCATTGAGACAAAGGAACAAAGCGTCAAACAGCTAACAGAAAGTGGACTGCAAACCATAACATCTGAAATGAGGGAAGCCTTAACTCAACCAATATCAATAGAAGAACTGTGGAAGGCAGTGTCTCAGGGGAAACATCACAAAGCTCGGGGAATAGATGGCATAAGTCTTGAATTTTACAAGGCGGAATGGGATGTGATTAAAACTGAACTCCTACAGGTAGTGAACAACATGTTTACAAATGGCCCGATACTGGCTCGCCAAGTACAGGGACAGATCGTCTGCATACCTAAGAAGTCACAACCAGACAAGATAGGAGATTACAGACCACTGACCTTGCTCAATGCAGACCATAAGATCTTGGCGAGAATTATCGCTAACAGACTAAAACCACTATTACAGAAGATACCGAACCCACATCAGCATTGCAGAATTCCGGGGACCACTGTTTTTGACGCAGTTGTGACAATACGGGACACAATAGCATACGCAGAAACAAAGAAAGTACCCTTACGCGCAGTTTCACTTGATTTCCAATCTGCTTTTGATAAAATATCACACAACTACCTACAGGAAATTCTACAAACATACAGTTTTGGGAACTTGTTTGTAGATTGAATTATGGGCCTGTATAAGAACGCAGCATCAGAAGTGCAAATTAACGGATTTAGATCAACCCCCATCCCCATCCGCAGCTCGATACGACAAGGTTGCCCTTTAAGCATGCAACTATACACCCTCTGCCTTAACCCACTTCTCCATAAACTAGACGAAGAACTTGCAGGAGTCAGAATCGGACGTGGGAGAGTAAAGACTGTTACGGTAGCATATGCGGACAACGTTACTGTGCTACTGACAACGCTGGATGACGTGCAGAAACTTCAGGACATATTACACACATATGAATAGGCAACTGGTGCAAGAATCAACACACACAAATCTTGGGGACTAGACATAGGTGGGTGCGATACGACAAGACAAATAATGAACATACCCTATCACACAGAGATAAAGATTTTGGGATTTAAATTTGGAAACAAAATTAACATAGCGTCCAAAGCAACTTGGTGCAATATCGTAACTCAGGTGCGAGCAGCTGCACACGATGCGTACTATAGAGAACTAAGCCTGGATATGATGATTCAATATGTCCACAATTACCTGCTGGCCAAGATCTGGTATGCAGCACAAATTTTCCCAATCACGACAGATGGGATCTGACGACTTAACACTACCATTGCATGGTTTCTGTAGAGGGGTGAGATATTCCGAGTGCCTCTCACCACATTGCAACATGGGAGAGACGAAGGAGGATGGGAATTGGTCAATATATAAGCAAAAAGCAGATCCCTCTTCGTACACCGATTACAAGCACAAGAACAACACGGAGGTACACTAACAGCCACATGGTTAATGAAGTGGGACATACAATCTGGGATCATAAATCCTCCTCACCCAGGCAGGATACTGGCGGCAATAGGATACCTACGAGTATATACAGCTGAAGTAGCATACATCCAGAGGAGAGGTACAAATGAAACGGAGAGAGCGTACAAAGTAAGGATATACACAACCCTGAGGATGATGGACAAAATGAACAACATAAACCAGGAGATGAGGATCATCAACCTATGGCCACAGGCGGATCGGGAGATGACATGGGAGAATTTACGGGTGGCACCAGTACCTGGAACCGACATTGCAACGAGGTACAAAGTAATCCACGATATCATCCCGAGAAACACAAGGCTCCACCGAATCCATATGTCAAGCACTGAGTCATGCACAGTATGTGGTAATAGAGACACCCTGATGCACCGTCTTACCGGATGTGGAGAGGGGAGCGCAACTTGGAACCAAACGAGGATCATGTGCACAAACCAGCATGCATCCCCAGTGAGTGGTTGATTCGCCCCCAGTTTCACTTATGGCCGGCACAGAGACACCGGGCGGTGCTATGGATAATGACGTGTTATGTAAACTTCCGAATGCAACATCCCCACACCCTAACACTGCAAGAGCTAATGGACTACATGAGGTGTTCATGGTGGAAAATGTACCGACGACCAAACCGAGCCAAATTGGTCACAAAGTCCTAGACACACCATAACCAACCTGGAACTGAAGGACCAAGCCAAAGAGCCACAGGCACAAAGGACGACCGACACAGACCGCACAGGCTACGAAGAGGAACCATTGGCAGAAGACAATTTATACGACAGCGCCTGGTATTAAACATTACAGATGACAATGATATAGAGTCCGACCATTACCGAAGGAGGAGGACCAGAAGGAAGCATATGGCATTGACTGGCAATCATACAGGTGACAGTAGCTGCGCAGAAGATCGGCCAACACAGCAATCTGTAGGTGGTGCATAAAATCTATACGATGTCATAAATAATGAATGTATATCTGAGTCACACTCTTTAATTCTCTCTAATATGCATTTTTCAAGTTTATAGATTCAGTAATTAATATAAGACAGGCACCATGCAGCCAGCAACACCTTGTTTAGGGAACATGTTGTTTAGTAAGGGTTGTCGTGGATGGTGCAGAATGGCTACATGTGTTGGCAAAAGATGTCCTGCTAGTAAAAACCAAGCATAAGTCAAGCAATGTCCACCTCTGTCTTACATTGAGATCTGAAGTTTGTTGTATGCTTATACAGTAAGACTAACTAGCATAGATACCTTCACATATGTAGATACATGCCTTACTGGAAAATAAATAGTGATACATTTAAAAAAAAAAACCCCAGCTGGTGTCATTGGAATTTTTCATTGACATAAAATCCTTCCAATCACACTATGGCCCTGGGGTCAACTCAGCCTGTAACATAAATGAGTACCAGGAGCATTTCCTGGGGGTAAAGGCATCTGGTGCGTAAGGCTGACAGCCTTACCACCATCCTGTGCCGTTGTCATGAAATCTGGGAACCTTAACTTCCTGGAACCCTCTGGGCCACTCTAGGCTGTAAAGGGGCTGCTTTACCTTTACCTGTCCATATATCTTATCATCTCCAGACACTTGTGTGACCACAAAGTTTATTTTACTAAAAGAATTATTATTTAACACAATCCTTAATATTCTATTGTGTCTATAAAGGGACTGAATACAGTAGGACATTGACTAAATGTGTGTATTGCACAGTATGGTTGAAACGTTTTGATCACTAATATACAGTCAACAGCAGAATGAATATAACTAGTCTGTGGTTGGTTTACTGCAGTATTGCAGTCTGTTATGAAATATGTCTACTGGGCAAACTGCAGCATATAAACAGGTGTTAGATGCCAAGTTTTCCACTTGCTACCATGTGGAAGAAGAGCTCTCTGCACCATGTCTACACCACATTGATTATAGTATGCAGTTATGAAAGGATCCTCATAATCGTTAGTTTGCTGACAGGTCTGGCAAGATATTGTAAAACAGAACTGCCTCAGCCATTGAACCATGCCACAGTGTGATGTACTTGAGATGGTACTTCGTGGTCCCTGTAGGGTGTTCATGTGTAGCACTGTGTTGAAATGGTGAAGTTTGGTGCCTGGGGGGGAACCTTCTGCCCCTAGTCTTTCCATCAGAGGCATCAGTAATCCTTCACATTTTGACACGGTGCTGTACAAGGACACAGGACATTCTTCCCCACAGCATGACTTCCACTAGACAACCAACAAGTTTCTTCACTCCATCTTACTACAAGGAGTTCATAGTGAGGCTTAGTGTCCTGTGATGCACTAAATTTGGTGTTAAGAGGATAATGTTGAATCACAAGACCCCAAGTCTTATACATCTGTTACTCTTTGTTGGCTGTCCTGGAGTGATGTCAGTGAAGGGAATGCTGTTCCATTGATGAAAAATGTCAAGCATCTGAATGAAGAACCATGCAGTACCTTCCCGTCTGTGTCTTCAGTTGTGACCACCTGTGTAGAGCCTCAGTGTTAAAGTATGTATGATGTCAGATAGTTTTCAGACTGTAGCAAGACATCAGGTAGGGGAACAAGCAGGGCATTGGTATATCCAGGGCTCCAGGCAAAGGTCATATCCATTCTTATACAGTGTTGGGTCAGGACTGGGTCTCAGAATGTGTGGGTTGAGTTGTACTGTCTGGTAGATGATTCAGGCAATGCATCTCAGCAGGTTGGCAGTGCCAAGAGATGGTTCGAGGGATCAGAGCAGGCTTTTTGTTGGGTGGGGTTGGCGGCCCTTAAGTCAGGGCATTCAGCTCATCAGATATGCGTGGCTCAGACAGGTTATTAGGCAGACTATTGAGGACTGAGGTCTGAGTAGGTGTGGCACAAAAAGTGGTCTGAAATTGTCAGCAGTTTAGCACGTCTAGGCCATAGTTATTATAACAGCACTTGTGGGAGGATCCTTACAATTGTTATTGTTTGCTGACAGGTCTGGCAAGATATCACGAAACAATACTGCCCCACCCAACAGATGCCACAGTGCAGTACACCTGAGGTGTTACTGTACTTGAGGCTTTGTGGACCCTATAATGTAGCACTGTGTTGAAATGGTAAAGTTTATTGATGTCTGGGGGAACCTTATGCCACTAGTCTTTAGATTAGAGGCATCAGTAATCATTAACATTTTGACATGGCATTGTACAAGGACACAGGACACTTTTCCCCACAGCATGATATCCATGAAAAGTCCTTAGGATACAGAGACCAAAAAACACATTTCTGTACCCATCTCATTGTACTGAGGGTTGTGTTCCTAGATGTGTTAATTTCATTGTCAGAGATGATACTGAATTAACAAAGTCACAGATTAGGTCATTTTTCTTACATAAGATTGTAACCAGTTGTATATATCTTCAGATTTTTGGTCTGTATGGCATACTTTAGTTGCCGGATTGCTGGCTAGAAGTCAATATCCAGAAGGTCCTGGGACCAGCCACCGCGGCACAGGTTTTTCTTGATTTCCATGCCTATAAGCAAATGCTGAGATGGTTCCCAAGACTCCAAGTTGCTACTGCATGCTTCTCACATAGGCCTCCCAACTTAAATTTCTTAGATCCTTATTTCATATTTATGTACATGCATAATAACCACTGCCACTGGGTGACAGCCCATTTGCAGTCAATTATTATTATTATTTGTTACTCTCTGTTGGTAGCACTGGAGTGGCAGAGTGAAGGGTATATTCCTATTGATGAAGGATGTGCAGTTTCTGGGTGAACAAGGACAATCATCACATCATCCTCTCTGACCCCTTCACCTGTGTACCATCTGAGATGAAGCACTGTTCTGAGGTGTGTGTTGTCATACATTATTATGGCCTTGTTTTTATCTGATATTAGCAAAAAAAAATTGAAGAGCAAACAAAGGTCTCACTTCAACACAGTATATTATTTGAGGTAATCTCGTGTCTGGCAAATTAGATGTCTTCATTGTAGTACATACAGATATAACAGTACATTTTTCAAAAATTTAATTTGGCAATACAGAAACAAAACAAAAGATATGTGACTTGAATGAAACACTATTCCAAACAAAATCCAATTAGGTGGGTGTGTTTTTTCCAAGCGCAAAGCTTTATACATGCCATGCCTGGGGAAGTGGATGGGGGGGGGGGGTGGTTCATGACTTGAACAGAGGCCCCAGAATTGTGCTCTTGTGCTATTATTAACAAGGGGAAAAATAATACAGTTCTGTTGGTACTCCTGGACAGTAGCATACATGGATCAGAGTGGGTGCCACAGTTAGGTTTTAAGAACATGTACTGAATTTTTAGCTTATCAAGTTAAAAACTTTTTTTGAGAACACAAAATCAAATGCTTTCATTTAAAATATCTGTTTTTCTGTCCACTGGAGTCTGCCATCTAGCAGCGTGCCATGGTACTTGAAATGTGGTTTATGGACAGCCTACAATCAAGCAGCACCGTGGCATGTTGGAGCACCACTGTATGTACAACTCTGTATACTTTCTTGGCTATCCTAACAAATGCCAGGCTTAATTTGTATGTGTGGAGTAATCATGCCATACATCAGACTAGGCACTACAAATTGTGAGAGCGCTAGTACATACCTCCTGTGGTCAACTGTTTAAGAAAATGTTTTCCAAGGTATTAAAACTTTTCTTGGTCTAAAATTCCTGCCATGCTAGTAATAACTTGTAAAAGTTTGGGGCATACTCTAATTTTTTTCACTACCTTTTTTTTTTTTTAATTCTCTGTCAAAGCTCTGAGAGTACTTACTAGATGTCTCTTCTGCTGTCTGTGTAATCCAGAGTACTCAAATTGCTGGGCCAGTGTCTTATCCACTATGCGATGAAGCTTTAGTTGAAGTTTTAATTTTGTGTCTTCCTGATGAATTAAGGCCAAGGAAGATTAACATTAGTTTTTCTGTTCTCCAAGTCCTTGCTGCCAGACTCAACGTGCTGATCAAAAGGTTTGCAATCCAGTTCCTTAACTAATGGATCACAATGTCTTACACACTAAACTATGAAGTTCTTGTTGATGTTTGTGTGACCATGCATCACTGATACAATAATATAAACAGCCAACTAGATGTAGCAATAATAATTTTATTAATAATATCAATCAGCTCAACATGTTTTGGGCGATAATTTCGCCCATCCTCAGGAGCACTAGACTGTGTTTACAGTTTGTGGTATAAAGCACCAACGATGCTGCCTGCTGGTGACCAGGATGAGGTGGAATTGAGTTCCACTTCATCCTGGTCACCAGTAGGCAGCATCATCAGTGCTTCATACCACAAACTGTAAATACAGACTAGTGCTCCTGAGGATGGGTGAAATTATCGCCTGAAACCTGTTGAGCTGATTGATATTAATAAAATTATTGTTGCATCTAGTTGGCTCTTTATATTATTGTATGAAGTTCTTGTTGAGGTGTTAATTTTGTGTCTTTCTGACGAATTGTGTGGCCGTGGCCAAGGAAGTTTAAAAGAAATTATTTTGTACTCCAAGTCCTTGCTGCCAAACTTAAACTGACTGATCATACAGTTGGCAATCCTGTGCCTTAGCCACTGGACCACTCAGCTCTTACTGAGGGAACAATTTTGTAACTTCCTGATGAACTATGAAGCCAAGGACAATTAACAGAACATTTTCTTCAAACTGGCCTTCTTTTGGCCTCAAACTTCCAAATACAAGGTTGAGTCGTTTCTTAACAATGGACCATGACACTTGCTAAAGTAATATAAATGCAGAACTCCTTTATAAATTGTCTGTTAGTGAAATGTTCCCCATTTCTTCTGTACAGTCTCTGTTCTCTCTACCCACACCAAAATAGCATCCACACTGACAAAATTACATCATACCATCAGAAATCCTAGCATCACGGCAATACAGCAATACTGCAGATAATACCAAAATGTACATTTAATCTCAAGACCTCACCAATGCATTCTGCTGTAGCACTGTATTTATAAACCTGATGTCACAGCCTTCATCTCAGCCCCATAATAATGCCAGAAATATGGACATACGTCTCTGGAAATTACTGCTGCTACATAAGCTTGCATTGTTACAAGCTAGATACAGAGGTACTATGAAGTCCAGCATGTGGCCACAATGCTACAACAGACTGTAGTGGATAGGTAACTGGACAAATATACAATGTGAAATTACCTACAGTACTACTACTGGTTGAATTCAACACTACAGTTCTGGCAGTTCTGATGGAACGTGATTTTGTCAGTGAAGGTGTTAGAACTGTGGGCACAAACTTCTCACAGTGGTATTAAGATCACAGTCTTCTAATGTGACGCCATGGAGTTTGGTAGACATGGGATCAGATCCAAACATACAATAACTGGAAGACAGGATAACACTGAAATGAATACGCAGTGGACTAGCTACATATTTTGGTGAGTAATCTTAATGCCCACCATTAACACAAACGATAAATTTTAAACAAAATCACAATTACTTACTGAAGTTCCTTGTATATGGCTAAATAACTGAAAATTTGTTGAACACAGGAAATAAAATTTCTTCATTTACAATATTCATGTTGTAGCCCAGTTGGTTTTGGCACCCCCCCCCCCAAATGCCCCTGCTTCCTGGTCATACAGTTGCATTTGCACATGACCTCATTCCTAGACAGAAGTTGCCAGTGCATCTTTGTAACTGTAACTTTCATCCTCTGATGTTACACAACAAAAATCATATTCAAGATTTATGTTCCACTTTTCATGTGCAAGTAAAGAAAACACGAGAATAACGGCAAGGCTCTGTGGGCCTACAGTACAGACATGCATTAGAAAGGGATGTATCAGTATATCTGTTCCATTAATGTGGACAGAAATCACACGTCAATTCTACGTTGTAACTGACCATACATGTTCAGCTGCACACAGAGACCAGCTGACAAAATAAATGTGCAGTCATCAGCTGTTGCTGACTCATGACACTGTTCAAATAATGCATCTTAATACATGAAATACACACAATATAGGTGGCAATACACACTTCTTTTATTGTCTCAGGGAAACAAGTGTTTGATGTGGTTGCCAAAGAACAACAACAGCTCTTAGTAACTGACACATCATGTGTGTTGCGCCAAAAAATGAACTAAATATAGGTATGGGACCCTTTAAACAGAAGGCTTGGGACTTGGGTTTTCTATAATTTAGATTACCATGCCTAAAACCTACTAACACACATTTAATAATCATAAAAAATGAATAAACACCTGTTCTGCCCTAGTTACTGTGATTTACAAGGCATCATCTCAGGAGATATCAACAAAGCAACATAAAAACAAAGCACCAGTCCTGGAATTATTTGGCTGGTTTTCAGAAAGTTCCAAATACAAGAACACTCGATAAAAGAACCCATACCTGTACTTGTGTTACAGTGATCATGATCAGAATGTACTGGTTGCAAACCAGCCAACAGTATCTCAGGGGATAATAAATGAACCAAAAATGATCATTCAGTAATCTCAGGAGATGACACTGCTAATGAATCATGTACCTCATCACATCAGCAAGCCTCCCATAAACACATACATAAACACCAATGACAGCAGTGGTGTGGGAGAAGGGGGGAGAAGGAAGGGGTTACAATCTTTTGACTTGTAATATAGCTATTGGAAAACAGCTGTTGAAAGATTTCTGAGCTAAAATAATCATAATTATAGCAATGAACTCCAATGAATGCTTATGATGAAATGTTCTGATTTTCTCTCAATAAAATGGACTGCAACATTTGACTCAGTGTCAACAAACCTACAGCATGTTGATCTGTTGTACGTTGCTGTCAATTACATACTGACACTGTGAACACTTCTGAGTTTGTCACTGTTGTGTATGTATTTAAGTATGTATGTATGTATGT
>Ga0123357_10008716_pt1 | contig 12713 bp, 13 predicted proteins | sample TergutEmb28metaG_FD_89873 | JGI IMG/M metagenome (GOLD analysis project Ga0123357, IMG submission 89873) | Embiratermes neotenicus P4 segment gut microbial communities from Petit-Saut dam, French Guiana - Emb289 P4 | ecosystem: Host-associated > Arthropoda: Insects > Digestive system > Gut ... | reverse complement strand
GGCTTTGAAAAGAGTTATTATCTTTACTGATATGAGTCACACTTACTTTTGTTTTCCCTTCATCTATTGGGTACAAATGCCCACCATACTTTGACACAAGTAAAGGTCTTCACACTGTGTGTGCGTGGTATACAGCAATTCACCAAATAAATTATATGAATCGGAGTTTAAACTTATAAATTCTACGAACTAAATTTTTATAAAATACTCTGTTTATTGGTGCATGAATTTGTGAATATCCACTACATGTCAGCCTTTATTAGATGTTCAATGGCTGGCCTAAACAGAGAAACACATTTTATCCACTTCAGAAAGTAAACTTTGCAACACATACATAAAAATGAACCCCCCCCAAAAAAAAAACACTGCAGGTAAGTAATAATGGCATATGTGGCACTCTTGTCAGCGTTTATAGCGTCATACTACTAAAATTTGCATCTTGAAGTAAATAGTAGTTTAGAACAAGAGAAGTATGACACAACAACCTTGTGAAAGTAACACCACATGCCTTAAGTAGACAGTATAACAAGCTCTGGTATCACCAGTGTTGAGAATGTGGTGTTTGTTATTAGTAACCAACTAGGTGTAAAAGGCTGACTGGAAACTTTAACAAATATGGACTATACATCAGATTACCTCTTTTAAATCATTTTCATGTCCGTTAAGAATAACAGTCAGTTCCCATGAGCACTTGACTGACAGTTCCTTCAATGAAGGGTAATGTGGTACATGCAGCCAAATGTAGAATTCATAATTCTGCAAGCAGACATCACAGTGGAACACAACAGTCATCTTCTAAACATGTTCCTAACAGTACAATGGCCTAAAAACGTCTTTGGAGTGCACCACCACCACAGTGTGACAAAAATCCTTTTGTCATCAATGGGAAGCTACTAGATTACAATTACACCACACTTCCAGTATGCATACACTGGTATGAAATTCAAAACACTGTGTGATAATACTTCACCAGAAACTACCTTTCCACTGTAGAACTATCCTGCTCCTGAAGTCCCAAGATGGAGCAATGAAACATTTGGCCAGGAATGGCCACATTACTGCCACAATAACCAAAACATACATTCTTTGTTACTTCAATCATGATTACTTACAGCACATGTAACTTTAACCTTCTAAACCAATGTCATACATGGTATTAAGTTGGAAACATTAAAATCATGGTTACCAGGATCAACATACTGGAGACCTCAATCAGCACTACTGTAGGTTGCCTGCTAAAGGAATGATGTATTCTCAAAGTTGTTTCAGTGTTTACACAGTAAGGGTGCAGAGGTTACTCAACATTAGCAGAAAAAAAAGACAAGTTAATGTTAAGTGCAAGTGTTAAAATAAGACCAGCATTTTTAAAATAACAGTAAGCTTGCCACTTACAATCTGTAAGACTTAGATAAACACTAGGATTTCTAAATGCTGACTGAATTATCAGTGGATAAATTATAAGAACAGTGTGTGGAAGGATATGCATTTATAGCATCAAACAGAACTACCTACCACAAATAAGACAAGGCATTTCTGTGACCTGGGCAACGTTAATTACATTCCCTCTCAGTGAAAGAATGCACACAAATTCACAACTATTTTTGCACAAAATAACCAGGTGCCACAAAAAAGATGAACTTTCTGATATTAAAAACATGCATTTTTTATTTAAATGTATCGCTTTGTGTCGGGAACAGTTGCTCCTAGCATCTGAATGTGCACTGTGACCTAGGTCAGAGATGCACAATTTTTTTAAAAATCTATGAGCCACATAAATTCAATATGCCAGAGGGGTGACACAAAGCAAGTTAAAAACTGAGGACAGGCAAGTATTAGTAATCATGGTACAAAATTTACTGGCCCTGGCACCCAAGAAGTGTGCACCTTTCCCCTACACAGATGCCTTGTTTGCCTAACCATTAATCCCACCTCTGTTCTGTACACTCTACTATAAATTTCACAAAACTGACTCATTACACAAAACAGATATGCACCTTAGATAAAGTAGAGACATAATTAAGATTAATAGTATTTGGAACATTCTCTTTCATTTGGTGTACATACACAAGAGAATGACAACATAGTAATTTATGACCCTAGGAAAATACAAGTGCTAATGATTAAGTATGAAATGAATTAAATGTTCTTGACATAGTTCAGTGTAGATCTAAGATGTGTCCATGTGTGAGTAGAAGAGAGAGAATTATGTATGTATATATGTACATATACATGTACATACATACATGTATATGTGACTAACTAACCAACCCCATGGAGCAGGGTCCTCCTACAGAAGCTCAGCTAGTTACGATATTCTCCACATTTTATGGAATCCAACTGATCATTACCATGCTCACAACAGCCCACCACTGGTCAATATCCTCAGTCAGATTAATACAGTCGACACCCTTCCAACATATTTCTTTAAGATCCATCTTAATATTATCCTTGCCTGTATGTTTAGCTATTCCAATGTTTATCTTTCTTTCAGTGTGACCCCTCAGGACTCAAAATTTAGGGGAAAACCATCAAATGGTTCACAATGCGGGCAACCATGACATACCTGCACATATATATCTGCAAAGAAAGCTTAAGAATGAACTATGCTCTATAGCACAAAGTAAAGTGAACAACTGGGGATACTTGGCTGCTCTGGTGACTACAGTTTGTATAGTGGTACCCAATATTTTCAGCATAGTTATTGCATTCCCCCCCTCCCACATATAAAACTGTTTATCACTTCAAATGCAATGAGCAGAAATCACCAGGGAACAGCACATCTCACAGGTCACTCCAAAACTCTGGTTCCTCACTGTGGAGTTTGCTTCATGTCACCCTTCTCGTGCCTAAAATTTGGAGGTGGTTCCCACATTTAAGAAAAATTTGTGAACATCTTGTATAAATGAAAGCAACAAACACAGAACCACAGAAAGAAGATAGAAGCTGTACCACATCCAAACTGTATTTCAAAACTAATGCATTTGAAACCCAACCAGCACAACTCTTCCGCACTCCAGGGAAAAATAAAATCATAATGCAAATCAGGGTTAAATAACTGCTTTAAAGTATGGTAGCCACATACAAAAAACAGCAACATAACTTACACTGAAACTTGTACGTCTCATGGCTTAATTTATGCTTACTAAACCCAATACAAACATAATGTGGAACAAATTACATATAATTAAACTATACCAGTATAAAGTTACCTAAGTCAACATAACAACCTCTACTGAAATTTGGAATTACAATACACATACAGAAGTGTGTTAAAAAAAGTATTTAACTGCACTGACTAAAGGAACCTGCTTGTAAGCTGCATAGGTATGCCAAAATATAGCCCAAAAAAAGGGTCACACATAACCTGTCACCATAAACAAGATATACCATCCTTTAACATATCTGCTTTCTACCACATCCCTTCCACGTTTGTATTTATGATCATCCACCGAGTATCTTTAACGAGGAACCACCCCAGCCATTAACACACACAAAATAGACGACTCAGTCTATTACGAACACACTGCTCAAAAAAGAAACGTGTTCAATGTTCAGTTAAATAATTAATTACAACTAATTCACTTCCACTGTGAGCTCTTATTCCGCGTACCACACTTCTAAGTGATTGCAAGGATGGCAAGGAGTCTAGATATTGTCACTTTCCACACTTACCCCTACTTGAATAAATCCTCTGTATAGTGTAAATTCTCTGTTCTGAGGCACAATAAGAGGGAACTTTTTCAGAAGAAGTAACTGCTCATTCATATTCACCATACATTCGCCACGCGATGCTTAATCAACCGTTTTGTACAGTTGGCTCTTCACCACAGACAACTACAACAAAACTTCAAATACGCCTCCAGACATTTCAGGTTCGTGCCGGATCATAGTTTTACTTTTCTGCTGCACAATATGGATTACACTTATTGCTGTTCTTCGCAGAAGCTTCGATTAGCACACATATGATATTATTTACGCAAACACCAAAGCAACTTTCACCGGCTTTAATTTCGCGTGCTTGCAGCTGTTATCAATTCGTGGCAAAAGATGGCGCAGTAATGTAAACATGCTAGCATATACAGTATACTCCATGTAAATAGTTCATGAACACAAGAGTAGATCTGTGATCACGTGATCAAAGTGGCTGCCGAGCAGAAGAGTTACAGCCATTTTGGTTTCGAACATGGCGTCGTCTGATATAATTACAGAAGTGGAAATACATCCAGATATTCAAGAAGTTGAAATTGAGGCAATACCTGTAGAAATTCCTTGCGAAACTGTGGAGACAACAATAGATGGTGTGGAAGGACAGCCTATGATTGCATTACAGCCGCTACCAGAGCCTGGACGTGAGGAAGTTATATTACAAACACAAGAAGAGATTGTGGGCAGTGGGGACCCTTTATCAGTTTATGATCAGATTCCAGTTCCATCAGAAAGTGATATTTATGTTGAATCAAGCCCAGGACCGTCAAGAAGGGGTGGCCGTAAAACAAGAAGAGGTGGGAAGGTGCGAGGGAATGAACATATTATTAGCGAGGTCGCAGAAACGAAAACGCGCAAGTGGGAACAAAAACAAGTTCAGATTAAAACTTTGGAAGGTGAATTTTCCGTGACGATGTGGGCCTCAGGAACAGATGACGGTAAGATTGGCGTTGTCTTAAATGTTTTTTAAGTGTGTTAACAATTTTACGTTAGTGCAGTTTGGATATTTTTAAATAGCGTCATTTTCATAAGATCCTAGTGAATATACGTCATCGCTCTTACATCCGGGAGTGGCGATCGATAAGGGGGTAGTATTTCTGTAAGACTTGCGGGTTTTAATGTATGTGTTTCATTTTTAATAACGTTAGAAATGTAAATATTTTGGTTTGTTTTGATACTTCGCCGGCCATGAATGATCCTAGGGCGCAGCCATATTTTACAAATGGCTTCTTTTATATGATGGCGGATGGTAGCCATTTTTGTACAGAGAGGCCAGCGGAGAATGTTGCAGTTGGTATCATTTACGCGAAGTGCTGGAGTCGCATACGTAATACGAGACCGTGAATAATGGTGTTCAGTTAGGGCATATGTTCATATAAGATTTTCCTATGCATGGAATATATTGGTGTTTTGTGGCACTGTATGGTGAATTTCTGGTCCCTTTGTCCTTGATGGCTGTGAGCAGCGAACATGGAAGGGGAAGTGAGATCGATTCTGGCGCTGTTACTTAACGGCATATTTGGAAACCTCTACAGGGATGCGTGAGAATGTTAACAGGTAGATGTCACTATAGTATATATGTTGCTAGGACGGAAAGGCGTGCAACCAATCTGTAAAATGCGAATAATTTGAAAATACGTACCGTTGAGTAATATTGTTAAATATAGTGTGGTAGTATGTTTGATACACATATATATATATATATATATATATCGTAGCATGTCATACATTTATGGTATGTGCAGATGAGGCAAGTAATCCTGAGCCGGATCCTGATTATGAAGAATATATGACAGGAAAAAGAATTCCACCAGAAGGAATCCCTGGCCTTGACTTGAGTGATCCAAAGCAGCTTGCAGAGTTTGCAAGGTATACTGTCAAATATTTAAGTTGTAGATCTGAAATAATATTTCTATTTGTCATTGTACACATGTACCTTGCAAAAGAAAATGAAAGGTGTACATTACAGAGGATCCTGGTGAAAGGTAAGATGTGCTTCATGGAACTTCCATGTCCGCTGTCTAATGTACATATATATGGGCCATCGCTTGTTATTCTATAATCTTCTACACATACTAGTTTTAAAATATTTAGGTTTCTGTTCAATCTGTAAGTAGTATTGCTACAGGGAATAATTATTTCATAGGAGTAATGTTTTCAATTTTTATAACCGCTCCTTAATTCTCAGTCAGTATTCTCCCAACATTCATGTGGATACATTCTAGTAAATTCTTGCAAATGAAGGTAATGATTGGTGTGGTTTGACACTGATTACAGGCATTTGGGCTGAAAAATCTTGGTAATGGTCATTAGTTTTCTTGTTTTCTGCCATTGCCTTTGAATTTCAAGATAAGTACTAAATGCATCCTCAGTCCCCTTTGTACATTTCAGATACCTTGCCATTACAAGATTACCTTCCACTGCTTTGTCTACCAATGCTGATTTGAGTTTGTTTCTTTCAGAGCTTTCATTTTCAGAATATATGTTGTACGAATATCCTGCTTGTCCTCACTCTTGCCCTGGTTGTTTTTGTGGATGTGCTTGTCGAGATTCTCTTTGTTCAGTCCTTGGTGTATGACTTGATCAGTTATGTGAGTGGCTACATATCTGTAAAGCCTTCTCCAACTTGATGTGCTAACTGAGCAGTGTCTTGAAGATTGGGAAGCTCAGTGACCTAATGGACAAGTTGTCCTCCATCAAGCACTGATCATAGACTGCTATATATTGTTCATTGAAGCATGGCTGTCACTTGTGCACTCATTGATGTTAAACTTCTTACAACTGATTGTGATCTAGTATACCATATTCTTCAAAGTTCAAAATGCTTTTAAAAGTATGTCAAAATGTGGGTGTTACACCTTGGCTAAGAATAGGGTGATGTTCGGAGGCAAGAAACCACCTCCACTTTTGGATGTGAAAACTTGTCAGCTGGATGTCCAGGGACATAGTGAGGAGAAGGACTCTGAAGTCAAGGTTTGTAGATACGTTGAGTGTTCCTGCCTGATGGACAAAATGATCATGGAGCCACATCAAAAATAATGCTGCAGTGACCCATGCTTTCTTGTTTTGCACCAGAATATTAGCATTATAATTGTGTTCTTTACATTCAATGCACAGAGTTAACAGAAAGAAATGACAGCATAAGTTTTATCACACAATCAGGTGAAAGAATGGTATATATGAGAAGGGATACATAATCATTCACTGCCTTAGTCCCAGATACATTCCATTCATTTTTCAAAGTAACGTACCATTTTCCCCCTTCCCCTGAGAAGAAACAGTGAGGTCTTACCAGCGTTGAGGACAAATTTTGGTAGATATCCTTTCTCAGTAAGAGCTTATTGATCTGTACTCCTCATCCAATATTGTGGGGGTGATAAAATCTAGAAGAATGAGATGTGCGGAGCAGGTTGCACATATGGTGGAGGGGTGAGGCGTGTACAGGGTTTTGGTGGGGAAAGAGACCACTGGGGAGATGGAGGCATAGATGGGAGGATAATGTTAAGATGGATCATCAGGAAGTGGGATGTGGGGGTATGGAGCTGGCTCAGGATAGTGACAGGTGGCAAGAAATTGTGAATGTGGTAATTTCGGGTTCCATAAAACGTGGGGAATTTCTTGACTAGCTGTAAACGGATTAGCTTCTCAAGGACTCTGCTCCATGAAGTAAGTAAGCATCTTTTCTCAGTAAGAGTATTAGTTCTTCAGAGAACGTCTGCCCTGTGGTTTGCTGATGCTCACTTACCAATGACCTTTACGTTCTGCAAACTGTGGCTGCTCTTAAATCAATTGAACCATCCTTTACTTGCTTGAAAGTTATGTGATGTTACTGATTTCTCACTCCTCTCCCTGTTCAAGTAGTTAGCCTTTTTGCCTTTGTGTGAGTGACAGGACTATCCAGAGGATTTTTCTCAAGGGCGTATGCTCTATCCAGGAATGAAATGCTTTTTCCATATGTTTGGTTGCTTTATCTTGCATTTTTGATACCATTTTATGCCTACATTGAAATAAGAAACAAAACGTTGATATTGACAGTCCTCCCTCATGCAGAGGCCAGCAGAAGTATATGAAATGTGTTAGCTTCCCTTGGCCTTCACTTGAGGCAGCACTGTCAGTTTTTATTGTTATCCTTGTCCGTTAAAAACAATTTTTCGGAAGGAATTAATAAAAACAACATAGATTGCCATCAGTACTAAACCATAAGCTGCCTAAAAACATCTGTCTTGAAAGATTCATTCGGTAGTGAGTAGACCATGATGTTACAAATACACCTTACCAAATTAATATATATATATATATGGTACTTGACAGTGCATCTCTTCATGTAACTTATTATAGTTAGCAGTGTATTTGCTGTTAGCCATTATCTTACATTCATTCAGTTTTTATCAGTTAATTATGTTCTGTATTGACCTCATTATTTTCTTTTTTAAAGATACTGATATATAAATATATATGTATATATAAGTGAGTAGTACTGCACATGCATTCAGATTTAATAAGTCATTTTAGAATAGGACACTACAGATGAAACAATATTCCAAAATCTGTATCATTCACCCTTGTTGTCAATGATAAGTCTGTTTGCAAATTGATAATGTCAGTGTGTTATTTTGCTCGAACGCAGAACGTGAAATTTGAACACTCTCATTTTTGTGTGATTGGCACTGGAAGCTTAATAACTGGTATAAATAACAATCTGTTATGGGAAGGTTTAGTAATAACTTTTTTTGGTCATAAACAGAAATTTTCATATTAACATAACATGCATGTTGGCAACAGACTTATTTTTAGCATAAATGTGAACATGAATTTAAAAACTGCAGTGAAAATAGTGAACTGTGTTAAGGTATCATTACACAGAAACTTACCAGTAACTATGGTAAATTTTTGAGTAATTTGTTTTTAGTAGTATCATGCAAGTATTTTTGACATTTATTTCCGGCTGTGATAACGTGTGCTTTGAACATATGCTGAAATATCTAACAATGTTACCTTTTGGCAGTCAGTGAAATATGCAAGTGGACCACAGGGATGTCTTAATGTTATTTGGTGAATTATATTTATGGAATGATATTCTGGCTGTTTTTCTAACATACACAGTGTACCTCCAGCATATGTCCAACGCTTCTTGTCTTTGAAATTAATATGTTTCAAACATCTTGCTTAATTAACACCACTGTGATATCAATAGGTCCAGACTGGCTCTGGTGCCCATCTTGCCTTCTTTTCAGTGGGTACCAAATGCCCTTTGCCTGGAGGTAAAGTGGCCAGGCTTTGAGGCTGACCACCTCCATCTAGTACTGAGGTTAAGAATGAGTAGAGCTATACCTCCACTTTCCCTATGTGCCTTTTTGGCCTATGGGGCGACTTTACGCGTTCAGTGTCAGTAGCCTCTTCAGATGATGAAACATTCCTCGTAATTATGTTGTCATCAATAAAAAAAAGTGCTGGTTTTATTGTGGTTACAGTGTATTTTCAGACTTTGTCATAATTGTCTTTTTTGCAGTATTGCAAATTTCTCTCATATAAAAATTGCACATACGGTTTTTTTTTTTTCTTTCTTTCTTTCTTTCTTTTCCTCCTTCTGTCCTTACATGAATGTGAAGGTGTTGCAGTGTGACTTTAATCTAACTTTTACACATGGTGTTCAGAAAGTTGCTGTGCACTTAAGCTATGGTAGAGTCCAGTTGAACTGTGTTTGCAAATAAAATTAAATGGGTTCAGGCCTGTATAGATGCTCATGGACGTCACTTCTAACACCTTTTATAAGTGCACAGCAACTTTTCAAACTCCCATGCATCACCATGTGCCATCACATTTCAACTGAAGTCTGCCATAGCCTAAGTGCACAGCGAATTTCTGAACGCCCTGTAGTAATAAATATACAGTAAAACCTTTGAAGTTTGGCGCCCTTGTAAGTAAACCGTTTGTCACAGTTGGCCACGCTTCTATGGAACTGGCATATTCCTGTAATATTATACATGTTCATTACTCGATAACTTGGCTACCTGTTTATATTGAATTGTGGCCACAGTTTCATATTTAGTGCTATGCTTTCTGTATAATTTCAATCTCCCTGTGTTGACCAACCTAAATAGTTGTATGGTTTTTGTGTCATACTCGTTATGGGCTGAAATCCTCATTCATTAACAGAACTACCTGTTGTCCACCTAACCTCCAACCTTTATCCACTAGTATGGACAATATATCAGAACTTTCTAGTGGCAGTTGATTACTATAGTTCAAGGTTCTATCCGTTGACAAGGTTGTGTACCTGCTTTCCGAATCTACTGCCTGTCTGTGCACTCTGAACTGTTCATTTGCACAAGTACTAGTGCACATTTCAATTTTCACTGTGACAGGTGGTTTTTTAAGTTGGCCACCTGTATGGGTTGGGCAGCTCCGAATGGAATCAAAGATGGCCAACATAGGTTTCACTGTATCTCGATTTTCATAACTGAAGAATCATATTATATCTGGTGTTTGAATGATTTCCATATTTGCAGTAGTAACAGCAAAATAAGTTGTAAGTATTTTAATCTTTTCTATCTGTGGCATGTGGCCATTATCAAAAATTAGTCCTTGTAATGGTCAAGTAGCCATATCTTTTTATATTGGTTCATTTTACTTGGAATGGGTTTTCAGTTCAGTTTGCCATAAAACTTGATTCTTTAGGGGGGGAAAAATCAGACCTATGCCAGACTTTGTTCTTGTTATAAAAACCTGGGTTGGTATTAACTTTAGGTTCGAGAAATTATTTTGCTGTATGAAAATTTCTCAGAAAAGTCTGTAAAGAGCCAGTTCTATTGTTTTCTTCACATACTTATGTTTGTACCTGCATATAGTCTATGTAGTTGGATGTCTTAAAATGTGAAGTGTTGCTGTATAAGTGATAGCATGTTGTGTACTTAACAATTCTAGACCTGGTCACAAGATGAAAGTGAAGAAACAGATGAGTGATGGAGTGGACAGGACAATAGCATGCCCACACAAGGGATGCACCAAGATGTTTCGTGATAACTCAGCAATGAGGAAACACCTCCACACTCATGGACCCCGGGTTCATGTGTGTGCTGAATGTGGGAAAGCATTTGTGGAGAGTTCAAAGTTGAAAAGGCACCAACTGGTCCACACTGGTGAGAAACCCTTTCAGGTAGGATATCCATATTCTGGGTAAAATTTGAAACCTGGGACTTGGTTTTGTAGAAGGAAAGGTGTCACATATCCATGGAAATTTCAGTGACAGATCTAGAGTGGTATGAGCAATGCCAGCCTTAGCAAATATGGGGCCCTTTTTTGTGATCCTTGTGATGGCCCTGCTGGGGACCTGGAGGTGGGCTCATTTCCTGGAGACTCTGAGAGACGGATGAAATGGAGCTCTGGTAATGGAACATATCTGTCTGTGGGAGCTCTGCGAGGGGAACCTGGAAGGAGGGCTATATTACTAGGGGCCCTGAAGGATGTATATAACGGAAGGCTTTGGAGATGGGCATCCCTCTCCATAGGGACCCAATGGGGAAATTGGAGAGGAGGTTCATTTACCTGGGACTTCGAAAAACAGTAAAAGAGGGCTCTGGAACCAGAGCATCTTTCTCTAAGGTGGCTCTGCGAGGGGAACTTGGAGGGAGGGCTCCTTTACTGGAGACCCTTAAGGATGTGTAAAGGGGTCTGTGGAAACAGGTGTCCTCCACTGGGGGGACCAGAAGGGGACGCTGCTTTACTGGGGACTTTGAGAGAAAAGTGAGATTGTGATTTATTAGGAGATCTTGTTTTTTGGAAAATCCGAGAAATGTGTAAAAAAGGCTGTGGAAACTGGTGACTCTCTACATAGGGGCCCTGTTGGGGAACGTGGAGGAGTGTTATTTAACCAGGGACTTTGTGAGACAGTATAAGAGTGCTCAGTAAATGGAACGTGTCTCTATGGAAGCTCTGTGAGGGTGACTTGGAGGTAGGGCTTCGTTACTGGGAACTCTGAAAACTAGGTCTTATCAGTACCCAGAGATAGGTTTGGAAACTGATTTTGGGCTTTAGTTCGACTGTAAAGACCAGACTACTGTCCTTTAACAGGACACAATCCAGGGTTGTTATTGGCCTCTTTTTACTAAATGGGGCTGACGAACAGCCCATATGTAGGAGGTGCGGAACAGAGGAAGAAACCTCAGCCCACGTTTTGTGTGAGTGAGATGCTTTGGCTTTACTCACACATACATATCTGGGCTCCTTTCTCTTGGACCCAGAGGATGTTAAAGAGAAGTCTGGTGGCAAACTGGAACTTTAGCTTCCATGACTTGGCATCAGATTGTGGGGCATAAAGGGCCCATCTAAAGGCCCATGTGCAGTGGGACTGAAAGGGCTTGAACTCAGTTATTATCTACATGTACATCTTCCTTCCATTTTAGTGTTGGTTCTGGTGAAGGCAGTTTTTCACAAAATTATTTTCTGAATTGTAACTCCTGAGTGTTTTGTGTGTGCATTATAATTGTAGAGTTATGTTTGATTATGTCATGTTATATCCCAATAGGTCTTTTATCTTGTAGTATGTGTATATCTTTGGAATTATTCCTTGCTTATTATAACAGAAGGTTATGTTTTGTGCTTGCACATGGGCTAGATGTGAACATTGCACTGGGGGGCACATACAGTGCTCAAATGTGCCCAATATTATATCCATGATTTTTAGTTAGGAAGAAACTCATTAAGCTTATAACTACTTGAGAACAGAGAAATGGTTAGCATGTACACAGTGTGGTCCTAAAGTTTTAGGACTGATTTTTTTAAAAATCGAAGAGACGTGAGGAAGGCGCGTATTTTTTTTAATCTAAACAAGCATATATACAGGCTTTTGCGCAGTTGTGCAGTGTCTGAAAAGCTGCTGAAAATTCCTCTTTTTGAACCTTCTTTAATTCATCAGTTAGGGCTTCTTGGATCTCAGCAACATCCGCAAAGTGGAGTCCTTTTAACTTCATTTTCAACTTGGGGAACAGAAAATAGCCTGACAGATAAAT
>Ga0123357_10008714_pt1 | contig 12714 bp, 3 predicted proteins | sample TergutEmb28metaG_FD_89873 | JGI IMG/M metagenome (GOLD analysis project Ga0123357, IMG submission 89873) | Embiratermes neotenicus P4 segment gut microbial communities from Petit-Saut dam, French Guiana - Emb289 P4 | ecosystem: Host-associated > Arthropoda: Insects > Digestive system > Gut ... | reverse complement strand
TAAGGCGAAGAGAAATTTTAATGAATACAATAGTTTATCTATATATATGTATATATATGTGTGTGTGTATGTATATATATATATATAATGTTAAACTGACTTAAGTGTAACAGTTTTTAACTTTCATTACTAAGTTTGTAATTTGTGAATATAAAAGATACAACAATATCTTGTCTATAGTTGGAACAAACTCTGATTATTAACAGAAAAATATACAACTGTCTAAAATGTAAAAAGAAAGAATAGAGTTTCGGATACTTTATTACCAAACACATAATAATCTTTTAACCTTTGCTGACTCTAGTACTTTAATTGTCTCTTGCGGGCTGACTTCTGTTGGACCTTATAAGGGCTATCTTGTAAGTAATTCTTGGTCCTGGAGTTGACATTATTTACACTATACGTTATAGTACTTGCAGAATAAATATTGATATTATGTAAAATTTTACTTCTGGATTTTGTGTGAATTTCCTCTTAAATATGGGTGTGACAAATAAGAATATCATCATATAATGCTGTTTTTAAAAGCGATATTGTGACTGATACCGATAACCCGTAAGTCGACAGAAAATGTTTGTACTGAATATTAGTGACGAATTAAATAGAGTCACATTAGAAGTAATCTCTTAAGGTAGGAGAAAAGAAGTGTGGCAATCTTATCTAGAGAGTCTGAAATGAAATTCATTGCTTACTGGATATAAATACTACAGACGTGAAATAAGTTGTGCCGTCCTGGATGATATATAGGATGTGGAGAAATGAAACGAATAGCTCTTCTGCTTTAATATCCCATTGGGGTCAGGCGCTGAGGCACTTTTGGTGTAAAGTCTTGGGTGTAGTTTCGAGGGAGTGAAAGAAGTGAATAAATGGAAGATTATGAGTTTTTCCAAAAATGTTTTCGACTCAAAACTGACATAAGAGGGATGTCGCCTATTGTATTATTACGCTAATTGAAATCGGAAAAAGAAATCCGAAATAAATGACTCATTGTGGCATCGCTAAATCTGAAATGTTTTTAAAATCAAAGGAGCAAAATGCTCCATAAATTATACATTATGACGAAATGGGTAGTGACAAACTTGCAGATCGAGTACCCGGAGCGTTGCAGAGGTGACAGTGTGTTTGCCCAACAGTGGGTTATGTAAGTGAATATGCATCTACAGTTGAAGGATGATAGACCAACTTGATGTCACTTGCTATTTTATTTCACTTCTTATGTGCTCAACATGTTTCGGACATTAATATATCCATCACCAGGAGCTTGCGACTATTCTGTTGAATTACCACATTGGTAGTCGAACACACATCGAACCAAGAACAATACGACCAATGTGGTAATTCAACAGAATAGTCGCAAGCTCCTGATGATGGATATATTAATGTCCGAACTATGTTGAGCACATAAGAAGTGAAATAAAATAGCAAGTGCCATCAAGTTGGTCTTTTATTCTTCAACTATCACAATGATGCACGGTCCAGTAAACATAAGATGTATCTACAGTGTTTTAAAAGTGAATTTTTTCGATGATAGGGATCATGGTTATCCTTCTATGAAGTTATTTCATAGTTTAACATGAAAATCTGAAAACTGTTTCCTATTTCAAAGCAGTAAAAATTTTCTAGTTCATTCAGGAGAGGAAAGAGTTTAATCAGGTTTCGTAATAGCTACAAGACTTGTGTTGAAAGTACCACAGTTTGTGATTTTCCACAGAGTGCAATAACATGGACAAGAACAGTTATGATTCAGTTACATTACTGAAAAAGTCTCCCCGTATACAATATTAGACAGATTAAATTGCAGAAAGGAAATTAGAAGTACAATTTTGAATTTGGAATTCAGACGCTTCTAGCTGGAGGTCACTGTGGTCTAGGTATAACACTGGATTTTCTTGGATTTTTTTTGTAATAAACTAAAGAATTTCCGAACTGGAACTGAAAGGGCCACCTCCAGAATCCGAGGCAGTAATTTTTACCATTAAAACAATTCTGAATCACCTCTTTCTACTTAAAAACTGCGTTTAACTTACAAGAGAGTATTAAGCAAAGTACTTAAATAGTTTAGTCCATGTAACCCTCTTTGCTTTTTGCTTCTTTTTCTTCTTCGTCTCTTCTTCTTTACGGGTTTCTTGTTTTATTGAAAAATCCCTATTCTGCATCAGTTTTTCAGAGATGACTTGGAGAATTTAAAATGAATGACAGATTGCTAAGGCTGCTGAATGGAGCGGAAATTATTGTGATGGTTCGATGAAGGGGAATTAGAAGTGCAGGGCGTGTTGCACGCACGAGAGTTCTGTCATATGTGTACAAAAATGTATTCGGGAATTCTTAAAGGAAGAGACTAGTTGGAAGACCCAGGTGCGGAAGGAGTTGAGTATTAAAACCAATCGTAAAATGAAGAATCGCAGGTGGGCGGTGACCGGATTCCTGTGGCTCAGTGGCGGATTCTTTTCTTAAGTGTGTGAAATTTGTTGAGTAACTGAGCGACTGTTACATTCTGATCAGGGACTCTTTTACATGAAATAGTTCTTTAGTCACTTAATTGGTGGAATGGAATAAGTTTTATCCATTTGAGGCAAACAACATAAACATTTGTTTGAAGGGGCTGACGAAATCCAGGGAATTTTTCAGGAAGTGTAACAAATTTAGGGACCGAGAATCGAAACCAAACGTCCCTGACTTGAACTGGGACACTAATGAACGTGAACTTACTTGAATGTTCTTCTTGCGACTTGCATTCGGTAGGAAAAATATTTGGAATTTTGGCTATAATGTAGTTATTGTGCTGAGCTTTTGCATTGTGTTTCTCAGTTATTTGACGTAAATACTTGGGCAAGGTCCTGAAATCTTCGTTCTCTTCGCAGTGGTTTACAAATTGTCACAGACCCCTCATGCAATTCGTCATTAAACAGCCGCCGCATTTCATACAGTTTAACTTCCTCCCAGTAGCTTTCATTGTTATTCTTCTACTCTTCCGCCCTTCTACTTCGACTCTTCTACTACTCTGCTCTACCTCTTTCTTCTATATTTCTTTCTTTCTATCCCCTTCTTTGCACATGCACTATGTAAATATTTCACTTCTATTTCATGAAGACCCTTCCTTCGTGATTATAGATGTTACGCCATGTGTTCTGGCAGATGCTTACCAACGTTTTGGGATAAAACTACTTCCTCCATGTTCAGGATAGTTTATTGGGCTAAAAGATGTAATTTTCTTTCAACCGCTTCACGCGATTTGGGGTTAACTGTTCTACGTTATAAATAACTGTGACGTGTTGGTAGTAAGGAACAGAATGAAAGTGATAGGAGAGCTTGTGGCCCGTTGTATGTTATCATCCTAAAATCTGACCGAGTCAGAAGGCTACAAAATACTTAGCTTTCTAGCCAGCATCCGGGTCGAGACTCAGACACAATATCTCCTAGATATGAACCATTGTTCTACGAATTTTGTTGCTGTTATTGGTGGTAAAGTAATCCCATTACATGCCTGGACAGGCCCCGAGGTTTCCAGGAGGTTGAGGCTCCCAGATTTCAAGACTGTCGGCAAATGAAGGTAGTAAGGTTGTCAGACCTACGCACCGGCCACCTTTATCCCAGGAAATATTCCTGGTACTCATTTCTGTTAGAGGCTGAGTCAAACTCAGGGCCATAATGTGGCCGGAATAACACCATTGGGAATTGAACCAGCGACCTTCCGGCTTGTACCGCAGTGTCCCAACCAACTGCACCACCACGTACCCCGATGTTATTGTTGATAGTTGCAGAAAATAATTCAGGAACTTGGTAAAAGTATAAACTGTCTGTTTACACGTCATGAAGTTTTATGTGGAATACGGAGATTTGGCTCCACTGATTCTTAATCTTGACCCTAGATGGAGGCGGGTGTTCGACTTCACAGCTTGGTCCCTTTACTCCTAGGGACAAAGTCTCCAGTACTTGTTAAACTGGAGGTTGGGTTGGCCCTAAGCCGGTTGGACAGTTTGGCGAAGAAGGAACTTCTTTCTCCCTGACAAGAACTGAATCGCGAGTTTCTTCCTTTGTACAGCCCACAGCCTAGTCTCTACTTCGATTCTAGGGATAGGGAAAGCAGGAGGACTCATAAAGAATTTTCTGCATGAGAACAAGTTAAGTGTAATCCTTCATAATATGGAGCTTGCTGCCTGAATATTAATTCTCAGCATTTATTCCGTGTAGTAGGCTTATGGCTTTTACGATTTCGCTTTGTTTGTAACAACACACGGCATTTATTTTCGTATGGACCTCTAACCTTAACAACTTGATTTTTTCACACCAGACACATTGTATTCTCAGTAAGATACATGATTTCCATAAACTGTAAGCTTCAAAGAACAGTTTTAATATAGCTAAAGAAAATACGCCTTATATTTTGACAGTGTAGCTTCGTAAATATACATTTAACAGAAAAATCTGAAAAAAGGACCCGTCATGTAAAATACTGTAGGATATTCATTCGTGTGTTTTCCTGTTATTGATATGAATCACGTGAAAACGGAACAGAAATGTAATGCTTTTACATTTGCACTTTCATCTTGTTTCTAAAAGATAAAAGAGAAAACTTTGATTTTCAAACCGTAAGTAATATTGCACCACTAAACAGCGATGGTAAAGTCAGCTTTCTCGTAAAGTAATGGAAGAATCGTGAGATCAAAGAATATTTTGTACCAAAGTAATGTTTAGGGCGGTAAGATTAATACGATTTATTCCCTGTGTTATTCCGTCGCGTAGAAATAAATTCAGAGTGAGGTGTTATCTGTGTGAACAAACACAGTTCTATGGATATAATTTATTAGTCTTTTATTATTCACTACGACATGTTTCGACTGTCCAGATCAGCCATCATCAGGTGGGTGTCGGATGCACAAAAAGAAATATCAAGGAAGAGATTTTCAATGATACGTATCTTTTGTTTCTATACATTTTGAAGATACGAGCCTAACTATGTAAGACAATCTGACATCTTCCCAGCATTGTCATGCAGGATTCTGGCGTAATTAATTTTCTATGTTAGCACATGGGATATTAGACCACGACACTTAGATGTTAGTGAGGGTGAACTCTCAGATAAGGGTGGTGTCACTAATCAACATGAAAGCAGAACATATTTCACGAACTGCAGTGCAAATATATCTGCAAGGGCTAGCTTGTTTATTCCTAAATTGTTAGACGAGGAAGTGCTCTTTAAAATTATCTGAAGGGCCGGAAAATGTTGGACCACAATCATTACGTGTTTTAATGGTGTGATATATAAACTAATCTATGGAAATGAAAAGCACAATTGAACAAGTTACGGGAACTCCGGACAGTCTAGTGTGCGGTGTGTGGTGTGCAGAGTGGGACATCATCACTATTATAGCATTCCACCAGGACCTGACAAAATGAAACTGGCAGCGTTTTGCGACAATCCAGGTACCTTATGGTGTGTTTGTTTGTGTTGTATTGCTGGTATTCTTCAGAGTGCCGATCGCGGTGGTTACGCGTCCTAAAGCGTGGGCCTGCGGCAACTTACTTGCTGAGATTGCGAGTTCGAATCCCGATATCTATCTCTTGTGAATGTTTGTGGGTTGTCAGGCAGAAATCTGTGCGATGACCCGATCGCTCGTCCTAAGGAGTCCTGTCGAGTGTGGTGTGTCTATTTCAGTGTCACCTCGAAACCACTTCGATCAGGAGATCTAGACCTACCAGGGCCACTAAACTATGAACATTTAAGTTATTGGAAGCATCTGTTTTCAGTATATACGTAACCGGTTAATGCCTTCAACTTCGTTGTTGAGAACCACTGTTTATAAAACTGAGTTAACTTTAAGATGGGAAGTACTCCCTGCGTTCTGTGGGAGTTTCAACACTTCAACAGTTTTAATTCAATTGCCGTGAAGAATTTAACCCCGAGGAACAGGGGAATTCTCTGTAGGGAACCGTCTTTATGAACTTGGTGTCATGGTCTTATGTGAGTTCACCGAATTTCCACTGGCGTTTCGTTTTATAACGGGGGCCGCAGCGGTCGAAGTGTGGGTTGTGTGCACTTCGTTGCCAGATCTACACCATATAAGGTACAATATGCGAACTGAAGTAACGCGACAAATGCAACGAATTAGGCAATGCTGGACGAGGAATGTTGTCATTTTTGAAGAGAAGAACTTGGGCCCGTATTTAGCAAATTTGCTTTTTTACCTCTAGAACCAGTTGCAGTGGCAAGTGCTATGGCACTGCTATGCCGGTCCCTGTTCGATTGACAGTGTTCATTAGTGTGGGCACTACGTTATGGAATTCTGAAGAAGGGCTAAGTCTCTTGTACCTACCGCATTTCGAACCACGCCTCAGCTTTTTTTCCAGCCCGTTGTCTAGTCTTTTTACCGAGTAAGATGCCTGTGCCACATTTCAACAAAGAGGTTTTCACCAACGGCATTTATTTTAAATACGCAGCAATTATAGAAAGCCTATTTTTGTATATTATAGCCTAAAGAACATTGAAATGTCAAGAGGAAATTGTTATGTTTATTGGACCGTGCATCATTTTGATAGTTGAAAAATAAAAGACCAAATTGATGTCACTTGCTCTTTTATTTCACTTCTTATGTGCTCAACATGTTTCGGACATTAATATATCCATAATCAGGAGCTTGCAACTATTCTGTTGAATTACCGCTTTGGTTGTATTTTTCTTGGTTCGATGTGTGTTGGAGTTTCGGTGTGGTTGGGTTGGAGTGGTATCCGTGTTGCAGGCTTGCCTGCAACGTGGATACCACTCCAACCCAACCACACCATAACTCCAACACACATCGAACCATAAGACGAATGCGGTAATTCAACAGAATAGTTGCAAGCTCCTGATGAAGGGAATTGTTAAATTATGCCTTAAAAATTCCTAACCAAAATGTTTTGCACGTTCTGCCAATAAAGTTATATTTATGGTATTAAAACAATAAATATGATAAAGCAGCAGCGTTTCCTTAAGCGACGCTTCTCTTTAGAGAAATATATAAGATGAGACGAAAAGTGCAACAACGATCCAAGCACAATTTCTATAGTTGTCATCTTCTGTTTGTGTTTGTAGCTGCCACTAACGGTAATAGCAACATGAACACAGCAACATGAACACAGCAACAAGAACACAGTAACATGAACACAGCAACATGGACACAGCAACATGAGCACAGCAACATGAACACAGCAACATGAACACAGAGGCAAACGTGAGCCTTTTATATACAGGAGTGCTGATAAGTCCTTAGCCAGACCAGGAAGGAAACAAGCTAATAAATATTTCTGTCAGAATGGTGTGAATTTCCTTCGGCGCCTTGCCTTGCAGAAAAAAAAAACTTAATGACAGCTCGCGTCTCGAGGTTGTTGAAATCGCGCGCGTCCCTAACATGCTTAAGAGCTTGTTTCCTTCCTGGTCGGGTTAAGGACTTATCAGCAACCCCATACTCTACAAGCATAACATATCCTTTTTTAGCTTTACATTTTTCTCTCTAAAGATGCTGGAAGCCAACAAAATGCCTTAGAGCAAATCTGCGTGGGAGGTACGCTCTCTAGATACTCGTCCAGCTTTTTGGCTTGGCATTGGCACTTATAATCTGCATATAGTGCTATCAGAGATGTTCTTATATTGATCGATCTTTAAACTCTGAGTTTTTGCCTAAATTAGAATATTGAATTTGATGTAAATGTGTAGTTACCCTATACAGACGGCGCAGACTATGCATTTCATGACGATTTATTAATCATTGTGACGTGATATGTGAATTGTTCATGGTGATTTCCGTCATGTAATCTATACTACCTTATGAAATAACCGCCATATCATGATTTGAAAATACAATATCTGGCCCTTATGAACACTTGAATTCGCGATATCAGAATTCTTTTAATGCATCTTTATTACTGCCGTATAAATGCATTCTGTTTGCAGACAGACCGAAGTATTAAAGAGCATCCTTCTGTTGAGTAAGCAGGATCGAACTTAAGCCTAAGTGACAACACTTCTGGCAGCGTCCATTATTCGTTTATTGAGAGAATTTTCGTCATAAGTTCTGTACCTTCTATCTTTTACTACGAGGTCATAGAAATGTTTATATCAAGGCTATTTTATTTGTATCTAAAATCGTATTTCTCGTCGCTCAGAATTATGAAAAGTTGTGCAGAATTTGAAGGTCAGTTTGTAAATTTCTCCACCCAAAGTCTGCTTCATTTGGAATATAAGGTATTCTGTTGTGTACGATTGTTCTTATTTGGTCTACTTATACTGAAGGATATAACTATTCAGGTCCTAATTTCGGTAGATTATTTCCCTTGAGATATCTGAAATAATTCTGCCGGCTGCTGGCTCATGATAATGTCAGTGAAGATGGTGATTTGAATAGGGTGGTTTGGTCCCATTCTGGTAAATATTTCGGGCACATAGTAGTTAGAAATAAATTGGAGACAGAAAAGTGTGCAGTGGTAACCAGGAGTACGGTTATGAGCTTTAAAGCTAGGAGTACGCAGATCACGGTCTTTCAAGGTACGACGACACGTACAATGGCCGCAGTCACCTTTCGATTCTAATATTCTATTTGCATAGAGATGTGGATGGATTTTAAATTTTATGACAAATAATAAATATATATTCTTTTATTTCGTCATATACTGTGGATGCAACACTGTACTATATATTCGTGTATTTTTTTATATATGTGTAACTTTGTAATATATATTCTTCTGTTTCAACACACACACACACACACATACATATATGTGTGTGTGTGTTTTGCACTTACGTCCACATGTGCAACACCAGTGCAATACAAGTCTACAATGTTACTGTAAACATAGGCTTATATAACTTCCTTTTGTACAGTACCATTTCAAATGCTCTGCACATTGTACAGGCACTTATTTAGTTCCATATAAATTAACAGAAATTTTGTGTCATTGTTAATTTTTAATACAAATGCAAACTTTGTAGTTTGTAGTAATTATATATAAGCGGACCGATAGTTTATGCTTAGCAAGATAAAAAGAAACTAGGCTTGAACACAAACAGAATATTTTAAAGGGTTTTAACACTAACTGGGGATCATCATTCAAGGTTATAGCATTGCTGAATGACATTATTACGGCAAAATTCTTGTGAGGAAATAAATGTGTTTCGACGCAACAGTCAAAGTAGGCGTTGGAGAAAAAAAATCAAAATTTGCAGTTATAAATGTATCTAACATGAGGTTACCTTCTTTAAAAAAATACAAAATATTTTAGACTTCCCCGCAAAGTGACAGCCGTAACTCGACACGTCCATTTTGCAACTGTAGAGTCCCCAAGATTCACAGCGTGTCAGTTTTGGTCTTAGTGTCGACCTCATCTTTCACACGAACTTCGCTGAATTGTGCGCATATTTTGAAAGAAGTAATGTTGTTTACGTTGGATGCGTGTGGTGGAATTTGGCTTCAGTTGTCACTTAGACTTGTCGTCGAGACGAATTTATTGCGGATTTCTTGTCCCTGAACTGTGAAATATTTAAAGTTTCGGTCGTCGTGTTTCAAGGAGCGGATATCAAAGCAGATTAATCGTTTTCAAATGCAAGAAAGGCCATTGGACTCAATCCCACACCTAGTAGGACTCTAACAGAAGACATAGGAAGTGAACCTAGAAAAACTGAGAATGCAACACTTTTATAGCAGGTCATAGGTCAAGGCTTTGTGGGCCTTGGTATCACTATACGGCTTCATAAATCAGTTCCTGTGGTTGCTCGCACTGACTGCTTTTTTATATTGTACTGGTTTTTGACGACCCTTTACTTTACCCGCACAACTTAAACGCAATACTTTTCTTAGCGGAGTGTGTAAAAATAATGGTCCTTGTGTGCACGCCAATGGCTGAGAGGAGTTTATGTGTCGGCTTAAAAATAAGTAAGAGAATTTGTGAAATCCACAAAGCCGAACTCGTTTCCCGATACAAGCCACCGTGTTTTATGTTGCTATCGCTACGCTGGCTTTAAGTTATGCGTTCTTTGACCAGCGTGGTGGAAAAGATCGTGCATAGGGCAGGATGTTTCTTCCGTCCGACTGATATATCCGTCCAGTATTTTATTTTAATTTTTATCTGTTAATACGTAACGGGTACTTTACATGAAGCCCAAAACAATTTTTGACATTTTAACTATAAAAATATACAGGCTTGCAAGACACAACGTACACTACAAAATTCACGAAGGTCTACAGTTTTTATGTTTAATGTTTTGGATTTGATGATGAGAAGGATAACAAAAAATTGTAATATATAACTAACAAACCAACCACCGAAAAACAAACAAACAAAATAACTAATTGAATTAAACTAACTCCGCGGAATAAAATATTTTTTTCCGAAACTAAGTGACATTCAGTCACCTAAGCAAAAAATTACCACTTTTTTGAAACCAGAAATTTCGTTACCGTAATCAAAGAAGCCTACTACCATACCAGACGCTGAGACATTGTACTCTAATTAGGCCATACCAAGGAAGACGTTCTAGTGAGAAGTCTAGTACAGTGTTTTGTTGCGTGTTTTTACTGTGATTTGTTGCCCTCTTCTTTGGACCCACAAGCTTTTTGTCCGCTCTCCAAGCCTCCTTACTTACTGCGTACATTTCCTATTGAAGGCCGCCTCTTCCATCCGCAACTTGCCTGCTCGTCAGGTTAATAAGTAACCATATTACTGAAGTAAAGCCTGATGACAATATCAGGGAGTTTGCGAGAGTGGATGTAACTGGCTTAGGATGTTAAAAATTGTTAACTTTCTTAGTGTTGATAATAAGCAAATTAGTTGCTACATTCAAAGCACATAAAGCCTCGGAAAATAATCGAAACATAATTTGCCAAGACTTTTTTGCAGAGTCAACATTTCAAATGTTATAAATTGGAGGATAAGGAAATTAAAAATAAATATTAAAACAAAATAAAAACAATAATCAAAATGAATCCAAATTAAATGCCAAAACAGAAACAACTACTATACGTGTATACCAGAAACCATAAAACTAAACTAAACTCCGTGGCTTTAGTCCGCGAGCGAACCATACCGACAGAGCGGCCGCCGCCGGTAGGCGAACCATAAACTAAAGAAAATTCGAAACCGAAAATCAAAATAAGAAACGTAGTCTAACATAACCTACCTCAACAGATGATATATTTTTCTATAATCTTTAGAATGTAAAATGTGTTTTGAATAGGTCAAGCACAAGGGGACAATTACTTTGGGATCAACGAAATCTCCGTACAGAGATCCTTGCTTCAGTGTTTCAAAGTCTAATTCACATATTTTTATCTGTAGTCTCAGACACAGGCTTACGAGGAAGAAACTTAGGATGTCATCTGTTGCAAGCAATCATGGGTGAAGGAAAGACCTTTAATTTTTGTACATTTCTCTTTTGACTTTTCATTAATGTGTTTTTATGGAACAACATGACGTCACCGGTCAACTGTTGTATTGGTGTCATGGAATTTTAGGAAGAAGACTAATTCTTAGGTCAAGAGTGGTTTATAATGAAATATGAAAGTTGTATCTTATGTTTATTGGACCGTGCATCATCTTTATAGTTGCGTGAAGGGAAAAACCAACTTGGTTGGTTTTTCCCTTCACGCAACTATGAAAGTTGTAAATTTGAATTTCCCATCGATGCATAAATACCGAATATAAGTTCAATATACAATCCACAAAAATGTTCTGAATTCCTGAGTCCAATACATTTTATACGTTATATCGTTACATGCTACTAAGGATGAACTCCATATCTCCATTATTGCCTATTAAGGCATTACTTTTTGAATTCCTTAAGATACGTGACTCCCAATGGGAGGATGAATGTCAGTGAAATGTTTTCATAAAAGAAGAAGGTGGTCGTCAAACATACGTACATACTCCTGCGTCGCCATATTAACAGTACGCAATAATATTCTGTGCCCGGGCCGAGATTCAAGCCAAGGAATTCATGAACACGAAGCAGGAATGCTAACCGTACACCGCAACATGGTTTAAACTACAAACTGTTCCGGCATATGACGGGTGTAACGAATCCAGAGCGTTTTCGTTATTAAATTGATAAGTTCTTATGAAATATAACCCTAAAAAGATGCTGTGAATTTACCGAACTTCGTCATGCCGACGCGAAGCTTTAGGTGCTACTTTGTAACCGCAACTGCCATCTGGAGTAACTATCAACAACCAATCACTCATTCACATCATGCACAAACAAACCGAGGTAGTTGTCATCACTCGAAAACACACACACACACACACACACACACATACGTTACGAAATCTCTAATTCCATTGCAGTTCATCGATGTTGGTAAACATTGTTCGGTATTTTGATTAATACTCATCTAAAACGTCCAAAATGCCTCGATAATGAATGTGTCTGCGACACTCCTATGATCATAAGAAATACGAAATGTGCATTCCTTAATTTTTTGAGAGAATTGTCCATCTCCATATATGTCTGCGTGATCAGTTAGTTAAAATTTCTTTCCGGGAACAAATAATATTCACTTTTTATACTTAGCTCTAATTTAAAGTTTTTATATTTTGCCTAGTTCGTAGTAATCCAGAAAGTGTATAGAGAGGAGTTATGCTACATTGTGAAGAATCTACTGCACTGTGTGTGTGTGTGTGTGTGTGTGAGTGTGTGTGTGTGTGAGTGTGTGTGTGAGTGTGTGTGTGTGTGAGTGTGTGTGTGTGGTG
>Ga0123357_10008712_pt1 | contig 12715 bp, 10 predicted proteins | sample TergutEmb28metaG_FD_89873 | JGI IMG/M metagenome (GOLD analysis project Ga0123357, IMG submission 89873) | Embiratermes neotenicus P4 segment gut microbial communities from Petit-Saut dam, French Guiana - Emb289 P4 | ecosystem: Host-associated > Arthropoda: Insects > Digestive system > Gut ... | reverse complement strand
TCTGGTATGGTACTATGAAATAAGTGATTGACCGAAGTTACTAAAACATATTTACATCATGTTTATAAAACATTGGTAATTGTAACAAAATCCGCAACGATCTGGTATAGTACTGTGAAATAAATGAGTGGCCTAAGTTACTAAAACATATTTATATTATGTTTATAAAACAGTGGTAATTATAATAAAATTTTAATAAAATCCACAAGTATCTGGTATGGTACTCTGAAATAAGCGAGTGGTCTAAGTTACTAAAACATATTTACATAATGTTTATAAAACATTGGTAATTATAACAAAATCCGCAAGGATCTGGTATGGTACTCTGAAATAAGTGAGTGGCCTGTTTCCTAAAAGATATTTACATCATGTTTATAAAACATTGGTAATTATAAACATGATGTAAATATGTTTTAGTAACTTAGACCACTCACTTATTTCAGAGTACTATACCAGTTGCTGTATTAATACAATTCGATCTCCTGATGATGAGCCCAATGTTGCTCGAATCATATAGAAGATTATAATAACAAAAGTCTCATGTAATGTAATTTGCATCAAGTTGGCCATTTACACAGGGTTGTACCAGGATGCACGGTCAGCAAAACATAGAATTCAACAGTCTTCATAATTTTAATGAAACTGGCACTTACGTTCTCACTTTTGGTTGTGAGCTTTCGCGACGGACGCGACCGTGTACCTACTGTGCCTGACGACACTGGAGCTGCGATTTGCACGAACCTACTGCATGCAGAATTCGGATAGAAATTGGGCGTCTACCTTACAGTGTACATGTACTCTGTCCTTTTTTAGGGCCTAAATATTTCACATTCCTGCCTTCAAGGAAACCATACTTTCAAATATCGTAGCGTATAAAGTAAGTTTATCACTTCCCTGTAGCATCACTTGACTCGCGAATAGGTGGAGTGGATGGGAATAAAACGAGACACATAACCTCACAATTAAAATGATAATACGTTAGCTTTTGTACACATCTCTTTCGGAATAAATAAATAGATTGATACTTCATTTCAACTTGTTCACGGTGTCTGGTTCTTTACGTTTTTCGGGCTTCAATTCGCCAGTTCTGCATTTTCCTTGGAATATTTTCACTAAGAAAAGATGCACATAGGATGTAAATTCATTTTCACATCAGACATGTGCCACCAGGTTTCACACACCCAGACGTTGCTGTTCACATTTTGTGCCGTTGACTCGAACAATTCTATCAAGGATTAATGATGATTATTATTTATTAATGTTACTGATTGTTGTTTTACTATAGAACCCACGGTCGCCTGGTCCTATGTTCAGCAATGGGTTGGAAACAAAACTGCTTATTAGCATCAGATTGTCAAGGGAAAGAAGGGATTGGAGCACTTGGGCTGTGGATGAAGCTATTGCTCTTTTTGTGAGTAGAAAAAAATGATGTGGGCAGCACCATCGACGTTCCTATTGACGCCATATCATATTTTACGGAAACAAAGAAATGAGGGACTGATTTCTCTCCTTGAAGTTTCGTAAAGGAAACTGTGTTTACATTTCCTTTATGTGTTGATGGTCAATTGCTATAAAAGTCTCTTAATGTCAATTTAATTTGCTAATTATTCACAGTAAACTTAGTTACATGCGTGCTGCTTCTTTGTCACATCCAGTCGGATTCCCTCCGTCCATTAATGCAGCTCGTCTTCCATTGTCAACTGCAGTCATAATAATTTTGTTCACATTGCACCGCCTGTAAAGATATCCTCTGTGCCAATTCTAAAAAAACACTAATTTAAATGTGTGCTAAGCTTAATTTATTTTCATTGCATCCTAGCCTTCTGTCTTTTTTAAAGCCTGTCCTCTTCCTCCTCTTCTTCTTCCTCATCGCCGTCCTCCCTGTTCTCCTCGGACTCCTCCTTGTATCCTGGGTGTTCCGAGATGGCGTAGTAATTACCGTTGTAGATAACGCCTAGCTCCCGCAGCACATCTCCTCTGATGGTCGCCTTGATCGTCCAGTTGTAGCAGTCGTCACTTTCACTCTCCCGGTCCAGTCTCTCCACGTCCACTATTTTGGAGCTGAGGCGCTCCAGTATGATCCCAATGTCCTTGATGGTGAGGTGTCTCTTCTGCTCGACCGACAGCTGGTCTATGAGTAGAAGGAATTTGTTGGATGTTATCGCCTCTTCTTCCATGACTGTGTTTTCTGTCTCAGATTCTGAACTCTCGGCCTGCTGCTGCTGCTGTAGGTGGCCACCTTCTACGTCCAGAAAGCGTACGTGTTGAGCGCTCTTGCCCGGAACCGCACGTCGCGTGCCGTCTGACAGAGATGACGGCTGAGGTGACGTTTGTTGCTGGGCATCTTGAATGGGAGACGTGGCGACGGACTTGTGCACAGCGATCTTCCGGCCCTCCTCGTGCAGCGCACAGCAGTGGAAGTCACATTCTACCATGTTGTTGACATCGGTGCCATTGATGCCTCCAGCCCCACTGGGACTGATGCTGATGGGATGATGAACGTGGTTCGTACATTCAGGCGTGTGGATGTGGATTGTTGTACTCTCGAACGAGCTTGTGCCTTGCCTGGTGAGCCGTTGAGGAGCGTGGTGATGTGGCGGAACCTGGGGCCCGCCTGCACCGTAGGAACTTGTCGCTGCCGCGAAGAGATTCACCATTTTACCGCTGATGACGTCATCATGGTTTATCACAGTGATTTGAGGACTGGAGGTATAGCGAGCTGTCGGTGGATGTGTATAAACGTCGTTGATGAGCGTCTCTTTTTTACCTCCCGCCGCCGTCGCCGCAGCGGATCCCGGACCGTGGATCCCCGCAATTTTCTCAAGGCTCGTCTGGATCACCAACGACGGCCGGATTGAGTCCTGCTTCTTGCTCGGCGAGTATTTGGCAGCCGCAGCAGCCGCAGCGGCAGCTGCGGCTCCCTCTGCCGCACCCACCTTCTGTTGCTGCTGCTGCTGCTGCTGCTGTTTCTGGTCCCAGTGGAGAACCACAGTGACGCGACCCTTGTTGTCCATGATCTTCCAAGAAGGAGTTTCATCGTGTAACTCGAGAGCGTGGATCGTCTCGCACACAATCTTCGGGATTGCGGAGATGGCTGCAGCGCGGCAAGCAACAGAGAAACAAGGCTCGCTACTTTTTTACTACATACAACTGTACAACTGATTGAGAACACAGCACTATGGCTCTTTGTTACATTCTACATTTTAGTAACACCCATAATTTTCTAGCATACCTGGGATCAAATGTCCCACTTACATTGTGTTCAATAACTACGAGTACATAGAATAGGGGATTTGTTTAAATGTGACTTCAAATAGGGCGCTTGCCAAATTCTAGAAGAGTAACTACTCCTACGTTCTCCATTTGGACCCTGGATTACTCACAGATTCAGACACACTACATTCGATAGTGTGTCAATGTTTTGTAGTTTAAAAACAGACAACTGTCTATTCATTTTCTATAGTGCAGTTCCTTTTTTAATGCATCAGCATGCAATGAATACAGACGTTTGACGTCAGGTTGGCTGATGATCCTTACAGAAACATGCATTTCAGAAGCAATGACCGAGAATTAAATAATGTTTGAGATATAAGTGGTCTGGGATGTGCTAAGCAGGTGCTGAATAAAAACCTGCTTCTATTTCTAAATGTATGTGTCAGAGGGACAGATTTTAAAATAAAACAAAAAAACCTAAAGGTTAAACTTCCACGTAAGTAATCTGCAAGATAGAATACACACTCGCTTCTATGTGTAAACAAATCTCTCCCATATAAAAGCCGAACATTTATACATAACATTTTCTTTGAAGGACCGAAGAAAACTCACACTTAAAAAGAAAGTAGGAATTTATTTTTAACTTTAAATGTAATCATATGGATAAGATAAATCGAATGTAACATCGTCTTCTATAGCTGCACCTTATCTTTCCCCGAAATATTATCCAAAATAGTTGTTAACAATGAAGTACAACTCTTTCTTTTATTTTAGTGTCTTTAAATTATTCTTTAGTAAACTGGAGCTATCTGTTACGTTCATAAGAGTTACACAGAATTTACGAGCATATTGGAGATTAAATAGGCTCTTATTTGTAACAACAAGGACATAGCAGCCAAAATTAAACTTAGTTGCTTCGACTGAAGGCCAGGCTTTTGTAATGTATGTTACTGTTACGTTGAAAAATTAGAATACTACAAAAACTTCTCTGATTGAGAAAAATATGAGTGATGTTTGCTATCTTTCTTTCGGACAAAACAATACAAACATAATGCAACAAAACGAAATTTGAAAAGATCGTAATGACCAGACCGCCAAATGGTGCTTCGCTACCAAGAAATAAAGTCAAATTCCTCGCCGAATACAGGGCGATATTTATAGGATGTTTTCGCCAATACTACTATAACTGTTTCTACGAAGAACATATAATTTCTCACGATGAGATTAATTTTATTTTGGAACGTCAGAAATGTAAAATAAGTGCAAATTATTGGTCAGTCAGTTTTCTTGCCACGATAGACACAACCGTCTTTTTGCCAGGCTATGTCCAGTTTGAAATTAAACATACCGTAGCCAATGCTTGATACAACTATCTTGCAATAATTGAGTACGTAATTGTGTTTATCACAAGTCAGGTTGCTTTGTGTGAAACAGAAAAAGATAAATTATACTACACACGTAGACATCCATTTAAAGCACCCACTCCCCCTTCCAAATTATTCCATGCCCTCTTTCACATCACGATTTTATTATCATACAACCAGGGATTGTGCTTAATTATGTACTTCATGTATGCAATTTATATTAAAGCGCAGGGTCTGCATGAGTAGGTTGAAATTAAATCAAGGGTAATGGAGACAAATTTCAATGACGTATACGTAATAATATTTTATAACATAATCTGCCCTCCACAAATCATATTCTGAGAAATAAATTACTTAAGCCAATCATGTCACGGACATGTATATTGGATCATTATGTTATCTGACAAATATCGTTTGTCACTTTCCCTATGCTTTTAAAATATCTGTGAGGCAGTATACACGTGTTTTACTTTAATTCATTACAACTAATATTAGGTTTTTGTTACTTTACTTATGTAAAACAGCATCGAGAATTTTGATTTTTTATATTTCAGTCACTCACCATATTTAAAGCAAGCGCTGGAAATAATTTCTTCGGTTGCAGATATGCTTCACAGCACGAAGAATTTATGCTAGTGGAATTGAAGACGTTACATCCTTAATGCCTTTTATAACTAGGATTATCATAGTACACGTTATCCTTTAATATGCTCCACAATTAAACAACGCACTGGTTCAGATCTGACAAAGCACGAATCCACAATCCCCTGCATGTTATGCCGTCAATTCACAAACCCTGTAAATAACTTGTATGTCCGCAACGTGAGCTCTTACACTTTCTTGCAAAAAAGAGGCACAAATTCTCTCGTAATCCTACATATGTATAAAAATCGTGTCAAAATGTATGTAAAATATCGGTCTGAATTTATGATCTATGAAAAATATAAGCCCAAAAATTGTAACTGGACTCAAAGCGCACTACGCACCAGCCTTAACGCCATTCGGTGGCACTGCGTGTATTTAATGTGGTATTTCCTGGAAACCAATAGTAAGTTGTATGCTGAGATTTCACGTATCTAATAGCATTAAACCAATTTTCATGGCCAAAAAAAAACTGGTATATTTCTCAATCGTATTTCCCATTATTATACCACTTCACAAAATTCCGTCTTACTTCACGATCTCTGTCGTAGAATTTTGATGTGGATTTAAAAGCACAGGTTTTGTTGAAGTTCGTGTTCATGAGAGTGATGCCCATTTTCTACACAAATCGAACCAACGGTTTCTTGGAGATGCCTCCAATCTGGCATCATATTCCTATAGTATTTCTTCCGATAATGCTCGTCTTCATCGCATTCTCTTCCTTCGCGGAATGCCTTTTTGTCCCGTTGTAACAGGCAGATCACAAAATTATCGGCTGAATATACAAAGATATATCTCATATCAACTGTAATTACAATATGCACAACACAGAAATACTCCACGTTCAAATGTCAATCCCAGTGCAAATGTTAACTGACTGATGCCGACCTCCCTTCGACAACGCGAAGCTTTCGCGGATGGCTGTGGTGAGCCAAGTTATATGAGACAAGAGAGTTAACAGGGAAAGACAAATGATATTTGTCAGATACAAACCTGCACAAGTTTATATTTTATCATTGACCTGGCAGTAAATTTCTGAAATTAGGTTTGCAAAGTCTTAACGTACATTTATCATTAGGAATATAATTATGATATTCTCATTTGCAGCTGCAGAATGTAATGTGGCGATAACATTCAGCTTCGTTATCCTCTTGCTTCAAACACTTCAGCCGGTAAAGGTTTATTAAAGACGGGCATGAAATACTTTGCCATGTAAGATTCTGAGGCCGTGTAGGCGTACTCGATTAACCGAAAGTCATTCAGCACAAAGTCTGATTGTAATTATTCAGTAGCCTTGAAACTCTTTGAACATCTGAGTAACAGATATAACAGTCATTGTGTTTTAAATGAAACGACTGATGTATTAAACCAGGGTTGTCAAACGTGCAGCCCACCCACCGGGCTACTGTCTGCAGCTGCCTCGCTAAATGTTCCAAATACAACATTTTAGAAGCTTTTCTTTAATTGAAAGAACTAAAGATATTTTCTGTCGTTTGCCAACAGGCTTGAGGAAATTTGTTCTCCTGGATGGTACCTTACAGTAAAAGTTAGCAAACAGAAAACAGTGAAAAAACGTTCACAATTAAATAATAAAGATATAGTTCTGTAATTATTAAAAGTTCGAAAATTGTTTTACTGGGGCGTTTCGTTATCAACAAGCATTTAACCTGTTTATTGCTTAGGACGACGTGCGGACCGCCTTTATTTTCGCAAGCATTTCTTTGTCGCACGTACGATTTGAGTTTTATAACCCTGCGTTAAACCATCAGAATACAACAAATACACACAGGACATCGTGGTCGAATGGGAGGCAATCTTGATTATATCTTGAAGGTCTTCTTTCAAATATCGGCTACCTTCGCTTTGCTCTTTACGTTTCTCCTCAGTTCCAGTTCTACATCCCCACTCCACCTCATACATCAGCAGAGTATCTGATATGAAGCCAAGAGTGCTGCGGCCCACGTTATTTCCGATTCATTATATACAAATTCAAATACTGTTGATAATAATAATAATAATAATAATAATAATAATTCGACGCTGTATAGTGTAATTACTTTCAGAATCTTTAAGGAACAGGCGGTAAACAAAAACATTGTACCTAAATAATAAGGAGATTATTGTCTTCTGGAACGTGATGCCATGTAGACTGGTATATGGGTACGAGTGTTATTTTCCGTCTACCAAGCCACATGATATCACACCCTCGAAACCAGGAAGAGGGTGATTATGTTTACTGCAGCATAAATCCAAATCTCAAATGAATATACTAATTGTTTGTTCAACACATTTCGACTTCTTACAATGTCTTGAAGGGCTAGACGTTTCTGTTTTTGTATGACTCAGTGCGTACCGAGCAGTAAACACTCTCCACCTTAGTTATACAAAACCAATCTGCTAATGTTGTGTTAGGCAAAGTTCGCTGTTTGTTCCGAGATCCGCACAAAACACTCAACGCAAAGCGAGCACCACGTACAATTTTTTAATGTTAAACTGGTGGTACGTAAAGAAATCGCGAGGCTTTGAAAGGTTAATGTAGCTATTTGAGTTTAAATTGCTACGCAGTTTTAAACGTTAATTCCCAAACGATACAGAAGAATGTGCCCATTAAGATTTGTTTACTTATTGCCAGGCTTTCCGCAATGCCTCCCACCGGTAGCTTTGTCACAGAAGAAATTGGATTCATCAGAGCAAACAAGAAAGATTTTGAAAATGGTGAGGTTTATATAATGCTGTAATCTAAATTTCCGGTTTTCTGCGATGTGTCATTGTGTCGTTGGGTAATAGGTAAATGGCTGCCGACGTTTCGAAGTGGCGTTTCGCCTTCACCATCTCAACCAGCTCTGACATCCTTCACGGACCCTGTGTGAAGATAAAGGCGCCACTTGCCTTCGAAACTTCAGGAACCACTCATTCAAAGACTCAGCACCTCATCCCAGGAGATCAGAATCCTCTAAAAATCGTTTCTTTTTCCAATAAATGTATTTTCACAATTACATATATTAATCATTAATGGAACTCGCCCATGTTCTCCAGACCACCCAGCCGACTGTCAAGTCCCATCGGACGACAGTCACTGATCTAATACATCGAAACAAGTCGTGCAAACTGCTAGGTGCGTATTTGCTGTATTCTGATGACTTAATGTACTTTATTGCGGTCTAGAGATATGCAAACCTAAACATATGTTTGTAACGATGCTTACCGGCTCTGATGACGTCGACGCCACTAGGGTACCAGCGTTCACCCTGTCTGAGCAGAAGCAGGACTGTATTGTTGGGCAGTGTGCGGAAGTACTCTCCGTCTTCGACTTGCGTTCCGTCCGATTCAAGTACGAGACGCACCGGTTCGCCGGCGACCACTCCAAGCTTCTCTTTGCCTACGTCACAACACAAATATTACAGATTATGGAACCCGCACTTTTATTCTCAGAAACTGGGCCCTCTCCTCAGCCAGTTGTCTACAATCAACATTCTCACAAGCTGTTATTCCATTATTAATTTTAGCACAATGTCCATGCGGAGGTCTCCAAAGTGGTGTTACCTTTAAATATCCCAAATAAATTTGGCAAATTACACCAATATTACTTCTTAGCTGACAAATTAAATTAAAAATCACGTCAATCCGAGTTCGTGAAAGCGGGACTCGTCTCAGTTGTTGATCGAAAAAATAAGTGAAGAAAATGGAGTGAATGAATGTACGTGCATAGGAATACCTACATCTCACGTGAATAATACCATTTACATGGAACAGTAAGTTTATGGGAGTTTTTATGGTAAATAGCGACGGTATTCATGAATGTTTAGGCTATATTGTGTTCCTATTTAAGAAAAAATCAATCTCCCACTAATTACAGAAAATTCTATGTGCAATTTATTCCACAATTGTCTAAATGAAGAAAATTTATATCCAATAAATAATGATGTCTGTCTTGTCTATGGAAACGTTCTACAGCCTCCTCGGGCAGGTTAAAACTTAACTTATTGTACTTTATGGTGACTGCAGAAAGGATTTTATAACGAAGTTTAAAGAAATAATTGTGCTTGTTTGTAAGTAATGTCGTAGGGACTAATGAAAATACACTCAATTCTTTTTTAATTCAACACAGCGAACAGTACACACATCATACCTATGACATGCCGCCACACCACCACATAACATATAACGACATAGTTGTACCGAATCTTAACCTAAATATAACTTTAGCTAGGCTCTAGTGAAGGCTCCCTGATGATGGGCGTAGACCGAAACATGTAGGAGCAAGTCAAAGTGATTTTCAATGTAAATTTTAAAACTTTATCAAGTTTAATAAAGAGTGCATTTGTTGGTGTATGAACTTTATAGACACACATTTCTTTTGTTTTGTTGCTGAAGCCACATAGAATTAGCGGGAGTCATATACCGATACATTCTGCAGGACACGTGTTTTGATCTATACGGATACGTGAATTTCAGCAGCCGCATACATGTCCGTCTTTTGATCTTTATCGTGATGTGAATTCAAGCAGCTGCGTATATGTCTTTTGATCTTTATTGGAATGTGAATTCAAGCAGTCACATAACTTACATTTCCGTTGGCAATTCTTGTGTCTTTTTGAGTTACCGTGACGATTTCAGTTCATAGATCTTGGATAGGATTTATTAAACTTCGCTGTGTGGACGTGACTTAAAGACCTCTTTCGAAAAATAAACTGTTTGGAAGGAATGTAATGAGCAGGTAGTACCTACATGGAACTCCCGACGGCGTTGTTTGTACTTTATTAGGGTTCCTTGTTGCCTGTTTATGGCATCCAACAAAGTGGGACAAGTTATGCTTGAATAATGCTGAGAAAATGACTGTTACGCCAAATTGTGATGAAAGTCACCCATTTCGAACTGACGGTTTAGGTCAGGAGTCTCAAGCTCAAATAGTAAGAGGGGCAAAAAGTTAACTTGAATGCTTAAGGCAGGCCGCACATCATTTTAAGCATCGAGGAGTAGAAGTGTTTTCATTACGAAACAAGAGAATTAAGAAAATTCATATTTTAATAACAAAATAAAACAACGTAGTAACTGTCAAATATAAAACTTCACTTTGTTGCTGTCTCTCTCTCTCTCTCTCTCTCTCTCTTTCTCTGCTAACGTATCTTGTGCCTTATCATCAAAGGACAGCAAACACTTTTCAGCCTCGATGTCAGTAACGTAGCAGATTTTAAATTTAAAAAATTCCTGGACACTGGGGCGGGCCAAATTCTGTAACTGAATTAGCATCAGTGACCGGGCATTAAACATGAACTGGCTGCAGCAAGCGGTCCACGGACTTTGTATTTGAGACCCCTTTTTGGTGCACAGTCATAGAGAGGCGGAGAAAGGATAGACGTGACATCCAAACAGTGACGCTGCGTCGCTATATGAGTGTTTCTCTGTGTCTCGAAGGATCGTATTGCCTTCAATTTCGAGGGCCCGGTGGGCCAAGAAAAATTGCCAACGTGTTATAACTGTAACACTACAATGAAGATATTAAGCTCCTTCCAAACGTCGGACACGAAAGAAGCAGTGTCATCTCCCAGGAGGTCGGAATCCTCACCAACACCACTGTGAAAATCTCACAATACGCAAGTGTGTGTTTTTTTTTTGTAGAGAATACCAAATGGTTCTTTAAAAAAGTAACTGAACATAATGACAAACACTGGCTACACATCACAAACACACACACATCACACACACACACATCACACACACACACACACACACACACACACACACAATGAAATGCATTACAGAACAGAAACAATACTCTGAAAAGAAAAATCTCGCTTTTGTAACTTCGGCTTTTGGAGTTCAGTGGCATCGAAAGTAGAAATTCTTCTAACGTTTCTTTGTATATTGTAATCGTCAAGATCATTTCGAATTACAGAAACACACAAAGCTATTTTTCCTTACTTTTGTTGGCAGGTTTAACACGTCGCAACTTTCCTCCACAAGGAATGCAATCTTCAGTGAAACTTGATGCTGGGACCAATGTTTCCGAATTTTTAGGCGCTTTTGCAAAACAGTTACGAATGCGGGTATACACTTCGACATGAACGGAACAGAGCGAATCCCACCAGACAGATTTCCCTGAAATTACGTATTTTTAGGTTTTTTTTTACGAAAATCTGCATACTCATTTCAGTTTTGGTTAGAATCGAACTAACATAAAGCGACACTGCACTTGAAGACCTACTTACATTAATGATCTATTATCGTGATTAGTCTTGACAAATGAGACAGACTGCGTTCTGGCTGAGGTACAAGTTGAAGCTGGGGGAAAAGCTGAGCATCGAATATCATGGATGATCAATTGTAAATGTCTAGTATAGAATTTCAAGGGATATCTCTTGCAAGATCTTCCGCTCACGATATCTCAGACTTAAAGCAGCCAAACCATACAAATTTGTTATAGTGGATCGTCGACTTGCAGAGAACAGAAAATGAGCACCGGTTCTGCGGATGGAGGAAGACCGAGAGTCGCTCGTACACCTGATCTAGAGGAGCATATCGTAGAACATGTTGCCGGGGACCTAGGTATCTGCAGGAGAAAATCGGCAACAGCTTTTCCCGGTGGTCATATGCCCGATTACAAGGGATTACATGAACAACTGCTTTTCTCTTTCAATTTAAAATGTAAGCGGGTCTAATGTCTGCTCTTAAACCAAAACGGGAGAATTTTTGTCAATGGGTTGTTCAGCAAACCGCTAATCCATTTTTTGTTTCGCCACAGATCAGGCAACTTTTAATACAGACGGCATCACTAATTTCCACAACCAATATCAGTGGTCACAGAAGAATCCACAAGGTGCAATCCATGCTAGATACTAGCAGGATTTCAGAATTATTGCGTGGGGTTGGTGTTATGGTGACTATCTGATACGTCCACACGTTTTGCTAAAACGTCTTACAGGCAATCTCCACAGGAAATTCTTCTTAAATGGTCTTTCACGACTGCTGGAAAATGTGCCTTTGGCAGTACAAGTGTGATTTATGCACGACTAGGCACCGTCATATTTTAGCTGATCTGTGTGAGATATACTCCATATTACCTAACATGACAAATGGAAGGGTAGGGCACGACCAGCTGCATTGCAGCATGCTCGCTCTACATCAGTCCTTTAGAATTTTATCTTTGGAGACTCTTAAAAACCTTAGTGCCTTCGTCTCCAATTCCGAACGAAAATACACTTCATCAACGCATTTCTACTGCCTCTTAACACCATTTGCAACCGCCTCGGGACATTTGAAAAATTGCGACAATCTATGATATGATATTTCCATGCGTGCATTGATTGAAGTTGAGGATATTTTGAGTTTTTATATACATGGGTCCGTGCATCGTGAATCGAATTTAATAATTGTCCAACAAGACGCGACTTATTCAGTTTATTACATTACTGTAGGCAGCTCTACATGTTTCGGGTGTTGACACCCATCATCAGGAGTTGGTACAGCTGTAATTACAGCTTCTGGTATTGATTAAC
>Ga0123357_10008711_pt1 | contig 12716 bp, 9 predicted proteins | sample TergutEmb28metaG_FD_89873 | JGI IMG/M metagenome (GOLD analysis project Ga0123357, IMG submission 89873) | Embiratermes neotenicus P4 segment gut microbial communities from Petit-Saut dam, French Guiana - Emb289 P4 | ecosystem: Host-associated > Arthropoda: Insects > Digestive system > Gut ... | reverse complement strand
AGTATATACCATGTTTAAAATATTCAGTACCTATATTTGTTGAATAAATATATAAAATGCAACGTTTAGAGGTCAGCGGTGCGGTACGACCACTATAGGGGTCGTTAGGCGTCAAAGGGTTAATTGTATCTATACACTATATATTGCGCATTAGTTGGATTATGAAGTGTTAAATCGGCTAGGGACCTTCATTTTGTTTAGTAGCCCTAGGGGCAAAAAGTACCTAGTTAGGCCACTGGCCATGGCCTAAGGCACATCCCCTCACAGTATTTGCCAGAAGGGAGTAAGAAAATCCACGAAGAAGCCAAATGAGGATAACAGGACCCCTGGCCGAAATTGTAACCCAAACTCTACCAAATATGAAGCCAAAAAGTAATTAATCGGCCTCGAAGTGTGGTATTACTTGTAGAGGCAGCTCACATCGAACCGGACTCTCTTTTCTACTAGGCTAGTACTGCTGCCTACCGGACCGCCGGCGAGACCCTTACATAGCGTTTCGACCGTTAGCTTTTAGGGTAGCTTCATGTACATTTAGCTCAGATACAGATGTGTATGTCATAGAGGTAACTGTAAGGGATAGGTGGCCATAACTGAACAGCACTGTTTCATTGCTTGGCAGGCGTTTAGTTCATCAATCATGATAATCAGGCTCCACAGGGGAAGACGCCAGGATAAAGGCCAAGGCGGTTACAGACTTAAGAGATCAAAATTTTTCTTACAGATCAAAAACCACTTAATTATTCAACTTTGCAACCGTCTTCAAAAAAGTCCACTAAAATTACAAAGAGCGCAATTTGATTATTTCAGTAGTATTTTAAGAAAAAACTAGGCCCAAAAACTAACATTTGCTCTAGCACATTAGGAAATATTGGCATTGTTCCTGTATTTGTATACCAGAAAAGTATGAACATGAGCTACATGTATTAAGACAGGGCACTAAAGGACATATTTGTAACTAAGGACTTAACATACACTCATCTGTCCCTTTCCGCCGGGTCTAGGTTTAACAACGCCTTGTGAAAAGCAAAAATCGGTGAATAATTGACGGCCTTTCCCCCAAAATAATGCTTTAGTATTTTTAGTGTGTTTTTCTTTCTCTGCAGAAACACTGTGAGACAGCTGCTTCTTTTTTCCCCTCAACTCGAACATCATGCGATATACTTAGCAGACCTGTTCCGAGTTGCCGAACAAATGTGATGCTCCTATCCATTAAGTATTTTTATTCTTGGGACAACCTCGCGAATTTGAGAAACCGCGAAGTACGAACCCGCAAACCCCCTGAGATATATGCAAGTACTCGTACGCGAAGGATAACGATGAGTCCCGTAGTACTGGTATTGCAGCTGATCTTAGAGGTACGTCACAGGTGTCAAAATAAAGGTTTGTCCTGGGCAAATACAGTACCTACGATTAAGGGACAATTATCGAATTTAAAAATCCAAAAATTTAAATATAAAGATACACAGAAATATAATGTTGCCTGTTGTATTGTGTGGGTGTGAAACATTGTCGCTCCCATTGAGGGAGGAACGTAGGCTGAGAGTGTTTAGGAATAGGGTGCTGAGGAGAATACTGGTGCCTAAAAGGGACGAGGTAACAGGGGAGTGGAGAAAACTACATAATGAATAGCTTAATGATATGTACCTCTCACCCAACATTGTTCGGGTGATAAAATCGAGAAGAAGGAGAATGGAGGGGCATGTACAGCGTATGTGGAAGAGGAGAGGTGTATACAGGGTTTTGGTTGGGAAACCTGCTGGAAGGAGACCAATGGGGAGACCCAGGCGTAGATGGGTGGATAATATTAAGATGGATCTTCAGGACGTGGAATGTGGGGGTATGGACTGGATCGAGCTGACTCGGGGTAGGGATAGGTGGCGGGAACTTGTGAATGCTGTAATGAACCTTCGGGTTCCATAAAATGCAGGGAATTTCTTGACTAGTTGAGAACCGGTTAGCTTCTCAAAGTGGACTCTGCTCCATGGAGTATAGTATGGAATTTCGAATTTAAAATGTATGTTAAAAGTTCCTTTGTTTGATCACTATGCATCTCTATCGACTAGAGGTAGTACTATAAGTATCATGTGTTCATTATATTTAATACACTTTGCGGCCGAATTATACAGCCATCATTAGGTAGTCGTAGGAATTCATAAAAAGAAATATATTTTAGGAAAAGGGCTCTAAATATAATATTCTGGTACACCGGTTAATATTACATATAGTATAATAAAATTATTGTTATTATTATCATAAAAAGTGGCTTAAAACAGAAAAAAGACAGAACGTATTGCAGAAATCCTGTGCTTTGTTCCATATGTTGTGTGTTCTTTGAAGCACCCTCAGTTGTTGACGGAAAAATGTATGCTTTAAATGTGTGAATGGTTAATGGATACGGCTTCCGTAACTGATGTGCAACTTATGTCCAGAACGGTACTGTAAATAATGCGACGTCAGTACAATAATTAAGATGCAATTTAAATAGCAAGGAAACACGGGAAGTAAATAATGTTATTGAAATATTATTAGTTTACAATCATTATGGGCCACATTATGTGTGACACTTTCGTTTCGCTGTTGAATTTATCAAATAACTAAAGGCACAAAAGACTTTTTGTCTGAACACCCTGTATCGCTAGTATAAGAATAGTTAACTTTTAAAAGGTTTAAAACATATTTCTGCAAGCATCGCACTATACATAAAAACAGCGTGTGAGGTTTATTACTGTAAATTATACAAAATCGTTAAAATCACAAAATTACACTAAATCAGTATTAGATAAATAAAATTGCCAACACGTTACATATAAATTGTAATCTGCCGGTTTAACCTCATTTGAATAGGAAAGTTTCTGTGATATAGACATTCCCTTGTAATAAAATGAGGGGGAATGTTTGAGAGGTGTACATCTAAAAAAAATTAAAATATTTAAAACTTAATTTAATGGAACCCTTGATATAATGTTCTCATCTTATACAAGGAAATGACACCTTACACGTGTTCCACAAAGGCTGCTGTGTGTTAGGTGTCTTATCCATTACTGAGTGAAAGCAAGTAAGAGATGGCAATGGAATGGTTATTGCGCTATCTGTAGTGTTCATGTTGAGCTATAGGCTCAATGACTTGATTGAAATTTGGTGTAGAGTTATCATTTATTTGGTTGTTCTTACGGACTACTTAATAAGTATAATAATTTTTTTCCCGTGAATTTTCCTTCATCACAAATTTCCATATTTCCATTGTTCTCTATCGGTCCAATGGAAGGGTGGAATTGTTGTAGGTGTTGTATAAATTTAGAATATTGATTTTCGTTTTCATACGATAAAAAGTATTCTTTAAATCTTGTATGGAATGATTTCCGGTTTGTCCTAGGTATCGTTTTCGACAATTTGGGACCTTTAATGGGTAAACGTCGCTTTTGCCATATCTGTCTACGTTTTCTTAGTTACAAGTGACACTAGCATGCACAAATAAGTGGTTAGCTTGAGAATCCGAGGATAGAGCCCCTTTTACACACTGCAAAGAAAGTTGGGCGAACGGAAACTGGTCTGGATAAAATGGTGGAGATAAGTAAAATGTCTCGCCCGGCTGAGAATAGAATGGAATATATAACAGATGAAACTGAAACACCAATGTCTACTCGTGGTACTAGTAGAATCACAAGAGAAGTCACCGACAAAAAAAAATAAATAAAGCGCAAGACAGCTTATTACATTTTATGTCAGCAATTACTTTCTAGACGTTAGAACTTTGCTCTGTATCTCTTCTCGGCCTTGTCCGTTGCTTGAAGAAATCTTTTTGTAATTCATGATGCTCGGACTTGAAAGCGACTTACTTTTTCTCCGAATACTCCCCTATGTATAGGCCTCTTGAAGACACGGGAAGAGATACTTAGAAAGGATAAAAGACTGAAAACTGGAAGAAAGAATTTAGGGAAAGAGGAAGGAAGAAAAGATGACAGTACGAAGAAAAAGGATTTAAAATTCTTGTCTATATTTTACAAATTACAGCTTTGAGCCCGAAAATTGGGGTTTCTTTAGTACAGAAAATGTCCGAAAACCTTACACTGCTAATGCAAATAATTTGTTTTTACTTTCGAAATGAAATTCAGCCCTTCTTGCGCGGCTAAAATCTGTCAGGTGGTCAAGAAATTTCCTCAGTTTTAAAGGCTTTGAACAACTTGAAATAAATATTCGGTTCGTTGAGTAAATCTCATGATCCGTTTACGTTCCAGTTCAGAGGGTTAAGAGCTACGGGTCCCTGTAACTAACCCGAACCACTTCAAAGCGGTTCAAAAGTAAACAGAAGGTAAATTAGAATTTTCCCTTTGCTTTTTTAAGTTTTTTATCGTGAAAGTATAAAGGAATTGGAGATAAAGCCTTTCGCTTTCTCCAATTCAACACCTATCCTTTCATTTCCATGTCCACAACCCAGTGTAATATTTCGTATTATATGACTGTTGTACAGTGCGGGGTTACTCGCTCGCCCAACGCCAAAAATTTATAACCACTACTCACCTGCCCTCCAAAGTTGCTCATTCATTACATTCGCGGCTGTCTTAAAAGAAACATATGTCGCCACTTAATTCCTTCTTTACTCTTTGTATTATAATTAACCTTTTGGCGCTGGAATTATTTTTTTTTATTTTAGCACATCCTGTAAATAAAATGTGAATAAAACAGAAACCAAATACGTTAGAATTATGAAACAAACTGCATTTTGAAGAGAAAAAAACCGAGAGTATATACCATGTTTAAAATATTCAGTACCTGTATTTGTTGAATAAATATATAAAATGCAACTGTTAGAGGTTAGCGGTGTGGTACGACCACTATAGGTGTCGTTAGGTGTCAAAGGTTAAAGTGAACCTCCTGTGATTCTTTGCTTTTTTACATCTCTCTTTCCAGAATAACATTACTACACGCATTAAACTTACGTACTTTTAAGTGTAATCGTAAAGTATAAGTAATCTGATACGCAAAAAGGAACTGCCCAAAAACTCAATGGAAAATTAATCTCTAGTTTGTAACAATATTTATGAAAATGTTTTGAATAATAACAAAACCCCGTAGCCGAGCCCCAGCCTTTTGAGAATGCATTCAAGGGTAGCGTTAAGTCACAGAGTTTGTTCGTTGGGTAACTGAAACTTAATGAGACCATGGATGCATGTCCGAGCTAGTTAACAAGAGGTAATATGAATAACATTCACAGCCTCTGCGCAAATTAGAGGAAGTGTTAATTTCTCATACAAAGTCAAGTTTTTAGAAATTAAGCAAGTAGAATTTTCAAGTTTATTACGGTTAGGTCTGTTGTTTATGATTTAATTTCTTATGCTTAAATGCTTTCACATTATCGCCATTATGCCAGTGTAGAAAGTCATATGGTATTTAACATGTAGCACAAAACTCATAACCTTTCCCATTCTGTTGAATGGGTGCTAAGCTAAAGTCTTTCCTTTACTAAGAAATGGTCACCTTCAAGCAACTTGGCTGACTCTTACTACAGGTTGGAATTTTTAAGTACAAAATAGGATCTTTAAAAACGTGGTTGCAAGTGTTATTAACGACGTTGTTTTTTGTTATTATTATCGTTTATTGTTGTTGTTGTTATTGCTGCTGCTGCGTGTGTGATTGGTCACTGCAGTTTTGAATCAAAAAGTAAAAAACGATAGATGAAATTTAATAAATTATTTATCCAAGAAAATAGTTATATTCCCTAAAACTGTCCCTTAACTGACTATTTACAACCTTCATAAGGAAATTAATAAAATTTAATCCTTCAGTTTAGTCAGCTCAGTGACGTACTGCAGTCGTAGTACTTCCTGCCCCTCCCTTCACGTGCAACATAATTAAGCTAGACACACAGTACCTGCTTCATGGATACTGCTGTTAAAATTACCACAGTTTTCTATTTATCTCGTGTCAAATTGCTTTTTAACGACCCAATGTAAAATACTCCCGAGTATCCACAGCTCCAGCCAACAACGTGACTTGGTTCGAAAAACTGGTAATATGTTCCGTGCTGCATAGCCCATTATCTACACAAACCTCGTCCCAATTTGATCGAACAAGCCAATACTGTTGCAAGAGGAGACAGTCCTGTTTAAAATGGCGTTCCTATTCAGGCTGACACGCAGCTATGTGTTCCGTTATCATGGGTAGAAGAGAATTCCATTATGACCTTACGGAGCTCGTTCCTGGAATCCACGCCTCACAGCATTGTCAGAGTTCTTCAAACGTTAACGATTACGCTCAAAATCCTTAATATCGGCGTGAATTCATAGTATAAGCCATGCAAGTTTTGTCATGCCGATGATGTGCTATACTTGTTTATGCTTTCGGTTTCAAGTTAAGCTGCAACAAACATTTCGTCAGATAATCCAAGGGCATGTCAAGACAGCAGAACCGTATTCACAGAATTGTGATACTGGACCCAAACACTGAACGTGTCTTGTCATGTCCACTCCCTCAGAGTTTAATCAACAGGCTATTACACCAATCGTGTCACACGACACATTTCTGCTCACTTTGAAGTCTTTAGGCTAAAAGTATGCATGAATTACAATGCCTTCCAAATTTGTCACATGTCCCATCCATTAATTCCTCCTTACGAGGCGCACTTTCATGAAATGGATCATAACTAATTTCGGTACATATCTATCATGCAACTAGTGAAAAATAAGTCTCTTTATTTCAAAATAGATGCTGCTCGTAGGCCATATCCTTCCCACAATTTGGCATATTTCGTATCCACAGAAATTTCCCCACCTTTCTCGCCTGTCATCATTGTTACTTCAAACTCGAAGATTTACACTATCATCCCGAAGTTTCGCTTTCTAACTAGTGCAGACAATGTGAGACTGCTGGAAACCAAAGTGGCACTGGACGGGTTTCTCTCCTGGTACTACTGTGCATTTACTCCGTTAATTAACTTTTCCACCAATATTCAGCAATCAAATTCATTCGACATCATTTACAAAATCTAGTTTAAATGCTAAAAGCACTATTAAATGAACAACACGAAATATACAAAATCCTTAACCAGTTCCTTACAATTCCCTTCCTCACAAAGGGACTATTAACGACCTTCATTAATATTACTCCGCTATTTCCACAGTTCCCAAACAAATACTTACAAAGACGCTTATGATTCAGAATTTTCTGTACGTTTCTCTTCTTCCACGGGACCTGGGTGTCAGGCAAATAAGCCTCATAAAACATTACTATGATAGTACTTCATAAATGTTTTGTAACGCATGTCACCTCTTAACCTATATTCAAAGTTTTATCACCCTTTATAAATTCGGACAATGGCTGGCAAACTGTCAATGGTAAGCTGACCACAGACTGAAAATTCGGTGTACAGGTAAAGGTCAAACCATGACGTGCCTCTGCAAATATAGACAAGAGGTGGAAGTATAGCTTTAACCCTTTAGCAACCTCGTCGCTAGAAGAGGGTGGGCGGTCAGTAAACGCACCGGCTGTTTTAGCCCCGGAAAAGACCCGCTACCGAATGTACAGGGGGCTGATTGGGTTTCGGACCTGTTTGGACGGGGAAGAAAAATCTCGCCTCCACAGGGTTTCGATACCCGGACCATGCAGCCCGTAGCGAGTCGCTTTGCCGATGAGACTGGATGTATGATGTAACTTCTATTATGATATCCTCGTCTATTGTCGCGAGGTAGGTCAACTTTATGCCAGTAGTCAGAATATGCACCAGTCTCTCCGGTGACGTCACATTCATAATCTAAATTTAAACTCTGAACAACCACATACATCGAATGTGAATTTATTAAAAGTCATGCATCTATGATCACTCAATTGATATGAATATGCCCATAAAAATTAAAGCCTATTTTAATAATCGTTTGTGACAAGCTTAAACCGAATCTCATATCCCAGCAAATGGCTTCGTGATATTAAATTTCACAGCAGCACAGAATTATTTTGAACAAAGCTCTTTGTTACAAATATATTAAAAAGCTAGGGTGCGAAGCGGCTATGTTGTGGTAAAACTGTTACTGGCTCTATACAGAACAAATGCTACTAATCATGTTAAAACTAGGTTATGTGCAATGTGTGAAGCCATAGAGCATAAATAAAATTGTTCCAGTGCGCAACTCCACACCGGCGAAGAAGGGCTTAATGGGTATATGTTTGATCATGAACAATCAGAAATAACAGTGCCCCAGAACGAAAGAAGCCCAACAAGTCAGTGTCAGATAGAGCTAAGATCTGTAGAGCCCCAAACCGCGTGAGTTACGGACGGCAGTACTCTTACTTTGTCCACAGCCGTTAGACCCTACTGTCTCCAACACACTGCATTAACCCTTTGATGCCTAACGACCCCTATAGTGGTCGTACCGCACCGCTAACCTCTAAACGTTTCATTTTATATATATATATATACATATTCAACAAATATAGGTACTGAATATTTTAAACGAGGTATATACTCTCCGTTTTTTTTTCTCTTCAAAATGCAGTTTGTTTCATAATTCTAACGTATTTGGTTCCTGTTTTATTCACATTTTATATACAGAGTGTATTAAATTTAAAAAATAATTCCGGAGTCAAAAGGTTAAACATTCTTCTGTAACGCCGAGGTATAGCGGCAACATCTCCGACACTATAGTTGTGTGTGTAACCTAACTGCTACTACGCAGGATGAAGTCACGAGCAAATACTTGCCGTGGAGTACGTGAGCGATCTCTTGTAATTTTTATTTAAGATACACGGTAATATGACTTTCAACTCTCACTCATTGGTCCATGCAGCTTGAACATAACATACGCACCATAGTGCGAGGTATTTCTCTGGTAAGTAAAATTCCAAACACTGACCATCCTGTCAGGCTACAAAACCCACGAAGTTTCGAAGACTAGATCTGACTCCGTCTTCAGTTGGAACGAAAAAAGGGGATAACCTACTCTGATAGGCCCGTCAGAAAGAGCCATTCTTAATTTATGGACGTTGTTTCTCTTTTATTTAAGCTGGAGCTAGCAGAAGATGATCGAAATTTCAGTCACACTGATGACCGTACAGAATACACCATTATCAGACTTCCGTAGTGGTGAATGATCTTGTTTCAATAGTGGTCGGAACTTATTTCAAGCAGGATATGAGGTTTTCTTGGAATTAACTACGCAAGTTGCCGTCTTCTGAGATGTGGCACCACGTACTTCACCAGCTGTCTTATGTGCCACATTTCGGAGGAAAGTAGATGGGACAGAAGGGAGTGAAAACTCGGCCAAACACTTCGTAATAGAAGTCTTGAAATAACCACCACATAACAACCTTCTCACAGACAAGACTGTTCCATAGCTTCCTGCTTACTCCGTTTGACACATGAGCCACAGAATGTTTAGAGCGAGAACTGATCTATGTGTGTGCCCGGTAGCGCAGTCGGTATAGCGACTGGCTACGGGCTGGACGGTCCGGGGATCGAATCCCGGTGGGGGGCGAGATTTTCCATACCTGTCCAGACCGGCCATGGGGCTCACCCAGCCTCCTGTACAATGGGTACCGTGTCTTTTCCGGGAGTAGAGGCGGCCGGGTCGTGGGACTGACCCCCACACCCATCTAGCGCCGAGGTCCTAGAAAGAGTACAGCTATACCTCTACTCACCCTAAGGGCTTTCGTGGCCTATAAAAAGGGTGAAACCTACCTACTGATCTGTGTTCAAATTTGTTCAAATTTGTTCTGTGCCTTGGCAACTACATAATTCAGTAAACTATATTGAAGAACTGTAATATATGTTAGGGGGGGGTGTAAATAATTTGGGTTTTATAAATTACAGTCAACATTTCAATAAGCTGCCAGATATGAATCGGCGCAAGCGATAAATCTGTAAGAGCATCATGCCTTTCCAGACCATTCCGCATATTTTAAAGCAACTGTTCCTAAGTGTACTAAACCAACAAGTAATGACGGATAGTGACAGTTCCTATTTTATTGACAACCCCAAGCATAACATGATAAGGGATTGAAAGCACTGCAAGATTACGACAAAATTTACTTAGAGACACAAAGGAAAATATTAAGAAGCTGCGAGTTTAAATTTTTTTACTCTTTTTATAACTGCGTCTATCACATTTAACGTGAGTCTGCAGAAACATTCTATATCTCTGGCCACCGAATAGCTGTGACATTTTGGTGTATTCTCACACAAATATTTTTGTATCTACACATTCAATTTAAGCAACCTTTGCTCACACGTGGCGACTCATTTTCTTGTTTACAGCTGGACAAGTCATAATTTCTTCCATTTCCTTACTGATAAAATTTATTGTCTTCAACTTTTGCAAAAACTGCCAACATATTTCCTAAGACTCCTCACAAAGGGTTTTTGGTGCTATTTCTCTTAAAGGAAACTTTCCCTCGATCATGTTCTCATGTTTTTTGCTTACGCCTGGAGACTTAATTTTGCCATTTTCTACTTTCGCCTATTTTCTTTTCTCTTACACTACATCATACAGACTCGTGCTAACGCTACATCCTTCCAATTTCACCTTTTCTATGTTGCACTCGTCTAGAAATTTTTTTCTTTTCTTCATTATTTTTCTTCCTTTTCCTTTGAAAGTCTTAGTCATTCCTCTTTTTACCCACACCTTCTGTATCTTCAGTTTAGTCAGTATCCCTTACAATTTTATCATTCTTAACTACTTGTACATTCATAATAAATGTCATAGTGTTGATGTTCCTAGTTTCAAACAAAACATAACTCCACCTCGTCTGCAATTTTTCCTTCGTGATTTTCCAGTTTTTATAAACAGTAAAACCTAAAACTTCACCGTAGTTGATGGGTGGCTGGTTTCTAGACAGGTGCTTGAAATATATAGTGTCCTTCACAGGCCAAAGCAAACGCCTGGCCCTGTCCGTGCATATGTTTAGCATACACAATTTTAAATTAATGCCCATGAGCACTTTGAAAAAGATCATGGGGCAGGGAGTCCTAAATGTATCTGATGTTTATTGGACCGTGCATCATTGTGATAACTGAAGAATAAAAAAACCAACTAGATGTAATTATTTTATTGTACTTCCTAAAGGCTCAACATGTTTCAGGCACTACTATGCCCATCATCAGGAGCTCGAGTCTATGATGTTGATTACCACATTGGTCGTTTCGTTCTTGGTTTGTTGTATGTTGGAAGTTAGGTGCGGTTAGGCTGGAGTAGTGTCCGGGCTGCAGGCTGCAGTCCGGACACTACTGCAGCCTACCCGCAACTAACCTCCAACATACAGCAAACCAAGAAAGAAACGACCAATGTGGTAATCAACATTATAGCCGCGAACTCGTGGTGATGGGAATAGTAGTGCTCGAAACATGTTGAGCTTATAAGAAGTACAATAAAATAATAAGTGGCATCTAGTTGGTTTTTATTCTTCAGATAAAGATAATATATTCACTTAACCATAACATTCAGTCACTCAAAATTTGTTAAACAGTGCAATCTGAGAGAAAAATAAGGAAGGCTTTAAAACATTTATCGCCCATTACCCCTTAAATATTAAGTAAAATGCTGTAAATATTGAGTAGAAATGTCAATGTATCTTTCAAAAATAAAATTCGATACTTTTACTCTTGTTGCATTTTAGAACAGCAGCGTATGTTTATCATTATTTTTATTATTAGTAAGAATTTTCTTCCAAATAAACTTGTACGTTTAAAATCTACATATATTACACTGCGAACGTGTTATACACGTATTCATGTCAAAAGGAGAGGTTGCAGTAGTGGAGACTGGAGAAGTGTCCGGGCTGCAGGCTGCAGCCCGGACACTTCTCCAGCCTAACCGCACCTAATCTCCAACATACAACAAACCAAGAACGAAACGATCAATGTGGTAATCAAGATCATAAACTCGAGCTCCTGATGATAGGCATAGTAGTGCCCGAAACATGTTGAGCCTATAAGAAGTACAATAAAATAATAAGTGACATCTAGTTGGTTTTTTATTCTTCAGTCCTCAATGTAGTATATTCAACAAAACAGTTGAGGTTTCTTCGGCTCATTTAGTTTTCGAGTAACTAATACAAACATGCGTGCATGGTCTAGGGACCTTGGTATACAATTATAAATTATATTCTTCTATGTCGAGACTACTTGTCCATCAACTGATCCTGACATCTGATATTCTTGTGGTTGAACACCATCGGTTTAACAGCTAATACTAGGCGTTTCTTACAGGTACCGTGAACTTTCTTTGACTTCCTTCACAATAATTTAAGCGAAGCAATCGACTCATCAGTGATGCTCCTGTTCCGGTTTTCATAACCCTCGGCCTTCCTCCGTGTTTGACGGCTACACATGTTTTATGTGTACCGTTGAAAATTTGCCCGGTGCCAATATAATACCTAATAACTGAGCTACGGCCGAGACATGACAAACAATATTTGCATAGCTTCCTGTACCAACTTTTGGATCTCTGATATCAGTTTGAAGTTAATTTTCCTGCAAACATGGGAATATGTTTCCCTCATTTTTAAAAGATTATTTTTACTTCTCCGTGAATTCGCTAATATAATGTGAATAAAAAATCCAACAGATGCAACAGTATGCAGATATTTATTCACTGCAAAACTACTCAACATGTTTCGGGTGTCATAGCACCCATCATCAGGAGTATCAAAAACTGTACCCGCAGCCTCCGGTACAGGTCATACTACTTGTACTGCTACTCCCCTCCAACGCGGTCTGATCGGGAAGCAGT
>Ga0123357_10008710_pt1 | contig 12716 bp, 9 predicted proteins | sample TergutEmb28metaG_FD_89873 | JGI IMG/M metagenome (GOLD analysis project Ga0123357, IMG submission 89873) | Embiratermes neotenicus P4 segment gut microbial communities from Petit-Saut dam, French Guiana - Emb289 P4 | ecosystem: Host-associated > Arthropoda: Insects > Digestive system > Gut ... | reverse complement strand
TTTTCTTGGTTTCCCTGTGCCTAAAAGCAAATGCTGAGATGGTTCCCAAGATTCCAAGCTGCCACTACATGCTTCTCATGTAGCCCTCCCGACTTAAATTTAGTAGTAACCAATTTCATGTTTGATTACATGTAAAATTAACCACTGCCACCGGGTAACAACCCAATTGCAGTAAATAAATATTATTATTAAATAATCCAAACATTGATTACTCAAGACAAATTGGGAAGCAGCGCCTTTCAGTTTCTTCCCAGTTCAAATGATTTTGTAAATCGACTTTATGTAGCCAGCGCGGTCGATAAAGGGGCGTTAAATAGAGTAAACTGAACTCAAAAATAACAACATGTTCTTCGTTTCTGTCCTAATTTCCGTAAGGGTTATAAATATTTTCGTATGCTCCTCTAATACCTCGCAAGACCCGTAGTTGTCCGCCGGCCAAACTTTAAGAACTGGTCCATTCCGTGAGACACATCGGTGCAACTTGCTCGCAGTATTCGATGCAACGGGTTCTACCGTTGTAACTTGCAACGCAGCAAATATGAGGGTTGGTCGCGAGGAAAAGATTAGCGTGAAAGTGGTAAAGACTGCGGAAAACTGCATGGTTTGTGGGACTGTGCACATGAATATTACGCAGATAGTCATAACCATGACGCAGCGTGACCGGAGATTACAAAGTACAAGTATACCACTGAATAGGAGACTGCACGAGCGGCAGAGTCGGAATGGACGTTTTGGAGAAAAGAATGTATCTCCTGCCGGGAGTCGAACCATGATTCCTCGGTCTTTGCAACATGTAATACAGAAACATCCAGTAAACAACTTCGTGCCTGCTTGTTGATTGGATGTTACCACGTATTAAACGTTACTTTACTTAAGAAACGTTAAAAGACGGTTTTCATTAGGCGTTGGCTTTTTGTACAAACATAATGCAACAGGAATCGAAATCTTCCTTTGGGTGTGAAACACACTTCTTTTTTTTTAAAAAAAAAAAAAAACTAATAAGCTAAATATCGTGATGCTGCGTAGGCGCTGAAAGATAAAACTTTTTCTACGATGTAAAGTTGAAATTTCGTGTCCCTTTGTGTAGACTGGTCGATATCACACTGCATGTTGCGTATCTTTAGATGTAGACCTTTAGCATTCAGTTGTCCTCCAAACACCCAAGCTGAGTTCTTGAGCAGTTTTAGCCGGTTGGTTCCCATGGCCGCAAGACTCAGGTCGATTGCTTGCGGTCGGTCAAGCACCCATCCATGTCACAGCGACAGTAAAGACGTTTATTGCTTTGATCACTACAGCCTTCTGAAAGAGCGAGAAGGAAAAAGATTTAGATTTAAATCAAATAACCGGACCCAAGTCCTTGTGCGGCAGCTGATGAGTTGGCACATTCTTACGCTCGAATACTCAAAGTAATATTATACACCGTTATACTGCAGTTGACTCGCTATGTTTTTTTCCGATGTGTGCAATGTACACTATATGTTTTGATTCAAAGGGAATTCTACTGCCAACAGTGCGTGTGCCGCTCGATGTTTCTCATCCGGTGTACCGTGTGAGAGTCCATGATGTGCCACGTTATTTTAAAAACCAGATAGGCCTACGTTTTGATACAATGAATTTGCTAAAATGTCAGAGCTTGGTTAGTCCCGAAATGCCATGTAATTGGCCTGTAGTGACGTTTGTTCATTAACCTGTTGCTGCTTTGGTACTACAATTATGTCATATATTCCGAATAGTTTATTTTGCAGTGACGAATTTCAAATTGGGCAGTTTAATTATTTTCTGTATTTCTTTATGTACGTTACATAGAGCACTTTTTCATAATAGCCATTCCTGCTAATTTGTAACAGATTTCTATAAACCGTAATGCTTATTATTACTGTACAATAAGCCCTGATAGAGGTGGGATGTGGGTATACGGACTGGATTGGGCTGGCCCAGGATAGAGACAGGTGGCGGACGCTTGTGAGTGCGGTAATGAACCTTCGGGTTCCGTGAAATGTGGGGGAATTTCTTGACTAGCTGCAAACCAGTTAGCTTCTCAAGAAGGACTCTGCACCATGGAGTGAGTAAGTAAGCCCTGATAAGACGGGATAGCATAGATGATATAATGACTGGACTAGGGGCTGGAAAACCGAGGAATGATAATCTGTCAAAAATAAAGGAGTACGAGTTTTGTAATATCGCTGGTTGTTGCAGATTTCACGCGTCACTCTAGTAATGTTAGTGTTATACTTGTCCGAGGCTACCTAATTCATCTGCAGTCTTAAACAAAGGCTATACATTCTGTCCATAATTTTCACTATTTTACTCTCGGTGTTGAGGGTTTCCTTCCATTTCTCCATTCTATTAGAAACAAAGCCAACTCGAAAACCTTACATGGCAGGTAATAGAATTTCATGCACGCTTTAATTTCCTTGACAGTATCACTTTCACTTCCGTTCAAAGTGGAGAGCCGGAACCGGTTCACATTAGTCCGTATCAAAACCAGTAGGCTACTAAATAATCGTGGAAAAATGTTATAATTTAGCCGAAAATCTGCCATTACATCGGGCGTGTGAATAACTACTGTACGTCAGCGGCATCTGACGCGTGTGCTGCCTCTTAGGATTAGGTTAAATTTCGTTAGGAATTTTTAAAAATATGCTGGACACACTTCGTTTTACTAATGTCAAGTAACGTGGTACTGGTTATTCCTCATCAAAACTCGATAAAATAAACAAACAAATAAATAGTAAATATCTGTATTTAACCCTTTAGACGCCGAATTAAGTCCTATCTGCCAGTTGCTAGCATTATTAGGAGCTCACCGTATTCTCCACGTTAGCAAGATAAGGGTTAATGCAAGTATTTAGAATTATTTGAATTTTAGAATAACAAATTTCATGGAATAAATAACAAATTTATATTTGAAATTAAATAATCGTGGCTGAATTCAGATCATTTTCAAGAACTGGGCCATAATTTTTCAGCACGTTGGGGAATTCCGCGGAATTTCCATTTTATGTTTTGTAACCATTCATCTCGATACAATCGAGTAAAGAAAAGCCAACTTGATGCACAACTTATTCTTAGTATATTTCGTCAACCTCTATATGTTTCGGGCTTATCTAGGCCCATCATCAGGAGGCACAACAACAGTCAGTCATCTAAAAAGTGTAAGAAGTACCACTTGTTGTATACATACGGTTGTACCTCCTGATGATGGGCCTAGGTACACACGAAACACGTAAAGGCTGAGGAAATATACTAAGAATAAGTTGTGTATCAAGTTGGCTTTTCTTTACACGGATTTCAATTGTTTCAAGATATTGACGACTCATCATGGCCCTGGAAAAGAAGTTCTTTATTGGCAGAAGAAAACACAGCATCAATACACCGAAGTAATATTAATATGTTTTTCTTCACTTTGTTCGTGATGCTGGTGACGTCGTTTCTGCGTTGAGCGTCGAGGAGCAGTTCAGCCCTCTGTTGTTGTCCAAATAATTTTAACTGTAGATAAGAGTGCACATGATTTTGTGATTTCGAGTGCTTTCGCTGCGCACTTGACAAATTATTTAAATCCGAGAAGAACGGAGCCGATATTTCTGGACCGATTTGTTTCACACTCGATGTGACAGAACATCCAGTTTGATCGAGGCAGTTTGATGCTGATTTAACGTTGTGTGTGTTTGTAGTTGTTGTTGTTGTTGTTTATATATATATATATATATATATATATATACTTAGAACACGGAGGAGGCGTGACTCACTTTTATAAGTGGACTTTTTTTTACATTTCGGCACGTCGAACTCTGAAGTAACGCTTTCTTAGGAGCTTCTAGGTATTCCAAAAAAATCGATTACCGCCTCGTACTTTCAGTCCGTCAATCCGTACGCTATTAACGGAGTTCCAACTTCCAGGACCGATTTATTTTAAACTCTGTATGGTGAGCCTACAGCCAATTTAGTTTAGTTTAATTTAGTTTAGTTTAGTTTAGTTTAAGGGTCGCTTTCCTTAGGGTCATGAATAAACTGGAACGTACCTGAATACCTGAGTCCTTCTCTCATACGGTTATTCTCATGCGTGAATTTCGTTGACGTTTAGTCCTATTCAGGATCAATTACTGAAGGGCCTAATTCAATTCCTACGAAATTTTAAGTTGTCTAATGAACTCTCATGAAACTTAATTTACGACGATTACCACGTACTGGGGAAAATTTTCATCCGAGTACTTCGATGACAGGCTAGTTATGATCAGTCTAACACAACACAAATTCTGTATATTCCGTCTTATGTGTTACTTGTATACTGCATGTGTTTTAGTCTATGCTAATACCATCTTCAAGTATACCACAACATACAAAGATTTTGCATAAGGTAAGTAAACAGTAAGGTGTTGGTATTGGTATACCGGAAGGTGGTCTTAGCATAGACCGAAATATTTAGTATACATGTAAGACAGATTGAATACACATAATTTGTGCTTTGTTATACTGAACATGTAGCCTGTCATTAACCTTTTGACGCCGGAATTATTTTTTTTAATTTTAGCACACCCTGTATATAAAATGTGAATAAAACAGGGACCAAATATGTTAGAATTATGAAACAAACTGCATTTTGAAGAGGAAAAAACGGAGAGTATATACCACGTTTAAAATATTCAGTACCTGTATTTGTTGAATAAAGATATAAAATGTAACGTTTAGAGGCTAGCGGTGCGGTACGACGACTATAGTGGTCGTTAGGCGTCAAAGGGTTAATTAACACAACGGAATGGCGTCCATAAAGGTACTTCGGTCTTGAAGCAGTGGCTAGGACAAAGGCCTTTAATATCGTACTGCTTGGGGCTTGGAGTGAAGGGGAGCGCGGAGGTCTGACAGCGTGACTGTACTATTCCGTGTTTTTCCGCAACTGAATACTGGTCCTGCTATCACAGCCTGTGCCGGGCACCACCAGTATATCCGACTTTGTGGGCGGCACCCGGAACAGGCCTCGAGGTGTCAGGCACCAGTATCTTTCATTGTAACCCCATTGTTGTGAATAGTTGCCCGACGAGGACGTTAAATGGATATTTACATCGCGGTGACCCGTTCTGGAACACATGTTCACTTAAAAACCCCAAAATGGAACCACGGGGTTTTCCCAATCACAATTTGTGGCAGTATATAGAAGTACCGTATAGTACGGAATTTTTGTGCACAGACTTTCATGGACGCTAAGTCGGGTGTCGCTGTGTCGGGGGCGATATATCCCGGTTTAAGTGTGCTGTTAAAATCGTAATCCATTTAGCTGAACTAAGAACTGACTGACTGAAATCATAGGGTATAGACCTTCGTTATAAACCACTAATCACTCAGTCGAGAAATTTCTCATGTTATTGAGTTGGGTTCAGAAGAAATTTTTCGTTTGTATGTAATTTAGATGTTCGAAAGAGCCTGTCATTTTTCATAAATCTGTGCAAGACGATTCCAGTACACACCCTGTTTCTTTAAACTTGTATTATTCTCATGCCAACGACAAGGTCTTCCATATGATTGTTCCTTTCAGGCTTTTCGATCACAATTTGTGTAATTACTATAAACCCGGCCCAACTCATCCTCCATGATTTCATTATTCTGATTATACTTGATTCAGACCGAGGAATTATGAAAGTCTTCAGTTATCAAGAATTTGATACATACTGGAACATACTAACATAAATTCATCATAACGATTAATACTTTCTAGGTGCTGCTATGTGACACTAATTTAACACTAAATACTTTACATTTTGTCCGCGTGAATTCAGTATTCTTAAAATCATCACCCATTATTTCTGTATACCGGCTGAACCGATTACTAGTTTTTAACTGAAGCTCACTCTGTTACCGGTTAAGTACGAACCAAATTTTTATGTAATGCAGATCAGTTTTTGTCGTCAAGAGTTGATTCACGGATTGATTAATCTTACGTCACTTAACGACACTCCGTCAACTTGAAGGGTTATAAATTTTATTGCAAAGTACCGTCATACACAACAATTGAATATCAGTTGTAGTTTTACAACTGGTTAATTAGGCTACAGGTTTCGGCCGTTTTATCCGGCCATCATCAGGCCTACAGAATAATATTGTCAATTAAGGTACATTCGTTAACTCTACCAATTGGATCCCATTGTTTACACTGGACCTTTAAGTGCATTTAGAAGCTTATGTTAGAGGTTGAAATAAGCTTTTAAAGGTACTTAAAGGTCCAGTGTAAAAAATGGGATCCCACTGGTAGAGTTAACGAATGTACCTTAATTGACAATATTATTCTGTAGACCTGATGATGGCCGGGTAAAACGGCCGAAACATGTAGCCTAATTAACCAGTTGTAAAACTACAACTGATATTCAATTGTTGTATATGACGGTACTTTGCAATGAAATTTATTACACATGCACAACGGGATGGCGTCATTCAAATTAAAAAATTGAGGGGTCATATTACGTCGGGTGAAAGAGCTGCAGACAGAATCACGAATGGCAGATGGGGAGTTACTCTGAAACTGCGCCCTTACCATTTGCTTAAGACGACTGAGACACAGAAGTAATCTGACTCTGTCCAGAATTCGATCTGAGAACCTCTCAAACGAGTGTTACATGCATGACAACTGAGATAACGTAATCCGTTCTGTATACAAGAAATATAAGAATGCATTTTAATTACTTACTGGTACGGGCCAACTCTTCTAGATAAATATTCTGTAATTATTTTCTGAACCTACATTTTTTCCGGTCCGTGTCACAGCGGTTGATCGCAGTCAAATGCGGTAGACTTCAAGTACATAATCCTACAATCAATATATCATCCACCGTACGCACTATGTGATGGACCATTTATATAATGGTGCATCAAAAAGTGCATATTGGATGACGCATTTATTGTAGGAACATGGGCAAAAAATGCACATTATGCATTAGAACAGTATTGGCCGGTTGCTAGATAGCGTTCTTATCAGTTTGACAATCTCACACTGAGCTAATTTATGGCATAATTTGGTATGGAACAGTAAAGCTTCGCAGCTTTAAGACAACTCGTGGGATTAGCAACAAAACTGTAACCAACAGCATGCGACGGACACCCAAGGTCAAATAGCGATAGTAACGAAGTTCAGTTACACGTATATACAGTCTCAACTTGAGATCCGCTGTAAACGCAGATTATTTATAAATACAAGTCCGAAAGCTGATTTCGTCAACAAATATGTTAAAGTTCTATTCCAAGCGTGAATAGTTAATGTTTCCCAGTAATATGTAAGTGACTTGCGCTCTAAAATTCATGGATTGCTTTCCTTTCCTTACAAGAAAGTGCGGTATACTCTTTTAATATCGACAAGGCCTGCTATGCATAATTGGAGCTCCCTTGGCTATACTCCGGCTTAAAATCTGAAGCTGTCATTTAGTTAGCGTTCTTCATTAAAATGCGACTGGGTCTCATTCAAGGTAAGATCTGGCGTGTGAAATGGAATTTCTGTGTACTTTTGCACGAAAGTAAAGCAGCGAAATTCTTATTTCATTGAGAATCCAGTTTTGTAGTCATGCTCCATTTATTCGGAAAACTAAACGTTCACCTCTCCCATGCCAACCTTCGTGCTATTCCCAGTTGCTAATGTCGTTCAAGCGATCTACTCGTGTCTGAGGCTCGCAAACATTTGCTATCATGCTACTTTGTTTTAACGGAGAAGCGTTCTTACCTCCTTACGCAATCCACAACCGGAAGACTGCACCTTATCGGCTATTTGTGATTGCTCATTCAATATGTGTGCTTTGCTTGCTTCGTGCGAGGCCTCATGTAAAGGCACAACCGTTTCCCGGGCTTAAAGTTGCCTAAACGAAATGCGTACATGGTGATCATTTCTTATGTAGCTCTGTTGAAAATAAGTAGGCTATCAGGCCATGCTGGAGGTCAAGTTTAGATACTGCAAGTTGAATGACATGATGCTTCAGAAAAACAAACACAGTTAAAGATAAGCTGAAAAGAACGGGTTTCCTGCCAACTGCTGTTACGGAAGATGCATGTTGTGTAGATTGCGTACTGTAATGAAGTTTGCATACCCCATACAGTAGCGTAACGTGCTGCAGACTGGAGGGCCGGCGTGTGTTCTGGACAAATGGTACGGTTTCCTTTTTCCTACCGCGGGCATACTGGCTCCTGGCCCCGTTTGCTAGAGCGACACAGGGGCACAGGGACATAATAGTTGCACAATTCTAGTTACTCTTCACTCTCAAGTTTCATATGGCCGAAGTGTATCTGCTTTCTCTGCATTTGTTCCCCCATCCCCTCCATTCCATTAACAGTACACGTCGCTAAACACAATTTCTGCGAGATTTTTTTTTTGTTTGTAAGATTTGTAAGAGAAACGGTGGGACGTATGACTGAGAAATGCATGTTTCGCATTTTCTAAAACAGGCTCTTTGACATAAACCAGAAAAGAAGAGAAGAGAAGAAAGAAGAGAAGAGAAGAGGCCTTGGGTGACGAAATCAGCAACGTTCTGAAGCCGGAACAGACGAGTGGCCTAAACCGAAATGGAGGAGGCAGAGATTTCACCGGTGAAGTTCCACTCAAGATTGACAGAGTTGAGAAACGCTTATGGTTACGAAGCTACCTTCTCCGTCGTTAATTTGGAATGTAATCACATTTAGCCCAAATATTGGCACACATTTTCAGTGCTACATCCCAAGGTCTGAATTTTGAAAGTTTAATAGCCCGTGGAGGATGATGCTGCTTTGACGTATTTGTATGGTTGAATGTAAGGTTATAAGGTCAGTCTTATGTGGGAGAAATATACAACAGGGTAAATACGTAAAAGCGCGTTTCATTGCGCTGAGCCTAGACCGTGTAGACGTTACAGTTTTATGGGCGATGTACAGGAGATAGGTTTTGTGTATTACAGACCCTGACATCAATGAATGAGGCACAAATCGAGCAGTTGTAATCGTTTGTCTTTCTACCGCAAACATTATCTTCAAGGTCGGTGATAATTTGTCGACTGATATGGAGCCTGGGCGAATGTGATTTGTATAGGGCCATCAAAAAATGACGCTATAGTTGTCAATGCCGATGTTTATTGATGTACTATACTTTCATTACATGGTCCTTTATGAGAGCACGAATAAGCAGGGGAAGTTTATTCACGTAAAAACACTGAATATTGGATCCGTTTTCATCAACAGACTACTATTTGAAAAGGAAATGTAACGGAGAAATGTTCCTTTAGTAATGACTTCCGTAGGAGCTACGAACTCCGCTATAATTCAACAGCATTTTAGGAGGCATCTCACTAATTCCATTTAGCAAAGTTCTTGAGGAACTAATAGTTCCTCAGCTAATCAATTTTTTTCGCGCATCTTAGGAAATCGAGAGTTCATCACCATGTTCACGAGAGCCCTCCGCTTTTTCGTGTCCTAAACCACATAAGTACAATCCAAGCCCTCAAACCCCTTTGCTTTAAGATCCACTTTAATATATTTCCATCTTCGGGTCTTCCAGGTAGTCTCTTTTCCCCGGGTTTCCGCACCAGAACCTTACATGCAGTTCTTTTCTGCCCCATAATTGCCACATGCCTCGCCCACGTCATCATCCTTGATTTTACACCCTAATCATATTTTGTGAAGCGTTAAAATTATAAAGCTGCTTATGAATACGGCAACTATTATTTATTATTATTAGTATTATTATTGTTATGTTGAATCCAAAGTGCACATTACAGAGGGCTGTGGCTGGTAACGTATTTTCTGCATTACACGGCCCATGCGTTTATGTCTTAGAATGTACTCACATTTAAGTTGATGTACTATATATATTCAACCGTTTCCCCTGACACTAGTTCTTCATTTTCTCTCTTTACCCTTTGTGCAATTTTTTGTTTTGTTTGTCCTTTTTTTCTCTATCTCCCGTGGTGCTTCGGCCCAACGCGGCCCATGACCTCCTCATTCTTGAGGTTTTTAGATCACACACAACGACGCATCACATTCGGTAGGGCTCCTCTGGACGAGTGATCAGCTCGTCGCAGAGAACTCTACCTGACAACACACAACACTCACAACAGACAAATATTCATGCCTCCGGTGGGGTTCGAACCCACGACCTCAGCAGACGAGTTTCGTCATAGTAGCTGAAGACGGGACATTATTAGGAATTCAGGGGGTGATTTTTTATTTTCAGCATAGTTAAAAGGTAAAGTAAATGTAAGGTTCAAACCAGAACAGGCCACAAAAGTCCAGAGGTGGACTATAGTTATTATATTTATGATATATTAACGTATCCAGTACACGTTTTTAAAATTTCGCCCGCACCTAAGTATTGTATACAGTACAAACGGTACGGTCGCTTTTTATCCGAATTTGCAATAGGGCGACGTAAAATATTAATCAAATCTCACTTTTGCTCAGAATTTTAAAAAATGTGAATCGATTGTTTAACTTGTATTCTTTATTTACTTATATTGTGCTATTGCGTTTAAAGGCAAAAATGCGCTACAATTTGTGCAGCTTTATGGGCTAGAAAAGCACTTCCCCCTACTCCGTATTTATACCTGAGGGAGAATTATTGTTGAATTATAGTAGACATTCAGGAACGCATCCCTATAATAAAATGCGACCCAGTATGTGTGTGTGTGTGTGTGTGTGTGTGTGGGTGTGTATGTAAAAGAAGGTAGGGAATATGCATTAATTTTAAAATCTTTTAAAAGTATTGATGTCAGATCTGGAACACAAAATTTTATTTTCGGAAAAAAAAAAAATAGTTTTACTGCTGTGTACCTTAGAGTGAGGGTCGGGATAGCGTAGTCAGTATAGCGAGTCTCTACGGTATGAACGGTTGTGGGATTAAATTCCGGTGGGGGGCGAGATATTCCGCACCTGTCGGGACTGGCCCTGGGGCCCTCCCAGCCTCTTGTATAATGGTTACCGGGTCTCTTTCCCGGTAGTAAAGCGGCCGGGGCGTGGGGTTGACCACTCACCCCCATCTAGAGCCGAGGTTAATCGGAAAATCAGGAGTGGGAGACGAAAAACAGATGTTGGTAAATATTCCTTCGTCAATAGGACCATTAAAAGCTGGAGCAATTATAACTTGTTACAGCTTTTAATGGGGAAAAGTGTTTAGTTTACAGGGGAAAGACTCTGGTAGAGTCTTTTCCCTGTAAACTAAACACTTTTAGAAAGGGGGTTAAGAATGTAGTTACAAGCAAAGGGAATTCAAGTGGGCATTGATGTAAATAAGTGAAGTGACGTGAAGTGAAGTGATGTGGAGTGCACTGACGTGATTTATGTGAAGTGATCTTGTTTTGAAATGAAGTGAGCTAAGGTGAAGCTCTTGGGGACAAAAGTACCAGGTACATTAGTGTGGCCTTATGCTGAGGGTACTGAAATGTACTGGAACTATTACATTCGGTGTGTATCTTGTGCTGTGTTTGTTATAACTGGTTCTGTAATGTGTGGGTGTGTGTATGGGTGCACTTTGTAAGGTGTGGGTGTTTTGACGATTGTGTGGGTGTTTTGGTAATATGTGCACTTGTATTTACTGTGTTTTGTATTGTTTGTACTGTGTTTTTGTATTGTTTTGTTTATGTATATTTGATTCTTATTTGTTTTGCTTGTACTAGTGTAAGGACTACTGCGACGGGGTGAAAACTCAATTGCAGTAAACAATAATAATAGTAATAATAATAATAATAATACAGAGTAGATCTGTACCTCTACACCCCCTCCCCCTCTGGGCCTCCCCCCCTCCCCCGGGCCTTCATGGTCTTTTGTGGGGTGAAAGTTTTACCCAATAGTGAAAAATCCGCGGTGTCTACAGAGATTCTTGATCAAAGTATTGTGGTATTTACCACTTGCGCTTCGTGTTCTGAAGGCTATCGATGCAATTTTGGGCCGAATGTTTTCGTTGCGTTATTTATTATATCCAAGAATGTGCCGAAATAATGCATCATTATAGATAATTTACCGCTCTTTTTCCTGAGCTAAACATAACAGCGTTGGCGTTTCTGGTTCGAATCTCGTACGGGACAGCGACTAACTTGTGGCGTTTAGTGATTTTATTCAGTCTGTTCAGGCAGATGCTATGTTGACTGCAATATCCGATCGTACACAGCGACGCGTGAGCGACAACTGGCAGGAGAAAGCCCGAATGTCCGGAGGAAAAAAATTGTACCGTGTCTATTTTGTAACACAAATCCTACAAGGATTTCCGACGGATCGAACCCGGGCCTCTACCATCAGAATGCGGCTAATAACCATCTGGTCTGTGGCAGGGCCTTTTAATGAAGTACGCGAAATTGTTTTGGGGAATACATTAAATCAGTTACTCCGTAAATTCCGGTGTGAAATTACGCAAATAAATACGGTAAATAATGCCTGTCAAACTAGGAGTGTTAACATCTGTAGCATGTTTGTTTTGACCTTCACGAATACTGCGTTCCTTGACCCTTCATTGCCAAACTCAGAATCTTGTGACACACGTAACAACGTAAAGTAAAGGTAAAATGATCCCGGTACAGGCCCGGTGTGGCCCAGAGGATGGGTAGACGTATAGCTCTACTCTTTCATGACCGCGACACTAGAAGGGGGTGAGTGGTCAGCAGCACGCCCCAGCCGCACTTTACCCCCGGGAAAGACCCGGTACCCATTTTTCAGGAGGCTGGGTGGGCCCCAGGGCCGGTCTGGACGGGCGGAAAATCTCGTCCCCACCGGGATTCGATCCATGACCG
>Ga0123357_10008709_pt1 | contig 12716 bp, 10 predicted proteins | sample TergutEmb28metaG_FD_89873 | JGI IMG/M metagenome (GOLD analysis project Ga0123357, IMG submission 89873) | Embiratermes neotenicus P4 segment gut microbial communities from Petit-Saut dam, French Guiana - Emb289 P4 | ecosystem: Host-associated > Arthropoda: Insects > Digestive system > Gut ... | reverse complement strand
TGTCACCTTTTTGCTGTCAAACAAGGAGGGACAGTTGCCTTGCATTTAACCGTGTTTTTAGTAAAACAATAAAAAAAAAAAGGGGTCCCCCTCACACAAAAAAAAAACGGGGGGGGGGGGGGGTGTAGGTATCCCATAGATCCACTCATTCTTAACTTCAGCATTAGATTGAGGTCAGTGGTGGTCAGCTTTATGCACAAACGTTCGGTGCCATTAAATATAAGTCTAGGGGGCCCCAGAGGCGGTCTGGATCCTCTGAAGAGCAGAAAAATCTTTGATTCTGCCGGAAATAAAACCACGGTCATATGAAACTTGTGGAATATTATCCTACTGTAATAAAACACTTCGCCGGTCCCGGTGGCGGCGCGGTCTTAGGCGTAGGTCTGCAACCGCTCGCCTGCTGAGATTGTGGGTTCGAATCCCACCGGGGGGCATGGACGTTTGTCTGTTGTGAGTGTTGTGTGTTGTCAGGTAGAGGTCTCTGCGACGAACTAATCACTCATCCAGAGGAGTCCTACCGAATGTGGTGCGTCATTGTGTGTGATCTAGAAACCTCGTGAATGAGCAGGCCCTGGCTGACTGGGGGCAGTTGTGCCAAAAACAAACAAATAAACCACTTCATTAGAAACACCCAATAAGTGTTATCAACCAGATCAATCAAGACTTTCGTTTGTTTCTTTACTTGTGAGCTTTGCTGAAACAACTAAATCAATTGTTTTATTCGGTAATCTTCGGTTGTATTTGGAAAACGTCTGACTGATGAATAAACGCACAGAACTACAAGTTACTAGATGAATGCACATAACAATTATCATCATCTCGTACGGGAAAGGTGTACTGTAAGTAAAGTACGTTTCATTTTTCTCTACATCTATTGTTAGAAATATTTTTCGCTTGGATAAACATTTAGCGAGTTACTCTCGCGAAATGGGCAGAAGCGTATGTGGGTCTTCCTGCAGTGTCCGTCATTGTTGTCTGGTGTTGAAACCAGAGCCTGCTGACAGATTTTCGTAAAACCCAGCAATATCAAAGTTTCTGAAGATCTGTTCACAGATTCTCCAAGTGTTTCACGCGTAGACGGACGGATGGCCGGACGGACGGAGCGATTTAAATAAACATCCGCAAGTTTGCCAACGCGCATAAAAGCTCTGCATTGTAGCAAACAACGTGTTTATGTGTTTCACGATTCACAGAACAAACGGCAATATTTTCCTAAGCATCATGAACCAACTGGTCTTTGAATGCCAAAGGAGTGTGTTTTCTGCGAGGTAGGAACTGCAATTTTAAATACTGAGAAAAATTTCAGGTTTAATATAGTTAAATGGTTTTACTCATTACAATATCAGCAACATTTACATGACTTTTTCAGGCCAGCCCACCTGAAAAGGGACGCAGTTTGCTTCCAAAACGTAATGTATTGCGTTTCAGTATTTTTATGCCAAAGAAAAAAAGTCACTATACTCGTAAATGCTGCTGATACTACTCAAGTGCAACCACTGTCAAAAACGTGTTTGTATGTTACACTCTACTCACTGTAGTTCTGTTAATAATCACTTCGGTTTAATTTTCGGCTGAAAACAGTTTTTTGAGCAGTGGTCAGTGTCTGTGTAACCCGTGCTCACAATAAAACACGGCTTTCGGGTGTCAAACACACACGGCCAGCCGTCTGGTTTACTGTGACATGTACACTAAAAATGTGCCGTATTATGGGCAGATGATAATGTATAACATTGTTTATATTTTCTTGGAGATGTCCGGTTTGAGCCCGGCCTATCTATCTGTATACCATTCTCTTGTCTGTGTGTGTGTCACTGTTAAGACATGTCCTGTGACCTTATTCTTCCTCTGCAAGTTGCTGAATGTGACGTTACAGCAAGGCGGCCAAGCGTATTATATATAGGCCTACAAATGACATAACTGTTAGACCATATGTAAATGTTGTAAATAATAATGTAATATAGTATGTTAGTTTGTTTGTTACTTATCCCTTCCTTCAGTGGAAATAAAGAGGAGTGTCCACCGGATTTACATGGCTCAAGACGGGGGCCACTGGCGGGCTCTTGTGAACATAGTACTGAAATTTCAGATTCCGAAAAGGCGGGGAATTTCTTCATTATCTGAGTGACTATGCTCCAAGGAATTATGTCACTTATCTGAACTTCCAGAGGCAAGGAGAATGCAAACATGCAGAATGATAGTTTGGTTAGCTCGTCAGAGAACATCCTCGATCCATTCTTCTCTTACATCCACCTAATAATTCATTGCTCAGTAAGAATAATTTGCGTTCTATACAATGTAAGAAAAGGGGCCTTGAAGGATCCTTTGTATAATCATCAATCACATATGGCGGTCGCTAATACGATATGAGCCACTGACGACTGGATATGGCGCACAAACAGCTACAACTAAGATCTGTCAGTTGTAGTGAGACTTGGGCCTATCTGATTTTGGGACCGTTACATACTAGTTCCTAGTATAGACGACAGTCACACTATTTCGTAGTGTTATGGAACACTGTATCAATCTGGATACATCCAGTTCACACCTTGATTTTCCATTTGTCCAAAATTCGTCCGATATCTCCCAATTCAAGCCTGCATACCTTCCAGATTACACAGGTAGGTTTCGGCATAAGTATTATGTCATTCTGTTGATTTCAAATATCTGGCGGTATTTCTCCTTATATTTAGCAATAATAAAAGTCAAACTCCATGTCGCCTGGTCATTCGCTTACGTCTCTTGTCCACCACAACATGTCTACACCTGTAGTCCATTATGAGTCAAGAACAGATATGGAGGGGAAGCCCACGTAAATGGATATGACATAAGCCTAAAAATATATAAGAGTCCTTTACTTTTCTCTGTGCTGTGCCCTTGTGACAGGAATGGCTGCTATAATGACGTGAATACTGTTGAGGGGTACATAAGTTTACACCGTCATCGGTTAAACTCCATCTAATAGTCCAGTTTCAGAAATTTACACTACACAATTCGATTTGACCCTACTGCGGGAAATGTTCGATTTGAGCCCCACTAGTGTTACACATCTGGCCAAATGTACCTCACCTTTTATCTTAGTTAATTACTAATTTAGTTTCCGGTAGTTAATTATACCCTGTTCACGTTCACTTGAGACTACATAATTAGCAAAACTGCGTGTGTTTTAAACGGGAAGTCGCCACGCTGCTGCAATCAGTATCAATGTATCGGCTGTCCTATGGCATTCGAGATGTAACAAAGGAGAGCAGGAAGTTTCTCCGAAACATTGGTTTATTTTACCCGATCTACACGGCGTCTTATCCCAGAAGACTGGAATTTACATAAGCATCACTGTGGCAGCACCAAATCTCGTGTAAACCAAATGTTTGCAGGATGGCAGCTACAATGACCAATAAGTGTTTAGTAAGTGGTCTCAACCGTACGTTGAACCAGGTGTAGGTAGTTATAAGCTAGTTATTCAACTGCTTGGGCAGCTAGTTATGCAGTTGCTTGGCAAGATATTGGTGAGTTGCATAGGAAACTAACGAGTTCGCTGCTTTAAGCTACTTGACAAACACAAGTGCAATACGGGCCGAAACTGATGAACGCACAACTACTGACCCGGGGCCGAGACGTCGTGGTGCCCCGCAGCGCCTCAGGTTTTAATTAGGCCTTGTTCCCGCCGATCGCACTCAGCCAACCAACGTCACGGCAGTCCCCTGCACACGGGCCTGACTGCAGCGGGGAGATGACCGCTGAGCACAGCAATCATCGTTACGGATGTCTGTCAGTAGTCTGATTTCCTAAGCGTAAAGCAAATTTTCCCTCTGCACGCCACGAAGGAATAAATGGAAGTGGAGTACCTCCACTCATTCTTAACCTTGGCACGAGATGGAGATAAGTGGTCAGGTTCATGCCCCGGTCGCTGTACCCCTCGGTGCCCTTTGTGTAGACGATTGGGTAAGACTCAGAGATGAACTGGACTTTACGGACTACAAAAACCAAATCTTGACCCTATTGGAATCGAAACACGATTCCTCGGTCATCCACCTCGTAGTCTAGACATTATACTGCCTACGCTATTCGGGCTCCTAAAGATACATAATATGACAGGTAATTTTGTTGTGGTAATTACCGAATGAGCAAATAGTTTTAGCTTTGGTCCGTCTGAATTGCGTTGCGCTGTTTGCCTTAAGGCCTTTGGTCTTAGCAATCGCAGTGATTTTCAGGAATGTAATGAAGGTCACCAGGGCACCGCACCAGTTTCTGAGTACTTTATTTCTTCGGCAATGTCTGTCAGTTTACCCATTTTGTTTCACCTGCGAACTCACTGGCCATCTCCTGCGGTTCTCAGTACCTACGCAACTTCTCTGCCACCGCCAGGGGCCGTAACTTGGTGTGTGCCGGTATATACTGCATATCGTACAATAAAGTTGTGTTGTGTCTGGTCCTACACACACCGCAAGGCTGTAGTAATTAAAACGTCTTCTGACCTGAAGATGGAAGTATCAGTTTATCCAAGAACGTTTGTTCCTACACACTAGACTACACCGCGTCGAACCCCTAAAGAACGTAATCTCAGTTTATCTTAATTTGTCACAACCTTCCGCCTTGAGAGAATACTTTATCTTAGTTGCTACTCATTTTCATTGAACCAACATGTTTCGAGTGGGCAGGGTAGCATAGTCGGTATAGCGGCTGGCTACGGCACGGACGGTCCGGGGATCGAATCCTGGTGGGGGCGAGATTTTCCGCACCTGTCTAGACCGGCCCTGGGCCCCACCCAGCCTCCTGTACAATGGGTACGGGGGTCTTTCCCGGGGGTAAAGAGCGGCCGGGGCGTGACGCTGACCCCTCACCCCTTCTAGTGCCGTGGTCAAGAAAGAGCAGAGCTATATCTCTACTCCCCCTATGGGCCGTACGGCCTGTACAGAGCCTCATTGCCTGTACAATGGTGCACGTTTACCTTAACATGTTTCGAACTAGTTGGTCCTTTCTCTCTAGGGTTCCGTATTTAGAAGATTAGTATGAATTTAGAGCCTTTGGGTGCTATACGATGACCTTATTAATAAGAGAAAATTTAAGTTTATATGTAGGGTAGAGTATATATTGTGAGAAAAAAAATTCAGATAACATATTTTGTCATATGTCCTTTACTTTACATTGTTTGTACAACAGCACAACAGGTATGTGCAATATTACTGTGCCGCTGTAGTTAATCTGTCACTTTTTGGTGTCGTGGTCTTCTTGCTGGCTACTTACAACTATCTCCTGCAATTTTTTGCCTGTACCTATGTGTAAGTTACACATTCACTTTTTTTCTGTTCTTGAAACGTTGTGATACTGTAATCTTTTCTACGGTTTAAGCGGTCAAATGAGCTTTGTTCTTCGGTGCCGGCAGTCTGAATAAACCTAAAGTGATGAGTCTCGATACTGTATAGGCAATTTTATGTCGTCCTGTTGGGGTGGTTCATCAAGATGATGCTGCTCCGAAAATGTATTCTGCCTTGTAATTTATGTATCATGGGTCTGGTTATATATGCTGGGTCAATAAAATGAGTATCAAGTAAGAAAAAGGCGTTGTATTTGACCGAAGTTTACGATCGATTAGTCAACAATACAAGGGCATAGCACTTCAAGTCAAAGTCTTGTAATATCGTGTTCCATTAGCGACAAAATATAAACTACTACAAAATGACTGTGTTCTTCATGAATTAGATAGGAAACGGCCTTGGAATATGTAATTGCTTTTAAAGAAGCAGCCCAAATTTAAATACAGGAAAGGCCACACCACGAGGCAAGCAGCAGCAGCAGCAGCTGTTCATGCGACACCTTACACGACGTGCAGGTTCGTAACTTTTGAATGATAACATACGAAAACCCATATAAACTGTAAAGAGGCCACCTCATTCCTCTAAACTGCAACGCAAAGATAGGTCCACACAAATCATATTAATGCATCAGTTTATTTAAAGGTATCTGTAATTGCGTGGGGTTATACAACGTTAAATGACAAGTTAATTAGAGAATAATGAACTGTAAAGGACATGGAAAGACGCGTTCAGGGACTGTGAGCTAGTATCTGAACAGCGAGTCTCTCGAATATGAAGCAAGGGTACTACCCATTGGACAGCGATGTTCGGTATCTGCCAGATGCAAAAGAAAGTAGACCATTCCTTCTGTTTTTACCTAAGAGCCTTCTCTCTTGGCAGTGGATAACCCTTCAAGAGGAAACGAAAGAAGCAGCCCGCCAGACGGAGTACAATACATGATCGTGTGTAGAGGGCTAAAAAGAAACGCGCGGGCGGCAACACGCACACTCGCCACGACCCGGTAGACAGGCTGGCATCGCATGAGAAGAGCCGAGCCCCGGCGCAACCAAGCACCGTGGTTTGTAGTCATGGCAACGCACTGGACCCGAGGACGTGTGTCACACCACCCTTAATGCGCGAAGTCGTGGCCTGTTTTACACGCCGCCTCCGTAGCACTTGCGTAGAACGCCACACCGCGAACCTCTATACACGATCTGCGGCTTGCATATCGATGCGGCGAAAACAATTATGAAGCGTCACAATCCCACAATGCCGTGCAACAAAGCGTGTTGTTCAAGTGGACGTAGACCACAATGAATTCTCGATCTCCCCGTCGATTTCAGCTTTAGGCCTCGACTGCGCGTATCCCCCGAAAAGAACACCAACGCATCCACAGGAGATAAGGCCCTTCTGGTAAAGTAGGAATATTTTGAGACGCTGATAGTCGCTAAGCTATTCACTAAATTCACCGCCTTGTATGGAACCTGAAGGTCCATTACCGTATTCGTAACTGCCCTCCAATGGTCCATATCCTGAGCCAGATGTATTCGATTCACACTATATTTCCACAATATCCGTTTTAATATCATCCTCCCACCTTTGCCTCAGTATCCTAAATAGCGTCTTCCTTCAGGAAAATTGGACTTTTGGTTTCGTAAATTTGACTCCCCCCCCTCCCCAATCCAAGTACGGCCAAATCTTTTTTTGGGTAGGACAAGTGATGTACAAGGTATGAACTATTGCCAAAACATGATGTTTTTGCTTGTGTCCCTTGCTTCTGTTGTTAGGCTTCTACTGCTACGGTTTATCGTAATTTCTCTAGTTTGTGCATGGTCTAGACGCCCCCTGTTATTTGCGTGATATTATACCAAATAAGCACAGTTTGATATTTACACGTGAAACACTTTACGTCGTGGGCAAAACAAAAGATTCGTTTGGAAATCATAATTTGTGCTAACTGAAACAATCCAAGACGTTATTCAGTACCGCCAACGGAAAATGGATACTTATTGAAGTTTACATAGTGGAGAACAGAAAATCAAAATACTTAGTATTTAAAAATGGAATACCAGTTTTAAAAACAACTTGATTTAGCAGCAGGCTATCCCGTTTTTCGGCAACATTTGAATTAAAAACATCAATAAAACTTGAAGACTCATAAAATTATGTACCTACAAGAATGAGATCGCAATCTTATTAACTTTCTTTGTGTTACACGTAATAGTTTTCTCAATATTTTATAAATACGAGTACCTGATCATGGCCTTGTAAGGCCGAAACATGTAGGATAATCAGACATTAAATAATTGCTAAATTCGAGTTGTGATTGACGATTATTGTACTTTCCTTTCATATTCCGTGTTCAGTTGAAGCACAGTTATGGAGACAGGTGTATTTGAGTGACAAGCGGCTGGTCAGACCTGTTCATCAATTCCGTAATGAGTATAATCACCATGGAGACTGGGGGCGCGCGGCCTCCTGAGAACGCAGCCATGCCCTGCCCTATCATTTCGGACAACCGTCGCCAGAGGGTACTTGAAATTAAAGACGAGCCTTCCGGCCGTCATGCAGACTCGCCAGCAACGAGAAAGAGATTGAAAAATGCACCTACTGCATAAAAAGTCAGGTGCCTCCCGAAAGCCACAATAATAGGGCGGTGGTTAGCTGTCAAGGTAACTGGCATAAAATACGAACCAAACTGTGATATGAAGAATTTAAACTGCACTAAACTAAAACAGTAAACAGATCACACCCAGAGGGACAGGAGAAGATGTAAATTCGTTCACATTGAAGCGTCAGCATCCGAGGTTTCCTGCTCGACTCCGGTCCGGGTCGTCAGGTCTCTACTTGCAGACATTGCTTCTATCGTAGGGACCCGACTGCTTGGTGCCACTTTAACAGGCAACGAAGCCACAAATGAGCCTGAGCCAATTTCTTGACTGTTACTTTCTTTCCGTCCCTGCCGTCGAATCTTCTATCCAATCCAGTCTACGTATCCAACTACATTTACTTAGGATGCATTTTAATATTCTCATCCCAAACTCCGCACTAATTTTACAAGCAGTCGCATTTCAGAATACAACACAACGCTCTGCATGCCCACCATAATATTCTTGACAGTCTGCCTGTATCGTTCTTTATTGTTAATGATGGTCGTGTTTAGCGACGATAAATGAACTGCAGGTGGTATGACAGCAGGGTTGGTGAGAAGGCATCAAACAGGGTTCGAGATTCGGACAAATTAACGATCTGCAATTGTGATGTAATGATACAGCAGGGTTGCCAACCAAATCATAGGAACCGTTATTTTGTATGACTAACGCAAACCAAGCGACAGCAAGAGATTTTCTCTTCTCCACACAAGTCCAGACCAGCCCTGGGGACCACCCAGGCTTTCCCCACGGCAAAGGGGACGGAGTGTGGCGCTGACCACCCACACCTGTCTAGCGCTGACGTTAAGAAAGAGTACAGCTATACCCCTAAACACCCTCTGTGCCTGCACAGCATGTTACGGGGAGACCTTTACCTTACCCAAATCAAGCAGGTCAGTGTAGTTATTCATTTACTAAAATTCAAGCAACGTGGAAGATTGGCCAGAATTTTGTGACAGACATGAAAGGAAGCGATACTGCGCGAAATCATACAGGTAATTCTAGGAAGGAGATATTTTGGCTTTTTCTGGCCTAAGCCGAAAGAACATCTTTCATTCGGCATGGACAAAGAGTAGCTGACTCTTCTTTTTGGCACTAACTGTACCGCCCACAAATCAGTGTTTAGGTTCTTACGTTGAAGACCACGTGCATTAGGCCTGTCTTTTGCGTTTAAGATTATTCGACTGCTTTGTGCAAGGAGATCCAACACAACATTCTATTACAAGCAGTCCAACGGGTCTCAAACTGTCTCATCACTGCCTGCCCCTCTGGCGCTGCAGACTAATTTGGGTCAGGACTCTGTTCTCAGTGTTTCAAAATGTACTTGTACACACTGGACACGACTGCTTGAAAGACGGACCAGCCTTCATCTACACGTGGTAAAACGAACACAGAAAAATCGCGCACATCCATGCACCGAGTCGGATTCCAAATTACGATCCCAACTTTCGAGGCCCTGTTCCGCTAGCGCGGTAAAATTGTACGACTGTGGCATCGGATCCAACTGTCGCGGTGGTTTGGCTACTGCAGCAAAATGGAACTGTTCTCGCACCAGTAGCGTAGGTTTTTAGGATGTATGTACGAAATATGTATATTTATATAAGACGAAACTAACAAAATAAACAATATTATTACACAGAATTTACTCCTACATGTTTCGATCCTCTTCGGGTCATCTTGAGGGATCGCCCATCCATTATATGTAAAAAGCATATACTTTGTATGAATAAATTAGGCTAAAATTAGGGTCTGATGTTGTTAGATGCCTTGGATGTTGTAGGGTCATCTACTGCAACATTCAAGCCATCAAAACCTAACTTTAGCCTAATTTATTCACACAAAACTTACGTTTTAGAATTATAATTTATGTACACTCCCTCAAGATGACCCGAGGGGGTTGAAACACGTGTGAGTAAATTAAAAATAATAATATTGTCAATTGTGTTGGTGTTGTCTTATGTAATTATCAATTGATGCAAGACATAACATAAAAATCAAATATGTAATAATTAGCCACCTTCTTGGTTGCTATTGTACAAATGTATAACCATACATATCATTATTAACAAGTCTGCAAATGCTGTACCTCAAAGTGTCATACAGATGCTGCGTTGTAATACCTGATGCACAAACCCTGTTTTTCAATCATAATGTATACAAATGTTTACGGTCCATCTGGTTACCAAATTTCATACGCCTAGCTCCAAAGGTTCACCTTCGCAATCAAACCGAACGGAAAAGAAAAAATTCGCAAGACCGCCAAGTTGCTATTTCACACTGTACAATGAAATCATTTTCAACAAACTTTACCTAGTCGTCGAACATTATTACCATACATTAGTTCACAACTCTAAATTACTCGTCACTCCCTCCTCAAAAATTCGTGCGACTATCATGTTTTTATTGTTTGTACGAAATTGGAAAGAACTGGAGTGGTTGAAAATGATGCCATAAAAATTGTTACTAAGTTTGGTGAAAATCGGTTACGTAGTTAAAAGGAGACAGAGCTGAAAGTTACACAGCGCCGTGCAGTGGTCTCAATTGCACGGCCCCAATAATGTAGCCAAACAAACAGGAAAGCTGCGATACATTTGGGGACAGCAAAGTCTGTGTAGCGACTAGATTACTGGCAGGACGACGGCGAAATTGTGGATCGAATCTCGACAGGGATAAAAGATTTTTCCTTTCTCTACAGAGACCAGACCGGCGCGGAGTCGCGCACAGCATCCTGTGCAGTCGGTATCAGGGACACTTAATCGGGAGTAAAGCGACCTCCGCCGAGTAGCGAGGTCAAAAATATGTGAAAGTGCATACCCATTCCCCCTTTCGCCTATAATGCAGTCAACTAAGCCCAGGGCAAGCTTCACCTTATTGTAGCAGTGATTGCTTCTTATACTGCAACTGTCGTAGAGTGAAAACGGAACGTGATGGCACACGCGCAGAAACCAGATTCGGTCTTCCAGCGAAACGGGCGAGTCCATTTATATCGGCGGGGATGTCAGTTCAGTCGGGTACTGGCTTTCTTGGAGCGCGGGTCGGCGGAGAACGATTGTAGTAACACTGGATGGACTGTTCCGAGTCAGACTGAAGACTGCTTGGCTACCCACTCCATTCGCCTCTTTCCCCTTCACTTCTCCTCCCGTGCGTCGCCGTGTACCACCAGATTCCGTTTCCACTCTACTCATTTCTGTTAGAGGCTGAGTCGACCCCAGGGCCATATTGTGATCGGAAGGATGTTATGTCAATGAAAAATTCCAATGACACCAGCTGGGATCGAACCAGCGACTTTCAGATTTTTAGCCAGCACCTTAACCACTGTGCTACCCTACCGCGGTCCCCTTCTATATGGCATAAACAAAACAGAAACACGCAGCGTTTATCCCTGGTCCAGAACTAAACACACAAAGTTCTGAACCGATATGCACGGTCGTGTTTAATTCCGTCATGTATCGATGATTTGCCAACTGATTAGACCTGTGACCACGTATGGACGGCTCAATGGTGCAACTGATTAGACCAGTGGCCACGTGACGACGGATCAATGGTACAACTGATTGGACCAGTGACCACGTAACGACGGATCAATGGTACAACTGATTAGACCAGTGACCACGTGACGACGGCTCAATGGCAAAACAATGTGTAAGGGAGGCGTCGTGGCCTGTTTAAACCTTCCGGGACAGACCAACGAAACCTTGGGACAGAACTTCTACCTCTACGAAAACACATCAGCTCAAAATAGAGTCAAGCTTTGATCGGTCCGTCAAGTATGCGTTTGAATAAAGGAGACACACTAGAATACAACGGGCAATGTACTGTAACATAACACTGTGGCGCGTTCGCGTGAGATTTGTACCTCCGCTGCTATCCTAACAGCCTGGTACCTAAAGATAAATGAATATACCGTCGATCAAAATTCGTATGGTCATTCAGTACATTATATACTGTATTTTCCGTGTTTTATGGCCCTCTGGTTTAACAAATTACAAAATGCTTTAAGAAAGGAATGACTGTGGGTTTGGTAGAACTGACGATGACTACATAAGGCCGAAACATGTAGAAGGTAAAAAAAGCAATCCTTGTAACAGGACTGGACAGGCCCTGAGGGTTCCCGAAGTTTGAGGCTCCCAGATTTCAAGACAATGGGCACATGAAGGTGGTAAGGTTGTCAGACCTACGTACCGGCCGCCTTTACTCCCAGGAAATATTCCTGGTACTCATTTCTGATAGAGGCTGAGTCGACCTCAGGGCCACAATGCTGCCGGAAGGATTATGTAAATGAAAAATTCCAGTGACACAATCGTGAATCGAACCCGTGACCTTCCGGCTTGTAGCGCATTGCCTCAACCAACTGCGCCACCAGCAGCGTGCCCCATAGCCGAAACATATAGTGTGTAATATATTAGATAGCTAAATAAACAGATGTGTGACGAAAGGTAGATTACTTTATTTACAGTTTCTGTGCTTCAAAACAGGATGTACAAAATAAGGCTTATTGTAGCCTGATTGCACTTCAACCACACAGCGCTTTAATTCAAATTTTATGCCCTCGGCACCAAAAATACGTACTTAGATCTTCGTGAAACGTGACCGGTGTGTTTTTTTTTATCTTAGTAATTAACCAACTTGATGCAAAAAATCTTGTTTTATAATAAGTTTATTATATTCCTCTACATGTTTCGAGCACTGTTGTGCTCATCATCAGGAGGTCAAATTGTATTATACAGCATCCGGTATCGGCACATTATCCGTCCCATATTAGTAATTAACCAAC
>Ga0123357_10008708_pt1 | contig 12717 bp, 14 predicted proteins | sample TergutEmb28metaG_FD_89873 | JGI IMG/M metagenome (GOLD analysis project Ga0123357, IMG submission 89873) | Embiratermes neotenicus P4 segment gut microbial communities from Petit-Saut dam, French Guiana - Emb289 P4 | ecosystem: Host-associated > Arthropoda: Insects > Digestive system > Gut ... | reverse complement strand
GTAGGAGTTTTAGCAAATTTTAAAATAAGTCTTATGTTTTAAAGTATTATATGTAAATAAATATTTTAATAACATAACACAGTGCAAGTAGTTGGCCCATGTCTACAACGAGTGTTATAATGTTTGATGTTGCAGAAACAAACAGCCACAGTGGTGTAATAATGCAGACACCCTGTTGAAAGTTTTGTCACATCTTAGTGAAGCTACAAAGCAGTAATAATTGTGCTTCATGTTCTGTTCTTACAGATGATTGGGGCTGTTGGCCTTGTTTACTGACATGTTCTTATGCTGTCTGAACAAGAAAGTCATACATCGACATGCATATGCAAAAGTGTATCATTTGTTTGCAATGTTAGGTATGGGATGACTTAGTTTAGAGGTATATAAATTTTCAAAATCTGGGAGGCACTTTACTATTTCATGTGTCAGTAGGGTGCTGTGAAACGTCCCATACTGAGGACTCACAGATATTATGTGCCACTGTGCAAAATAAAGCTGCCTGTGCAGTGTTGTACCCACAATGTGGGCAACTCTCATAGTGACACACTGCACCTAGCAGAGGTGTAAGAAAGGAATCGAGGCCAGTCTCTCAGTATAGTCAGCACTCTTTTAATTGTGGTCCTGTTTTGTTTCACAGGCGTTAGGCAACTGCTGGTGGAAGGAACGAACCTGTATTAGTGGTGTTGCTTTGCCTGAAGGGATGAAGGAACATCTTCTGTTGGTGATGTTAACATTGCCTGATACGCTCTTTGTTTTGGCTGGTACTGTCCACGTGTTACATGATAAAGGGACTTTGAAGGATTACTTAATTGGTGTAGAACAGAGCACTTCCATGTACCTTTTTCACAAGGACATTTTGTGAGATTTCCACATGAACTTGGAAGAGTATCTTACACATACAGAGCAGGATCTCTGGAGGACATTCATCATGTTTCAAAAGGATTGAGCTGTGTGGCAGGAACAGAGGATTGCCTTATGTTGAGGAACAGTTCGCACTGACACAGAAAGGGCGGCATGTTGAGATGTCTTGCGTTCTAGTGGTTGGGTGAGTCACAGACATTGTATAAGAAAAGTATGAAGTGGGAATGTATGTATGTGTGTGTGTGTGTGTGTCCTTGATCCAGATGTTATCTCTTGAAACAAGTCCAGTTCCACAACAGAACGACATGGACTTGCATTTTTAGTTTTCGTAATCAGTGGTGTGTGGAGGTGGAATTTCTTTCTGCCTTAGAATGTGAAGTCCCTGATTTACACAGTTTTGTTCTGGCAGCCCATGTAGGTAGGAGCTGTGTAAGGTCAGCAGTGCTTAAGAGTGATGTATTTATTGATATAGACATTCCTCTCATAGTTAAAGCATAGTTATGGAAACTGTGTTGAAATAATATTAACTGACATAAAATGTAAGTCATGTACGTTAGTGTTTAGGAGAATATAGCATATTGTGAAGTATTATCATATATACACTCCGTACGTGGTACTAAGGACCCTAGAAGCCCAAATGCTGAAAATATTCAGATACAGGACAAGCATCACCAAAACAGAACCGTCTCTGTATCTGCAGATTGCATACTTGAACCCATGTAAGTTGGGGACTTGCTGTGGTAGACTGCTTAATCTGTGCAATATAACTTTGTATTATTGTGTATTTTATGGTGTTATAATTGTTTCTGCTTGTACCTTGTATTTTAAACAGAGTGTATGTATAGTCATATAAGTTATGTTTTCTGAGGCTCCATTACCTCATTATTTGAACTGCCTGACAGTGGTTCTGCACTGCTTGAAGGAAGTTGCACGCATGTCTCACTAGGTGGGACACCATTTGTGTTGCTTGTCATAATGGTATTGTGCATAGCCATCAGTTGTGTTCTATGGAAAATGCGTTCCCTTATATATTTAAAGATTTTTGCTGTCTCAGATATTTCTTGCATTTGGAGGTGATAGAAATATTCAGTTGCTTCTTTCTTTTTGGCTGGTAAAATACTTGGCAGGATTTGGAAAGTTCAGAAGTAGTTGTGTGAGAAGGAAAATATTGACATTTGGTTCATTAAGTTAATTTAGTGACATTGCTGCCACATGTAATGTATCCTGTTGCTGTGATATCTGGGAAGAGGTACCATCCATGATTGATATGTTGGGTGACATCAACAGGAAGGTTGAAATCTGAGATTCCAGAAATGTTGGAGTTCATCACTCTGGTTTTGTATACTGGCCTATTCCCGGTCGAGAGTGTATTGTAGATTTTGCTCTCGGCAGGAGCGAAGCTCGAACCTTGGTCAGGACGCTGCGGTGAGGGTTCTTTAATGTAGGAATAACGTAATTCCGTTGAACTGGATACGCATATGTTGGAGTTTATTAGATGAGAGTAGTTTGGTTACAATACGGTGAAGACTCGATAATGGTAATACACCCCTGACGACTACCCCATCGTCTGGTCTGCTTGACGTCTTGTAGGGAAGTGTCTGCAGTGTCTTCTTGCAGTTACGTGGTAAAGCACAAGTCACGGGGGGTTCAAGGGCTAAGTACCACTCCAGAGTCCCTTATTTCTGAACTTTGAAAGGGTCGTGTGCGTGCTTCAGCGCAGCACCCAGTCATTGAATGCACTTTGACACGGGCATAGTCTGGTTTACTTTAGTTAGGTCATCAACTCAACATGATATCCTTAGTTTAACCCTTTCATGGGCTAAATTATGGGCAGAATAATTTTAATAAACTGAAGTCAGATATTGGTTAAGAAATGCGTCTTTTTAATACATTTAATTTCAAATTTTGCCAGGAATTCCGTACAAGGAGGTGGGAAGAATACTTCCCACTGCCTCTCTTAGGGGGTAAATGAGAAAGGCAAAAACGTCAAGATATTTTGTATTTATGTGAAAAATAAATCAATTTTTGTTACAATTATTTTCCATAAAATTTTCTAAAACATGGATCTATGCAGAATGGTACTTGGCAGTTTGTACAAATGCAGTGTGTGCGTTTCTCTGCCACTTTGGTGCTGCAGTGACGGCACCTCCTGTAAGTGTCTCCTAAAACAGGTTGATGAACCCCTACAGATGCAAGACGTACATCATCAGGTACTTTACCCTTTTTTGCTAGAGAAACAGGTTTCTGGCCCCGATGTTTTCTGGACGAAAAGCCAGCGATCAGCTGTCTGGCTAAACGAATTCTATAAGTGAGCTGGTCGTGCTGTCCATTTTCTCTTTTATTTATTTTCCACAGTACGAAACTGTTGACAATGGCAGCATCTACCAGAAAATAAAATATTCTGTACCACCATTTTACAGAGCGTCTCCCAAGAGCGTATCTTTCTCGTAACTGGTCGAACCTGTTGACTCCACCCATTATCTTGTTATATTCTGCCACAACTTCAGGACAGAAAATCTCTGTACTTGTACCTTCCTTGTTTTTCTTCTTCCCCACTGTTGTTTCCCTTGGGTTGTGAAAAGAGGACAGGAAGGTGACTGGATGGTTGTCCATCCATTTCACAGCAGAAATGGCCCCCTTCGTCTCAAATTGAAATTCTCCTCTTGCCAATTTGCTATTTTCCTTCATCATTTTGGGCAATCCTTTCCTGCTGGTCTTCACAGTTCCACAGGCCTTCTCACGGGTCATAACACCCTGTGGAGACACCTTCACCTACTAGGACTGCATGACAGCCTCTTATGTAGGAAGTGTGGGGTGGGAGAGGAAACCTCGGCTCACATTCTATGTGAGTGCGAAAGTTTGGCCTCATTCAGACATGTGTATCGGCGCTCCTTTTTCCTGGAGCCGGAGGATATCAAGAGTTTAGGCTTGGGGCCATCTGGAACTATTGTAGGGCTGTGGGTCTCCCATGATTCAATATGGGGCACAAAGGGCCCGTCCTAATTAAGGCCTAGGTGCATCGGGGCTGAGAGGCCCTGAACCCAAATGCTAATCAATCAATCACCTTGCGCCTCATTTTCGGCCAGGTGTATTGCCATCTAATAGTGCGGTAAGTTTTGTTCATTCCCCTATGACCAGCCACAAGGGAATCATGGAACTCGTACAAAATTTGCCCTCTCACTTTGTCATTGGAGATCTCCTTCTGTTCCTCTAAAGCACCTACACTCCCAGTGCTACTCAGCGCATCCGTGTTAGTGTTCTGAATTCCGCTTTTGTGAAGAATTTCATAGTCATATTTTGCCAATTTGATTCGCCATCGCATTAGCCGCGATCCTGGGTCCTTAACATTCATAATCCATACTAAAGGTTTGTGGTCATTAACAATTTTGAATTTTTGCCCATATAAGTATGGCCTAAAATACTTGGTGGCCCATACTATAGCGAGTAGTTCTTTCTCACTAGTAGTGTAGTGGGATTCTGCATTGTTCAAACTGTGGTTCGCGTAGGCTACCAGCAAGTCATTGCCAGTCGGTCCCTGCAATAACATGGTGCCCAATCCCGGATTGCTGGCATCGGCTGTCAAAACAAACTCCTAAGAAAAATCAGTATACTGTAAAATAGGTTGCTTGGTTAGCTTGGATTTCAAGTTTTGTAATGCGTTCTGTTGGGCCTGGGCTGACTCAAATTTAGCGTCTTTCTTCAAAAGCTTATATAAAGGTGACGCAATCCTGCTGCAATTTGGGATAAACCATCGGTAGTAACTAATCATACAGCAAAAGGCTTTCAACTGTCTTGGATTGGTGGGGGTGGGAAACGCTATATTGCCGCTACCTATTGGGGGTCGGGTCGCACCCCGGCCTCCGTAATTTGGTGCCCTAAATAGCTCACTTTCTTCCGAAGAAACTGGCACTTTTCGGCTGCAAATTCAGTTTATAAGCGCGCAACCTGTTTAGTACTTCTCGCAACTTAACATCATGCTCTATCAGCGACCTGGCATACAAAACAATGTCATCTAAGTACACAAAACAGTTTGTCCCCGTCAGTCCACTCAGCACTGAGTTCATCATCTTCTGGAAGGTAGCTGGGGCTGTCTTTAACCCAAAGGGCAGCTTCAGGTACTCCCAATGGCCCTGTTTAGTGCTAAACGCTGTCTTGGGTCCCTCTCCGGGTTCTAGCTCAATCTGGTGATAACCCATTGCCATATCCAAACATGTGAAGTATTTGGATTGCCCTAGCTGATCCAATATCTTTGTAATGTCAGGAAGGGGATGGGCATCTCCTATGGTCTTCTCGTTCAATTTGCGGAAGTCCACCACCATTCTCCATTTCGGCTTTTCGTCCAGCCCCGCTCTTTTTGGCACAATCAAGAGGGGACTATTCCATGGAGATTCACTCAGAGTTACAATGCCATCTTCCACCAATTGTTTAACCTATCTATCTCCTCTTTCTGGCTTTCGGGTAGCCGGTATGGTTGCGTGTTTATGGGTGTAACGCCTGGTTCTAACTGAATAGTGTGTTTAGCGGCATTAGTACAACTCAATTTGTCACCCGGCAAGTAAAACATGTCTTGATACTCAAAGCATATCTCACAGAGTAATTTCTTTTCTTCCTCATTTAGATGGTCGTCCCTCAATTTAGCTGTCACTCACTCTGCTTGGCACAGACTCTGGTCGCCCCTTTCTTTTCCCTGTTCCATCACGCCCAAAAATACGGCTTCGCTGGTGTTTCTGTCATCTATTCCCTCCAGCTTAACTACCTGATTGGGCAATTCTACCTCCTCTGCTGTAGTATTAATTATGCTAGTAATAATGCACCCATTTTCTACCTTCACCAGGCTCTCAACCATGTACACCCCTGGCAATAGCTCAGCTCTCCCTACTACGCCCTCTTGTACTCGCGGTCCCCCATCCACCAGTACCAGTACTATCACTTCAGTTCTGGCTGGGAGGGTTAGTTTGTTCACTTTCATCCCTGGGTGCCCCTGGTTCAGCTCCGGGTAAGAACGTTAATTTCTTACGCACAAGAATCTCCTCATATTGAAAAATCAAAACCTGCTCTCTATAGCAAATGCGGGCTTGCATCGCCTTCAAAAAGTCATGTCCTAAAATTCCATCACCTTTTAGGTCTACTTGTTTACTTACTAGTTGTAAACGACAGGGAATACTCATTTCGCCCTCTAGTACTTGTGTCCCCAAACTGCCATGGGTTTCAACCATAGACCCTTCTATGCTTTTAACATGCACTCGGTCCCTCGGCTCGAATTCAGCCGTACCCAACAATTTCTCACTCTTTACTAAACTAATATCCGCCCCGCTATCCACCTAAAAATACAGCTGGCGCCCCTGGCTCATGGCTAGTTCAAAAACGACATAGTCACAACTTTCTGGGTTGGTGCAGCCTCTTGAGTAAAGGCGACAGGCGGCTGCGCTCCGTCCGTCTCAATTTGTTTCCCAACATCTTAGGGGCTTGCTACCTTCCCGTCTCCGCGTGTGGTTTTTGACAATTCCGGGCCACATGGCCTTTTTCTCCACATCAAAAGCAAGTAATTTGGCTAGCGGCTCCCGAACCGCCCAACATAACAGGGTTTACTTGCGCTTCTGCCTTACTTTGTGTGTAGCACTTGTTACTGGCATACCCCAATTTTCCGCAGTTGCCACACTTCTGAGTGGGAGTTCCTTCCAACCGATACCTGTCTAGTCTCGATGCTATGGCGCTCTCTTCGACAAGGGCCATTTCTATCTCATCAAAGTTTTGATAGTTGCGGCTTCGTACTATTGTTTGAATTCGGTCAGATGCCAATCCCTGTGTAAAACAAATGTTACGCAACCGGTCTGCCAGATCTAGTATTCCTTCTCTCGCCCCTTCATTACAGTTTAGCAATGCAGCTTCTCGAAACTGTGAACCTAGGGTCTGAATTTTGTGAATCCAGTCCGTCACCCTCTCATCTTTTCTTTATTTAGCTTTGAAAAGCTGACTAGCATGGAAATCTAGCGTTCTCTTTTCTATGTATGAATTTTACAAAAATTCCTTAAGCTCTAACCAGCTATCCAAATTCCTATGGCTAATTGCCGTCCTTGGTTCGCCACTAATATGCGTTAATACAAACTTGTATAAAATGGCCTCTTGTTCTGGGTTAATTAGTGCAAAAGTGGTGTCTACGTTCCCAGTAAATGCTAGCAATTGCTGCTTGTTTCCTTTAAATGGGGGGACTAATTTCAAGGCCTCGTCTACGCTGATAAATTCTCCGTTCATTCTGGCGATACTACTGCCTACTGCGTTCTGGGTACTGGAAGGGTTCATAGGTAAAAATAAGTTGAGTAAAGACTTACCTCGGCTAATCTGGTACATGTCCCGGTTTCAGTGGGCAGGCTCCCTGACTTCCCTGGTGTTTGAAGGTTTTCCGCTCATGGCGACCCTCCTTCCTTCTGGCTCTAGTATTCGGCTCCTCTTGGCCCTGGATGCCCAAGTGGCGGCGCTCCTTCAGTCCTCGTTAGAAGCTGATGTGTATGATTACTTTCAAGTGCTGATGGTGTGCCTAAACCCTCCTAATGGCATAATTTAAAGCAAAGTTAAAATCGAAATTGATGGAGCATGTCTTTGTTTCAAGCCATTCTTAACAGGAAATGTTGGTGTACTAAGACTCTGGTATGCATTTCATTTGACACATTTTTATTAGCCTTACTTGTTTCATGAGGATGTTTAAAGTCAGTAAGAATATTAATACTATACCTCACTGATGGCACCCTGCTGTGGTATCAGGAGAACATATAAACACGAACAGACTAACGTGTTCAGTAATAAATGCCGGTCATAGCAAAATCTAATTTAATTTCACAATCAAACACTAATCACATAATTTTGTAAAGTAATTCTTGAACTAGTTAATGCTCCTTGTAATCACTCTTTTCAGCACTTGACAGTAACCTTATAATATTGCCATGGTTGAACTGTGGTAGTGGGAGGTTTAAAAGTTCCCTTGGGGTTCTATGTGTGACCATGCGGACGATGCTATCTATGCTTGTGGATGGACGTCGGTGATGACAACTGTAGGCCAATGGAGGGGTGTTGTCCTTAACAGGACAAAGTCTCCTGGTTGTAGGTTCGGGAATGATCTCTGCCAGCATTGATGCTGTTGAAGACCCTGCAGATAGTCGGATGACCATTACCAGAACTGTTGTAATTGTTGGTAGATCTGCCACCTGGAAAATCATTGCATGTGACATTAGTGTGGTCAGCAGAAGGTAATTGGGTCAGTGGTTCACCAGTTTGAAAATATCCAGGAGACAAATATGTTGGGTTGAGAGGATCACTGGATAAGGTGCACAAGGGTCTGGAAATTAGACAGGCCTGTATCTCAGCAAGTAATGTGGAAAGTTCCTTGTAGGTGGCAATGTGAGAACCCAGTGTTCTTCTCAGATGGTACTGCATGGATGCTACTGCTGCTTCCCAGTCCTCTGAAGTGGGCTTCATGTGGTGGGATGAATCTCCACTCACATTCTTCAGTAGTCAAGAAGTCCTGTACCCTTGCCATTAGTGATGAAGATTGAAGCATGCTTGTAGACTTTATGAAGCTGGTTGGATGCACGTTGGAAGTTGGCACCATTTGTCTGAGTAGATTGTTTTTGGTTTGCTTCTACGTGCTATGAAACGTCTTAGGGCAGCAAGAAATGCTTCTGTAGGTAAGCTTGTGACAGCCTCAAAGTGTACAGCCTTTGTCACGAAATAAACAAAAATAGGAATGTAACCTTTTGTTATTGTCTTGCTGCATGTTCCCAATTGTAGAGAGATAAGTCGAGGATAGTCTCCTGCCAGTTGAATGGCCTCGAGGGTTGGATTCAAGTTGGTAGCTCCCCATGAGCTGTTGTGTTGCTTGTTCCTTGAACTTGTAGCAGGTTAGGCACTGATGAATGAATGTCTTTACCAAGTTCCTTATCCTTGGTATGCAGTGTCTCTCATGTAGTGATGCTGTTAGTAGTTGTAGCCCAGCATGATGAAGTCTTGTGTGTTCTGCTGAGGCAACCAGTCTTGCGAAGTGATGATATGAAGGGAAACTCATCTGATGCATTGTTTGATAAGGAAGTGTAGATTGCTGTAATCATCTTTCCCCTCTGAGAAGACCTTCCTAATCAATAAATGGATGTAGTGTCTTGAGAGTACTGATGGCTGCAACCTCTTTTTGTTCTATTCTTTCATTTCGTGTGCATAAGAAATTAGTTGTACCATTGTCACACAGCAGGTCAGAGCCTTGTCAAGATCTTGCATGGACAGAGTGGTTTTTTGTCTGTTGGCCTTGGAATGTCTGCAGTTGTTGAATCTTCTGCAGTATGCAATGACTGTGATGAGTTTGTTCAACTTGGAAAACTTGATTGATTTATTGATTTTGTACGAGTGCAACAAGTACCTTTCTGAATTCCAGGTTGTCTGTGGTAGTGTTGACATCTGTTGTAGGCCAGTTTCATGGCTCGTGATAACCATTTGGGTCCCTTCCTCCATAGAGTGGATGTTGGAAGTGTTGAAGGTTCATTTCCTCTTGAAATGAGATCTGTAGGATTGGATTGAGATAGCACATTTCTCCATATTGCTGAAGATGTTTCTTCTTGAATGATGGCAACTCTGTTGCCTACAAATTTCTTCCATTTGGTGGACCCTGTATCCGTGTCAGTACAATGGAACAAAATCTGTCCGTAGGTAGGACTCATTTGGTGTGTTGTTGAGTGCCATTGGATGACTTGGCACCTCCATCAGATGCAATCTGAGTTCTTGTTGTGGAGCCCTTCTCCTTAAAACCTGGATGTGGTAGACAGTAACATGCCTTCTTCCCCTCTTGGGAGTTCACTAGATCCCTGTGTCTAGTTCGTTTTTCCTCATGAAATTGTGCTATTGAACCTTGAGTTCTGGATGTCGTAATCTTCGCTCTGCAGAGAGGAGAAGTCCCTAGTGGATTGGGTTCCATTTTAACTGGAAGTCTGACTACAAATCTTCCATTCTGTTGGATTGTATATGAGAGAAAGTGTCCTTCACAGGCTTGTTGCTCCGCTGTCATTGTGGATTGCTCCACAGGTTCCACTTCCCAGAAGCGGTTTAAATTGGATTCTGGACTGTTGACTTCTCATAGCAGGAATGTATGTTGTATGTCACATGGTGTGATGACAGCTGGTGTTTGAACAGAAAGTGTCCAGCCAAGAACTCTCTTTTGTAGTACTGGGCTGTTGCCAATCTGTGTGTCTAGATCTTAAAAGTATTGAAACACTGTGATGTGTTGCACTGTATACATTGCGGATGCCCTGTTTTGAAGCATGTGTTTGGGTCTTTGATAACCTCAAATGTTGGGCACATCTCTATCAACTTCATATATTCCTGAACTGCCCTAGCATGGGAAATCTTTGGGCTGATTATAGGCAGTTTGTTAGCACTCGAGTCATCGGTTTGCTGAGATCACCAATTGTGTTGATATTACTCTGTTACATTTCTTCACAATGTTCACATATCATGAGCTTTGCCACAATATAGTCGAGTGGATGGTTACACTCCATCAGTGGTGGAAATAATGCATTCTGTTTGTTAAGTTCTGTGGCAGTTTCATGCACAGATCCCTATGAGGCCAGGCCACTTAGATCAGGCAAACTTTGGCTTGGCTCTATGTGTGACTCCTCAAGGCCAGGTTCAGGAAAACAGTCTTGTTTTTTCTGTGTGTAGTTTGTCTGGTTAGAATCTGTTACTTCAAACGCTGTATCTGTGTTATAAGGACAATGCCTTATCACCACTGAAAGGTGAAATCAGTTTTAGTACTTACTCTAAACTAACAAATTTGCCAGCCATGCTGTGTGGTTCGTTGGTCTCTGCACCGCGGGTGTTTGGACACAGTTCATTGACAGAGACTTACCACTAGCGAATGTTGCCCTCTTCGTTTAGAAATCTGCGATGTGTTTCTGCTGTGTTCTGTATGTACTGTTGTGGTCCACTGAGCATGTCATCTGGTCTGTAGCTGGGGCTGATTGACTCTATGTAGACATGGCAACATGAATTTAACTTATGTAGCCATCGTTAAATACATATATTATCTGTACTGGTTTGTCGAAACAATATTTCTCAAAAAATGTGTGTACAGGGGTTGTTTAGTACCATAACTAGCCAAAAAATTTGAAGTAGGAGCATGTAATGAGTGTGGACGTGAGTTGTTTGGTAATGCCAATCTGAATATCTGGGTTACACGTGAGTTTTATATCTTATTTTCTAAAGCATATTAAGTAGGTTTGACAACATACATTTACCTTACCAATGTACTCATCTGGACATTGATAATAACTGCAGGAACTGAATCCCGGTAGCTATAACGTGAAATACAGAATAACATTAATATTCAAGCCTGCAGCAAATCACTTGTCTGAGATATGGAAAATGTTGCTGCTGCTGCTGCAGCAGCCTTTACCCCTCCCGCTGGAGCGCCACTGCTTCACACTCCAGCTTGCGCTGCTCAAGGATTCATAATTGTTTTGTTGAATATTCAGTTGTAGTTAAGTACGTGCAGTTGTGAGATTTGTATTTATTTGGGTAGTAAATTGTTTTAAGTGATCGACTGCAATTGGTAAAGGGATGCCCTGTTTTTACTTTTTGCATTTTAGAAATCTAACACTTTTTGTTTTGGAGGATGCGAAAAAAGTTTACTGTTTCAATATCAAATTACGAAAGAGCAAGTCTTTTATATACACCAGCTTCCAGAATCTTGTTTGTTTTATCCCAAAGGTGATGGTGGGTTGGGAACGTAGAATTGGAACGTGTTGACCGAGATTGCATTGGCACACTTAAGAATTGAAATTCAAGTCCACAGTAACACACGATGATATGTAAATAGCTTCTTGGCTTATTAGCTGATGATGTGTTGTTACAGCTGGTTCTGAATAGATACTTGTAAAAAGTAGTTGTGTTGTCAGAGAACTGTTGATGTTTAGAAGCAAAGACTCCAGTAGCAAAGTGATAGAGTTTTTGGTGGCAACTGATGTAGACTGAATCCCCCGAATGTCTCATAAAACTTTTTTATAAGGCATGTTAGGGTGTTAGTTTCCACGTGATATTGCGTTGAACTGGAAGCTTCTAAGCATTAAAATCATGAAACAACCACGCGCTTTAAAGAGATCAGTGTACAATTATGAGTCCACTTGGTACAACAATTGCGTCAGCCAAGCTGGACTTTCGGGTGACATTTGGTGTCCTGGTTGCTTTATGACATTGGTACTTGACCTTGATGACCCTGTTAGTTCCTGTAGTGTCGACATTTCTATATTGAGCAACCAGTATTCTATATTTGGAACTTGCTGCCTTACTGTTACTGAATAATACAATTATATACCTTATAGATGAAATACCACCCTACCTGTATAGTTGTAAGACAGTATATGATACCTTTCCGACCCAAGAAAATAAGCAGGTACAACACTTATTTTTGGAACCACTGTGTATAATACAATTACAGTTTCAACTTAGCCAAACAGAATTACATGTACAGTCACCAATTTATATAGTTATCGGTCATGTGGTGCTTATACATGCATGTACATATGAATTAATTGTCATTAATTACATAGTTTACAGAACTACTCACATACACTTTAGCAAAATGACACGCACTTGTGCATTTCCCTTTTCTTTAAGGTGTTATCATTTGCCCGATGATGGCTACGTCTGTTTTTAAGTAGGGTTTATTGATACGAACTCTGTTCTTTGTTATATTAACCCACTAATCGCACTGTTGTATGTTCCTAAAATATTTATTTACACATTAACACTTTAAAAACATATCACTTTATAAAATTTCGTCATTTACTCCTACATGTTTCAGTCCTATTGGACCATCTTCAG
>Ga0123357_10008707_pt1 | contig 12718 bp, 5 predicted proteins | sample TergutEmb28metaG_FD_89873 | JGI IMG/M metagenome (GOLD analysis project Ga0123357, IMG submission 89873) | Embiratermes neotenicus P4 segment gut microbial communities from Petit-Saut dam, French Guiana - Emb289 P4 | ecosystem: Host-associated > Arthropoda: Insects > Digestive system > Gut ... | reverse complement strand
TGTTGTGCAAAAGGAAGCGGAAAAGAAGTTAAAATACAAGAGTTTATGTATAGAGATACAACGAATGTGGAACCTGAAATGTACGATTATACCAGTAATAATTGGAGCCACTGGAATAGTAACTAGAAGCTTAAGGAAAAATTTGGAAACTGTACCAGGAAAACATTCGATATATTCACTACAAAAGACAGCTATACTTGGAACATCACACATAATACGTAAAGTATTGCAGTGTGAAGCTTGAAGCCTGAGCGGTGGGGATCACCGCTGGTTCAAGAGAAATACCAGGAAGAAAAGGCCTGTGACAAGAGATATCCATATCGTATAATAATAATATACAGGGTGTCCCAGGATGAATGTGCCAGACTTCGGGAGAGTGTTCCTTATGTTAAAGTATACCAATATAACCCAAAACACCTATATCCAAAGTCGAACGGTTACGAAGATAATGGCCAGAGAAAAGTGTGGTCTTCTTGCGGTTCCACGTACTACACCTGTTCAGCTGACGCATTAGAAGTACACTGCGCATGTACTTGAGACTGGAATGCAGTCAACATCGTGCCTGCGTGCCCTAGTAAAGTGCTTGGAACCCTAAGGACGACTACGGCGTTAATGCGAGTGTTTATGTAGTTCAATGTAATGGCTTTATGTCACTCATACGTTAATTACATGTTAAGTACGGATATTAACATTAGAGAAACAACATATTCCAGCCAGTTTTAATGTGTATTTGGTAATCAATAAGTGTGTAACAGCTGTCAAAGTTTCAAAATTCTCTGGCCATTATCTCCGTAACCGTTCAACTTTGGATATAGGTGTTTTGGGTTATACCGGTATACTTTAACATAAGGAACACTCTCCCGAAGTCTGGCACATTCCTCCTGGGACACCCTGTATATATATTCTAACGCAAAAGCAGCAATACTAAACACATGCCCTAAAGTCAGAAAGCCTTTAGAAGAATTAATAAGAAGTGCTTTGGCAGTGACCCGTACTCTTTGAAATCCAGCTAACCACCGTGAATTCCGATAATTCAATTCAGTTCATTTCACTTCAATGGGTAGTAACGTGCAGGCTTCACAACACAAGTGACTCTTATAAAGCCAATACAAAGACACAACTAAAAAACTAATAATAATAATAATAATAATAATAATAATAACGCTTACCTTTACTGGTACCGTCAGGTCCTCTGAGAATTGTGCACTCTTCTATAGTTCCGAATGGAGCAAACAACTGGCGTACATCTTCTTCAGTCTGTTGCTTGCTAAGCATACCCACAAACAGCTTTCTGTCTTCTGAAGGCAACCACAGGTCCAGCCGAAAACACACAGAAAAACGCCTTGCGTTAGTATCACAACAGTAAGAGCGGAACAACGCATGCGTAACAAGCCGTGGCACTACACATCCACTGCATATGCAAACAACCAAACAATAAAATCACAGCTCATTTTTTTTAGTACGACACATACCTATGTTTCTGCGCCTACGCTGAGCAGAACGCTACAATAAACGGTCTACAGACAGACGGACGTATTAAGACACGGATGAGTCTCTCCCTGCGTGTAAGCACCAAAGCTTGAAGATATACAGGGGGATAAGCGGAGTGGTTGTGAGATCCGCTCCTTCTGCACCTCGTCATTTTCTGGTCGCAGTCAGATACTTCCTTATCGGAAGGGACAGTCCCACTGGCCTGCTATACAGAAGGCTGGCTGGACAACACAGCCAGCCTGGACGTGGCGTGGAAGAGAATAATCCTGCCTGTGTCGAGATTCGAACTACGCAGTATAATACGTAGCCAATAATTTTATGGTTACCGTCCAGAGGAGGGAGGTCTGACGATCCTGTCTCGTGTAACGGCATTGGTTCAGTGTTCAACGTTGAATACTGTGGGAGTAGAAAATGAGTGTGGAAGGAAACAGAAGGAAGAAATCGAGGCATGTTTCAACCCTTCGATGACTCTCGGACTCAATTTCCAATTACAGACTGTCGCTTATATCGAATAGTATAACCACCATTTGCTGGTAGCAAAATATAAAGTAAGGGGAACGGGTTTTCGGAGCGCATAAATCTTCAAAACTCTACCTTATTTTTGCCTCCAAACTTGCACTGTAAGCGCAACACCAATAAATAAATAAATAAATAAGAAGTTAATTGAAATATTATTAATTAATGTAATACTGCTTGACAAAATTTGAAAAAAAGTAACTATATTCTGACGCCATTGAAAGAACAGGAGATAAAACAGGCGCCGAATTAGGACGCGCTATCTTTCCGCTTGCATTTTTGATTTAATTCTTTGGATTCGCATTATTTCAAATTTTGCTTTTGAAGCGAGACTTCATTAATACTTTATATCGCACTCTTGCAAAATCGCATAAATTTCGACCGTAGTGACCTGCCCTGGACAGAGGGGTTTTAAATTTATAGCACCCTTACCAACAAGTGCATTCAGGAACTACGGTGCACAGAGGGCGCGAGCATTTGAAGAATTAAAGGACCGAGACCGGCACTGAAGAGTTAGTACAAAATCACAGCTTTTCTATGGAAACACATAGGAGAAGGACGGTTTGATGCCTGATGTTTGAAATCGGGACCTCCTGATTATGGAAAATTGCTAGCCACTAAATCCGCTAGATCGCTTGGATATGTCAATGGCAGGTTGTAACTTGAAATCAACAAATTTCAGCTGGCAGAATTTCAATTACAGTAACTATTCTGAATCGCTGCAGTAGTGGGAACAGTATTGCAAAATATATTGTTTAATGATATCTTTTAACACCGTGTTCCAGGCTTTGTGGGAGTCTCCACGTAATAAATCCGAAAGAAAGTTTTCAACAAAAATTCAATAGCAATGCTAGTTCGCAAAGCATTTTGCGAACAGCGACTGTTACCTCTGTCATGTCTGTACTTTCGTCCGGTCGTCTGTTCGTCCGTCCCGTTAGAAACATTAGACTGCTAACGAAAGGATCTGCGTGGAAATTCGTGTGATTTTCATTGAAGTTTGTTGAAGCGTTCCGATTTTATTTGAAACCGGACAAAAGAAGACGTTCTACATGAAGAGCCACATATACAGTCATTATAACTATTTCTGTTACTAACGTTACGGTTGTGACGTTGGTTATCGAGTTTACCAAAGTTTTTATGGCTGATATAAATGGTTACCTTGGTAAATGACGTTAACATTAACTCTCTGTTGACAACAGTTACCTAGGTTGTCAGTGTTCTTATACTTGCTATTATTACCACCGTTACCAAGGTTACCAATATTATTACAAGTTCCTTTATTACCAAGGTTACCAACATTCCTTAAGTGAAAGCACCGGAAGAGTGGCGAACATGTCATGTTTGTTTTGCACCCGTCTCTGAATGACATAAGCAGCTTGTCCTAAACCCTTCCTTCAAAAACGCTCCAAATTCTAGATTATAATCATAAAACTATTCCGTGTGTATATTTCTCCACTTTCCACATCTAATTTCTTTATTTTCCTTGTTATCCCCGTCCCTTGTCTGGATATACGTGTATATTAAAGTCACACCAGTGTGCATTTCAACAATTATTAGTAAATTCTCACCCACTGAAATTAAAAGGAATTGCGCTGTTCCTTCTCTTCTGTTTTGTGCTACTGAAGTACACCTTCAATCATCTTTGCGAAAACAATTTCCAGCGTTAATTTTGTTCATATGTAATTAACCTAACCGAACAAGTCACACTTTTAATAACAGCAAAGAAAATGTCTCGAGCAGCATTGGCTACGGCAAATCGTAGCGTTGTTTTATGCAAATGTTACAAATAAAAGGAAAATATGTGTGGTTTTTATATTTTGATCCACCAGAGTTGTCTCCTATTGGCGTTTATTAGTTTGTTTTAAAAAACACGAAAAGTAAATGAAGAATCGGTACATTATATCTATCGTTCCTGCACGACAGAAAAACGACTCGCAGCGCTGGTACTACAGACATTATTATTATTATTATTATTATTATTATTATTATTATTATTATTATTATTAACACCTTCTGAGACAGTTGATGTTTTTCGTGGCATCTGGTACAGTTACGAGCCATCTGAGGTAAGTTACATATGCGGTGTGTCATTTGGGATGTGGCAAATTGCGGTTCCTTATAATGCAATTGAAATTTTGGCTCGTTTTAAGATTTTTGCGTAACTTTTCACTTAGTCATGAATTGTCTTGTCTCTTAGGTGTCTCTGTGCAGGAGACGCATTCCTTCCTGATTAAAAATTGCGTACCAAGAACAGGTGAATCAAAGATAATCAGCACCTGATTAAATTTAATGAGACCTGACATACGGGCTCTCGTTTAAGAAGACAATTATTTTCTGGTAAAAATTCATTTACCGCGTCCGCACAAGCAGCTTTCTGGATTATATAAGTACAATTCCTATTTACCAAAAATCAAGAAAGAAAGCGATGGACAGTACTGGACAACTGAAAGTGTGGCAGTACAGTACAGTACAGTACAGTACAGTACAAAGTTTCAACACCGCTAATGATACAGTCAGCCACTACGAATGATCCTAACCCAATTTCAGCACACCTCCCATCAACACAATCTACGTCCTGTCATCCTCTTACCGAGTTTGTAAGCTAATGTATTTTTAAAAATGTTTCCCACAAAACCCTTTCGTCCTCACATTTTAGTAATTTGCCCAACCCATTGTCATTTGTACTTTTGTGTTCCAAAAACCCTCATTTGTCTGTAGAAATCAGAGGTTCCTCTTAACAGAAACATCCTCCACTGGAAATTTATCTGCACGTCTATAGCGATGTGTTCGGAAAACTGTCTTTAACCTTCTCCCAGGAAGGTAATAAAGCGATTTTCACAGTTGCACGATACGAAATTGGCACTGGGATACTTCGTATTTCAGCTTAAATTTGTTCAAACCTCCTAGAAAATCGATAATTTCTTTATGGTTCGTTGTGACTTGAATCATAATCGGAATAAATGGAACGATACAGGACTTTTAAGGACAGACCCTGGAGTTACAACAAATCGTTCTAGTTCCGTTAAACACAACCACGTTTTTATTTGGAATAACTACATTTTTCGGTCTACAAAGACCATCATCTGTCCATCATTACAAGAAACTTTAAAATACGGTACAATACAGTCCAAATTATTAGTTTGCACTGTATTTTACCTGGTCTGACGATGTTCTTTTTTAGACAGAAACATTGAGATATTCCTGAATAAAAAACATTGTAATGTTTGACAGAACTATTGCGATTACTTTGAAGTTCATAAACACAGCGGGATATCATCTGTAAAAATAAAACCCACTGGAGTGATGATTTTGTGACATATCCGCTGTGTTACGTCGTGTTAGCTTGCAGCTCGAGCCGGACTGTTCCAAACAACTCTGACGCCTTAAGTCATGAACCCAAGATAGCACGCTTTCAATACTACCTAAGTGGGGAAATAAATAAAGCAAATGTTTTTACGGGGCAGGAGTAGTGTAAATAAACTTCTAGACCACAGTAATACATAAACGGTGACTACTGATAATTTATAAGAACTCATTTTAAATTTTAAAGGGGAGATAATTAATTCAGGAACAGGTACTAGTCGTCTCTGTACATCAGACGTGAAGGCTAATGTTCCCTACGCGCCACAGCCCGATACGACAAAAGCGACTTGCTTTCAGTGCTTTGAGACAGGAGGAGGATTAACAGCGAACACACGGCTGCCAGTGCAGAATTAAAATTTAGATGTGTCCATTGACTTCTTTATTTTTATACCGAAACGTCCCCGAAACTGAAATTTGATAGCACAGGTGTGTCCCAACGGGGAAAAAAAATTCACTTCTTGCCCAAAGTCTGCGTGTTAATAATATATTCTCTTAGAAACAAATAAGATGCCTTACATTTTTAGCACAGGAAACATTATAATGCTGTGTAAGAATAAGTCCCATGGAGTTTATACCAAGAAGTCTAATCAAAAATAAATGCGCCATAAAGCTTTTAAAGTATATCGACAGAAAGTGGAAGCTACTTTATGGAAAGGCATAAATACACGCTTTAAATTGAAATGTTTACTATAATGACAAGATGTTAACAGATATTACAAAAATAATAAGCAACATAATTCGTTAATCCGGTAGTCTGTGCCAGCGGTACGAATTCATTCTCGCCCTCAAATCTGCTTGCCACAATTCAATGGCACGTATTTTCTGGTTTGTAGAGAAAGAACAGATTCCTTTTTCGGCTTTCCGTCATTCCTTACGAGCAGTTCGAATTGTTCTACTGATAGCTTCTTTGTTTCTGTTTGGCAGAAATTCCATTTTTTTTTTAAAATATATTCATTCTTTAACAGAGAAATTTCTGAGGAAATGGATTTCTTTCGTCCTGCATAGAAATATTTCTTTACGTCCAACTTTCCGAATAAACAAGAACATGAGTGTGCCTATTATTGCTTGGACTAGTAAGGATTCCTTGTAACATGTTTTCAACTAGTGTGTAATATTACAGTGTAATATAATATGTGATTTATACTAATATCATAAAACATTACAACGTATCTCAAAATTCACCCTTGCTCTATTAAAGTCGCAAAATTTGCACTTAAATACATAATTTATTTGAAGAAACCTCAGCTCTTAAAATTTAGTTTCTTCTAAACACAATTTGTCTTACAACACTGAGATAGACATACATCTATATGTTCCACAAGATTAATTTGTTTGAGAAATCTTATAAAATGTGGCCTTATGTTTAATCGTCAACTGAGGATAAAAACAGAGAAGTGGTGATAAGAAACTGAAATTATTTCCAGTGTAGATGGCAGATTTATATTTAAGAGAAAATCTTATTTTGAAACAATTTTATCAACTACATACAAGGAAGGATATAAATAATAATAATAATAATAATAATAATAATAATAATCATTTTGCATTGCATACAATGTAACAGGAAAAAATTGTCTTCATATTTTTCCACACTCCATTCCGTGTGAACAGACAATTAACAAGCACTAAACTTCTCACGCCCTCTTAATTTCTTTTTGCTAACGATGCGGCTATTTATTCAAATGTTATAATACGTTAACGCCAATTTTCTTCGTACATTTAAACTTTTATTCAAGTGCGAAACTTCAGTTCCGAAACCTGAACAAAAATGCAACACTCATCTGTGTCACAAATTGTCGCAAGTGCAGTACATGTCAATAAAACAAAATACTAAACAATTTATTTTTAACTTTACGCACTGCATTCTTCTTGTAATTTGTGATACTGTATAATTAGGTCCTTCATTTACACCCACCTCTTTCATTTTCTAATGCCAACTAGAGAGATGTTTTGTTGAAGAACTACATTAGAAGTTCATATGTGTCCCGTTAAATAGAAAAAACCTAATTAAACACACTTTATTTTCAGTTTATAAAACTGATGAAAAGAAGTATGTTATATTTTTGTATAATTCTTGAAACCTTTAATACAGCTTTGTTCTTGATCAAAGAACACTTAAGTTTTTGGAATTTTTGTACCATATCCGAGAGAATCATGATACACGTACTAATTTAAAAATCTCATTCCTCCAAAGTGTAAGGCACGTTCGGTTTATAGGTAACCGTATAGAATTACATTCCGGTAGAACATGGTTACAGACTTGGCCGGGATATCAGCAACCCTGGCTAGGTTTTCGTAATTTCTGCGAATCCTCGACGTCTGCCCCATTTGACTGCAACGCACCTTTAATTCCTCACACGCTGCTTCCATCGGTACTACACTTAAAATTTCCCCATCCTGCACAGGAGTTAGAATTTAAACCACAGGTACTTGGAAGGGTTTCGGAACATAACTCTTTCACGATATGACCCATTTCTCCCTCATATTTTCCAATTCTTCCATCACCATCGGACGCTGCATAATGGCAGAAAAATAAACGACAAACGAGAACGTGTTTTTGTATCGAAACGTGTTTCCTACAAGTAAGAGCCACTGGCAAGAATCACACGGTTTTTAGAACGTGAGTTATAGAGATAAACTCTTCAAGTACGCGTAAATTTTAAAATTAAAAAATAAAATGCTTATACTTGAAAGCGACGAAGAAAAGTAAAATGTAATACAGTTTTCATCCCCTTAGAAATAAAAAAATGAAAGAAATTAAACACAACAGAAAGAGGATGAGAGGGAATGAAAGAAAATACAAGACAGAAGCAGAAACAATGAAAAGAGTATAAAAATACAGGAACGAGCCGAAAGAAAAGAAATAAATTTTAAGAGATATATTTAAGAGAAATATTCTTAGGAGCAAACGAACATGCTCCGATTTGTATTCCACAAATTATTAGGGACAAAAGACATTCAGTAGCCGCGGGAGGGAGTTCTGAAATTAGAATACTGTTCTGCTGTAAGACACGTGCCACTTAAACCCCCTTCCTCCCACCCCAGATGAAACATCAAAGCCTATCTTGCCGGCATGATTGCTGGTCGACTTTCGCTACTCTGGACACAGCGATCAGTCTGCACACAGGAAACAATTTACAGCGCTATGGAATTTCAGACAGAGATAGATAGATAGACAGAGACAGAAATAGCCTGCGGTGTAAAATTTGCAGCTATGATATGCTTTCCTTACATCTGCAAGTTAGTGAAAGTGAAAACTTAGAAAGTAATGACTAGAGGTTAAAATTTTCCTCCAAACCTGAGTGGTACGATTTTAATAGTAGGTGAACAATTAGTGTACGATTGTATTGGTTAAGAGTCATACAGAACAGGGGGTTTCAATACCGTAAGTTCATTTGACATTCAGAGGACCGGGGCATTGTGATATATTCTAATAATAAAGGCCAACGAGATGCACCATTTCTCAGATTTATTTGATAAAGCACTATATTGCTATGTATAAAGTGCTGAGACTCCTGCTGATGGACAGTGGACCTGTCCGAAACATGTAGAGTACTTTATCAAATAAATCTGAGAAATGGTGCATCTCGTTGGCTTTTATTATAAGAAAATACCACAAGTTGAAGAAGATAATATAATTGTCAAATGGGCGCAGGAGGATGTGGAAACATTGCACAACACGCTAAAATAATAATAATAATAATAATAATAATAATAATAATAATAATCTACGTTCATATTGTGGGCCTTATTCTGAAAGACCTAATATTTATGAAACACATATTTCGGTCTTCTGCTGAACTATTACAGTCAGTCCCATACGCAAGTGTTGTAGGCTTTGAACAGCAATTAGCAGTTCGGAAATATAACCACGCACCCCCGAGGTCCCGTATAGCATTTCGGTCACAACCTTGAAACACAAATTTCTAAGACATTCTTAAGCACTAATTTCCACACTGAAATCGAAGTATAGCTTAGCCTTCGCTCCTTACTCCGTTAAAAATTGCTTCTTTTTCGATATACTGAGAGCATTATAAACCTCCAGACGTGATCATTTCTCCACGACAGCTTTGAACCAAACGTTACTGTTTGCAGCAATATAAGTTACTTAATTCTTCGAAGACTAAATCTGTTAGTCACAGCAAGAGTTACATTATGACGGTCGGTCAGTAGGTCGGTCGGTCGGTCGGTCGGTCGGTCGGTATGTCAGTCAGTGAAGTCAGTCATTCAGATAAGTCAGTAAGCCAAGTCACTGATCCAGTAAACTTGCCTTAGTTTTCTGTCCGTTCCCTCCTGGAGTTCATGACTACATTTTGGTCACTTTATTAAATACTACTTTAGTAATCAATCGATATTACACATACAGATTCAGTTCGTACCGCTCGGTGGTTACAAGAGCACTTAAATTAGAAATAATATCATTCAGAATGCTGTGTAGAGAGAGAGGTAATGACCCTTTATTGCATGAAATCATACGGAACATAAAATGTTTGGCCAAATTAAAGAGTTTTGTTTTACAATTCTTAGGCGCTTTCGAAAAATTGCGAAAAGTGACTATTGCCTTTGTCATGTCTGTCTGTCCGTCCGTCCGCATAGGAAAAATCGGCTCCCACTGGACGGATTTTCATGAAATTTGATATTTGAATATTTTTCGAAAATCTGTGGAGAAAATTCAAGTTTTATTAAAATCTGACAAGAACAACGGATGATTTATATGAAGACGTTTTTACATACATAATATGTAGCTGAATTCTTCTGAGAATGAGTAATGTTTCAGACAAAAGTTCAGGAGAAAATTAAAATACGTTTTATTTTCAGTGTGTTTTTTCCGAAAATCCTGCCGTTTTTGAGATAGTGCGGAAAAATACTGTACAGCCAGACAGGCTATAGATGAAAATATGGGTGCACGCGCATTGCATGCTGGATAACTAAGGCTATTAACAGACACTCGTACTGTGTAATACTTACTGCTTTTTCATGGTAAAAATGGTTGCACGAACGCGCCTCAATATTACTTTTATAAGTAAATTGCCTGTCATATGGTATGTGTATTAAACTCTAGTATGAAACGGATAAAGCGCGCTATTCTGGTGAAAGACTTAATATAATTATAGTCAGTTATAATATCGTTACAATATACACACTACATATTAGCCACATACAAAGGCTTATGAAGAGAGAATGTCTGATTGTGCGACCACTATATCGAAGTGCATCACACCAACATTCTAAAACGTGTGGTATTGTTGTACTTTTCATGATTGCGTGTATCAAGCCAACCTACCTTAAAAAGACCCTGCAAATTTCGTGGGATACCAAGTTTACAGCCAAATTAAAAGAGGTAATTTTGTGCACAATAGTCATTATTTTGTATTGAGATTTAAATAAATACAGCTGGAAATTGTATTGATATATCATTTACTGTATAGTCTGATATGTGAAATAATATTTTACATATGCACAGTGAAGTGTTTACGAGTCTTTCTAGGAAAAGACGTTCATTAAACGGATATTGCAAATATAATCAAATAGGTCCACATCAGCACACAGGCTTGGGATATCAGAGATGTACAATGTATTTGGCTTCTGAATCTTAAATAACTTTTTTGGAAAAAACAATAAATTTTCTGAACACACTTTATTTCTGAACTCTGAAAATTACGGATGGCCTTCCGCTTTACGAATTTATAAAACACATAAAGATTTATTGCTTATTCTAAATGTTTATTTTTATGATTCATAGGCAAAGACCAACAGAATTCAACATGGTATCATAAATTTAATGAATGTGCTGATAGCATTTATTGGTAATACAATATTTTATTTACATCAAAGCCCGTATTCACACCAGTTACTTTCCAAAAGTATCATAAATAACATGAGAAGGGCAATATATTTGTACTTTTACTAGTTTTCCTCTTCTGATAGACGTTCAGATGTAATGTATGTGTCCCATCGGAGTACAGGGTCTTCTTAGATTTTATATGCGAAAGCAATGCTGACAAACAAAGCTATAAAACACATTTTGTAACTTCAAACAAACAACACAAGTAAACACACTCAGTGACAATTCCAAAAGAAAATTTGTGTTTTAAATATTTATACGTATATATAAAACATTTAAAAACACAACAGGAACTGCTAACACACGAACACCCAACGAACGAACCAACCAATCAACGAACGAGCGTTATATAGGGTGGGAGGGTGGGGTGGTGGGAAGAACAAGGAATATAAACAAACCAACAACGTAAATTATTACTAGTTACACCACGCACAACATTTCTAAAAGACGAACGACACCGTTAAATAGTAGAAGGGAATCACTGTGTATGTGTGAATGTGAAGGAGAGTGGGGTTTGGGGAGGTGCAGGAAAATATACTAAAATATGTGTGTGGAGACGATTTTAGTACACAGGGAGGTTTTCACGTGATGTAGCAAGTGTGTCTAATAAAAATGGATTTGGTGGTTAATTAAAAAGAATGAAACATTAAACTAGGTAGATATATATGATGGGTTAATTGGAAATAAAGGGTTAGGGAGCTAGCTATCTCCTGGAAGTCGAGGTTACCTTCAGCTGTTTATGGTTGTCTCCTACTTCCAGAAGATGGCACTGCCGCTCCCGTCCCCCATCATGCACTCTGCAATACAGAACAAAACAAAGATGGCGGCTACGAAGAGAAATCAACCAGTTGTGAAGACAAATTAACGAATTATGCTTTTAAAACTAGAATTACATTTCCTTCAAAACACATTATTATTGTATAACTTGCTTTCTTTAACTGAAGTTTCAAAATATTACACTTCCCATAACAGTGAAAATGTAAGAATAATTTGCCTTATAGGCCGTTAGATGACGCTTCTGCACTCGAAAAGAGGAAAACCTGAAAGAGAATTGTACAAATACTGTCAAACAGTAACACTAACATGTCAGTGACATACACAAAACGTATGCTAACAGGTTTTATAATAATTAAAGGGACAGAGCACCATTTTTATAGATCTGAGAGCAATAGATTGTTTCTGAAATTAGAATTTTGTATACTTACTTTATTACAAAATGTTTCCGTCAACACAACTAACATTTAAAGTATAACATTAATGCAACATGTTTCGACTTGTGACACTCATCATCAGGCTGATCTAAGAACCATTTAACATTTCACAGGTTTTATTTTGTGCATTTGGGATCCCATATGCTTTATACCGTATAATATTGTGAGGTATCTACGAATACTACTGTATGTAATCTTAGGCACGTGGTGTGAGTGATGCTATTTGCTGGCCGTTGTTCTTCCACTTCGTGACTCTCTGCAGGGGTGGGGGGTTCTTCCTATTATTTCTTTC
>Ga0123357_10008706_pt1 | contig 12719 bp, 6 predicted proteins | sample TergutEmb28metaG_FD_89873 | JGI IMG/M metagenome (GOLD analysis project Ga0123357, IMG submission 89873) | Embiratermes neotenicus P4 segment gut microbial communities from Petit-Saut dam, French Guiana - Emb289 P4 | ecosystem: Host-associated > Arthropoda: Insects > Digestive system > Gut ... | reverse complement strand
TTTTTTTGTATTTTCGCCTAAGATATAAGAGCACAAGCAAGTTGCGCTTCCTATTTCTATGTACAAACATCTTTCTTGTGCAGCGTTAAAAATCAAACTGACCACCGGCAGCGGCAATGCTGGTACGTGTGAAAAACTCCACGACCGGAGCCGGATCCGACTCCTGCAAAAAGCCGGTGTGTGTGCAAGCGCTCTAACTCTGCCTTGTGAGTAGTGTCACGCCCTTTAATGTACCGTCCCGTTACCGCTTGCGTGTGTACTCCATCAAGTGTAATTAGCTAATTAATAGTCACTGGGCTAACCACGTATTTTGCCGCCATTTATGGACCTCCAAGGTTCATACTATGAGTCAGACGTCTAAAAAGGCCCGGGCCTGGCAGCGCAGATGACTGCATTCGCGTCTGGTAGAGCAGATGACCGGGTTCGGGTTAGGTAACGCTGATGATTGGTTCCAGGTCTGGAAGCGTAAGTGATTGCGTCCGGACCCGGTACCGTAAATGACTGGATCCCGGCTGGTAGCGCTGATGAGTGGGTTCTGGCCTGGAAGCGCAGTTGACTGGGTCGGGATCTGGTAGTACAGATGATTGGGTTCTAGCCTGTTAGTGCAGATGAGTGGGTTCTGGCCTGGTAGCGCAATTGACTGGGTCCGGGTCTGGTAGTGCAGATGATTGGGTTCGGGCCAGGTAGCATAAATGATTGGGTCCAGGCCAGGTGGCTCAAAGGATTGGGTCCGGCCTTGATATCGCAGATGAGTGGGTCCGTGTCTGGTAGCTCAAATGATTGGGTACGGGCCTGATAGTGCAGACGAGTGGGTCGGTGTCTGGTAGCGCATATGAGTGGGTTCGGGTCTGTTTCACACCATTTAACTTCACGTAAAACGTTGAGGGCTCTCGTTATTTTCTCTCCAAGACACGTTTTTTCGTTGCTTAATTGTTCTTATTTTCGTGACAGACGCGAATTTAACTAGCATGGATACGTAAAACCAGTAGCGTAGATGTCCTGTCGGGGGTCCCCCGCTACTCGACAGTCCGGTCGTCCATGTAATTGTTAATGACGTTATGGAGGTACAGTAGGGAAGCATTGTATGGGCAACTACAGTACCAAACCACGAGTAGTGTCGACCGCGGTGTAGAGCTGCGTTGCCATGTAGTGACGAGGCCTCCGGTCGGCCGCGAGCGATGATGAACCGCTGGTCACGCGGTTGATTGGCCGGAGGACCACGGTGGAATTGAGGAGGCTGCGACTGGTGCCGATGGGCTGCTGCTGAATGCCCCGGATGAACAGTGGTGTGCCCGGTCCACGAGGCATTGTGGCCGGGCAGTCGGGCGTCGTGTCTCCTGTCGGGTTGTCTTGCTGAGCTTCCTTCTCGATGTGTTGTGGACAGTTACTCCTTTCCGAATTAATTGCCTTTCGCTCCAAGCCAGCGGGAAGCGCAAGTCGACGTCCCCCTGTCTGTTAGCCATTCCTGCATGTGACTGCATTGCTGGTCTCAGTAACAGACACATAAACTCTATGAGGGGATTATGCTTACGCTAACGATTTTGAAGTCAGGCTGAGGGCTTTCATCTTGCCAAAGACTGGGGCCTAGGTTGCCCTGATCTAAGTATGGGAGTAATAAACTTTGGTTGGTTGGTTGGATTCCGAGCCCAGACAGGCTCTGTCGCATTCTGGTGTTATGCGACGTTTGTCTGGCGCTTAGGTGAAGCCGCCGCGCCTGGGGGAGGGGATGCGGGCCGTGCCCTGAATTTGCATCGAATACCCTGCCATTTTCCTTACAACTGAGGAAAATCATGGAAAATCTCAGTCATGGTAACCGAAGGGTGCTCGGCTGATCAGCACAGAACGCGATTCGTTTTGTCGGGCCTCGACTGGCCTGCTGTCCTCTGCCGCCCTTGGCTTTCGCGTCAAGCAACGGGGTCAACCGTCGGTTAGCTTAAGTATCTGACGAGTTGCCGTAGTAGAGGGTTCCCACATCCGCTAATTTTGAGTCAAAGCTCTCGGTCAGGGCTCTGATGTGGCCGGCAAACAGCTGAATGCCCAGATCCTCGTATCTGCCTGTTACTTACGTACCAGGGTCACCAGTAACGAGGCGAAGAAACTTGGATTGTAACACCCGTAACCTCCGGTCATGGGAGCGGGCAGCGGACCTCCACGCGGGGCGCGCATAGTCTATCAGGGGCCGGATGAGCTGCTTATATAGCAGGACTCCGTTCCTGACGGATAGATCACTACCTATTCAGGAAGGGGGCCAGCATACCCATCCTTTGAGCAGTCCTCTTCCTGACCTGGTCGATGTGAGGCGACCAGGTGGGTCGTGTATCTAGGGTCACCCCAGATAACGAGTAGTGTCGACCCATTCGGTTGGTTCCCCGAAGAGTGTTGCTGTTTGGGGCTAGATAAAGCGCCGTCCGGCACGCGCGAAATTATCGCGGTGGTCTTCGAGACGTTAATGGCGATTTTCCATTAACTCAACCACCGTTGAAGGTCGTTGAGGTATGACTCCAGGTAGCTGACAAGCAGCGTCGGCTTGCGGGACGTGGGTATGATGGCCGTGTCGTCCGCGTAGAGGGCCAACTCGACGTGGTGCGAGGGTGGGGGCTTGTTGACATACAGACTGAAGAAGACAGGGGAGATCAATCCTCCCTGAGCTACCCCAGCCCGCATGCCTCGACGACATGACATAGCCGTCTAGAAGAACGCTTCGAACGTCCGATCCCTGAGGTGGGATGAGATTGTATGGACTATGTAATACGGGAAGTTGGGTAGTGTTAGCTTGTAGAGGAGGCCACCGATCCAGACGGTATCGAAGGCTTTGGCCACGTCGAGGAAAACTGCGCCGGTGAGCCTCTTCGCCGAAATTCCTGGTTCTTTCAACGAGGCGGCCAGCTACCAACCACTTTTTCAGGTAACCTCCTTTTATACAGGTCACTGCTGGTCAGCCTGCTCTGCCATTGGTTGGTTGGCAGAGCTGGTAGGCGTGGCTCGTTAAATGTAGTTCCGCTTGCCATGGGCCGTTTTCTTTGTTCCTGGAAGTAGACAGAAGGAGGGAGTGAGAGATTGGTTTGCTGTGGTGGTTAAGCCTCTGTTGTCTGCTTCGGTATGTTTATTGATGTACAGACAGAGGAAAGAACTGTGAGGTGAAACGGGATTGAATATGAGGAGATGGAATTACATGTGGGTGTCCCCACAAAGTTACTACTATCTCTCTTAACAGGGATAGAGAATACTGCATTCTGTCAGAAGAGTTCGTTCCAATCTGAGGTAACTCAGATTGTAGTGAGATGTACGTTAGGGGCTCCTCGCGCAGCAGTGTCTGCGAGGGCTACAGCCACACCCCTGACTATAATGCTGCTTGCGTGTCGCGAATTGAACGGCGAGCTAGTTTCGGACCGCACGGGTACGCAACGGCCGTGTTCATGACAGCCCACCACGTCTTCATGCCCAGCCACATTAATCCAATCCACATCCTCATATCCTGTTTTTAACATTTTTACGCGCGTTCGCAAAATTGTGAAAAGCGAATACTACCTTCGTAATGTCTGTCCGTCCGTCCTTCCGCATGGAACAACTCCGCTATTACTGGACGGAATTTCATGAAATTTGATATTTGAGTATTTTTCGAAAATCGGCCGAGGAAATTCGAGTTCCAGTAAAATCGGACAAGCACAACGGGTACTTTACGTGAAGACCATTATACATTTCTGTTATATCTCGCTCAGTTCTTCGTAGACTCAGAAATGGATCAGACAAAGTTGTGGATAAAAACACATATTTTGTTCAGTAACGCTTAAAAAATCCTTTTGTGAGATAAGAGTATTTTATTGCCGGACAGTCCACATATGGCAATATGGCGCTTGCACATTGCATACTGGATACCCAACTATACAAGTACGCACTCAGAATATGTAATAATTATTGATTTTCTACCACAACCATGGTTGCACGAACGCGCATCATTGTTACGTTATACCGTATATTCTCGAATCTAATCCGCACCCGAATCTAATCAGCACTAGTTTTTGCCTATTTCTTAAAGGAAAAAAGATAGTTTGCTGTTCTAATCCTCACCTTTCCTTCAACCTCCCCATGCGTACAAGGCATTCTGAATGATGGTGGATGTTACCAATGCTTTAACCGTTATCCGACAAACGCGCCGTGTGTGAAGTGACCAGTTAACTGCCAGCGGTAGAAACGCACCACAACTGAATAGCGCTGCGGCCATTTAAATGCTTAGTAGATTCATGTAGAGGCATAAATTGACTCAAAGTTAGCCGATGTGGGGAACCCCCTAGTACGGCAACTCGGCAGATACTTTAGCTGACCGAGGTTTGATCCCGTCGCTTGACGCGAAAGCCAAGGGCGGCAGGAGACAGCAGGCCAGTCGAGGCCATCGCCCACGATGGCCAAGTCGACTACACGAATCGCACTCGGCGCTGATCAGCCGAGAGCCCTACGTTTACCCTCACTGAGGTTTTCCGTAATTTTCCTCAGTTGTAAGGCAAATGCCAGGGTATTCTATGCAAAATCGGGGCACGGCCCGCACTTCCCCCACCAGGCGTGGTGGCTAGACCTAAGCGCCTGACAAACGTCGCATAACACCAGTATGCGACAGAGCCGGTCTGGGCTCGGAACCCAAAGAGCCAACCAACCAAAATGTATCACTTCAATACTTAGTCCAGGGCAACGTATGCCCTAGTCTTTGACAAGGTCAGTCAAGGCCCTCAGCCTGACTTCAAAATCGTTAACTTAAGCATAATCCCCTGTTAGAGTTTAGGTGTCTTTTACTGAGCCCAACTATGCAGTCAAACGCAGGAATGGCTGACAGGGGACGTCGAGTTGCGCTTAGCGCAAGTCTCCGCCCCCCAGTTAACAATTTGGCTTGGCTTGGTAGAGGCATAGAATTATACCCCCACAAGTTAACTCCACATTATTTAATGGGTTGTTTTTAGATTCACCCTCCGGCCACATTACCCAATTATGTCCCTATGCACATCATGAATAAGGCAATTTCCAGACTGCCTGCAATCTTAGAAAACTGGTATTTTTATTTCGCTACGCTATTTAACAGGGGGCCCTTCATTACCTTCTCACGATAAGTTAGCAGTGTGGGCTACGCAGTCACCATTCATTGAACGAAGCCGCGTTCAATCTGCCAAGCGTTGCTGCCTACAGGAACGTCTAAATAATGGCGTGTTTTGTAGCAGAATGTTCCTGCTGTGTACCCCGCTGAAATATGACCGTATACCGTATCTAATATCGCTGCTGATATATGACACGCCGTTTCACAGCCAAAACAAACCGAGTCACTGTGTGGCTGTCGCCCGATATTTCCTACGAGTACTAAAAAGGACTAAGCACTAACTTTCTTTGTATCATAATTTGCCAATATTACACGTATATAGGTTCTTTCTTGCCTGTCTTACATTTAGTTCGGATTATGCCCTTTTAACAGCAGGAAAGCGACAAACAGGATGCGTACCAAATTAAATATAAATAATTACTGGCTGCATTATGACGTCACGTTTTTAATGCTGAAATTGAAATGCCTCGTTGCTCAACTCCACTTGAGGTTATAATTTCAACTGAAAGAATACCGGTAAAGACTGCTTGTTCCAATCTGACATGTACTCTAGTAATGGAAGAGGGACGCCAGAAATATAAAAGACTATCATACACAGCAAAGTTCAAACGTGAAATTATTCGGTTCACAGAGGAAAAGGGAAACCGCAAAGCCGCTGCAATTTTTGGAGTTGATGAAAGCAACGTTCGACTGTGGCGGAAACACAAGGCAGCGATCAGCGGGTGTGAGGCGTCACGAAAGAAATTCACTGGACCCAAAAAAGGACGATTTCCTGAAATTGATGATGCAGTCTTCACATTCTTTCATAAGAGACGCAGGACTGGACTGTTTGTGAGTTATGATCTACTTCGCGAGGAGGCGATAAAAAAGGCCACATCTTTGTACATTCCTCGAAGTCGTTTTAAAGCCAGTAAAGGATGGACCATAAGGTTCGTGCGCCGGATGGGGCTGGCGTTGCGGCATAGGGTGACGATATGCCAGAAGCTCCCAAAAGATTTTGAACAAAAGTTGTTGAATTATCAGCAGTACATCACCAACCTGAGGAAGACGGGGAATTTTCTGATGGGGCAAATGGCCATTTATCTTGATATGCCGCCAAACTACACGTTGGAGAATAAAGGCGTGAAGGAGGTACTTTTGAAAACCATTGGGTGCGGAAAACTTCGCCTAACAGTAACGCTGGCGGCAACTGCTGATGGGAGAAAATTACCACCCTTGCTAATTTTGAAAAGGAAGACTTTATCCAAATCAGAGGCGTTTCCGAAGGACGTTATAGTCACGGCCCAGGAAAAAGGACGGATGACGGGGAAGCAGATGTTGGAGTGGCTGGAAATAGTATGGGGTCGCAGGCCTAGAGCCTTCTTAAATCAGCCATCAATTCATGTCCTTTATGCATTCAAAGGGCACCTCACTGATTCCGTGAAGAACCAGCTGCGCAAGATGAAAACTGAGTTTGTTTGTCATCCCGGGTGGAATGACGTCAATGTTGCTACCAATGGGCGTATCCATTTACAAGCCCTTTAAAGACAGGTTGAGGCAACAATATCTGACCTGGGTTGCGGATCCTGCCCGTGAATTTACAGAAACTGGAAGAATCAAACGCGCAGCTCCTTCAGAAGACGCGCGGTGGGTGTCGGCTGCATGGAAAGCCATCCCGGAGAGCATTATCGTCAGATCTTTCAAGAAATGTTGCATAAGCAATGCTTTGGACGGATCCGAAGATGACATTCTATAGGAGGACGATGGTGAAGATAAACATGATAGTGACTGGGTGACGGATAACGATTCAGTTGTGAGTGATGACGGCGAGTCTGATGAATAATAAATTATAAATATTATATAATATATTATATAATATTATAAATAATAAATAAAATAATAAATTATTGTATTGTATTGTTCTTACGGCACATACAGTGGTTCTATCATTTTTTCAAAATCCAGCTTACGACCGCGAATGTAATCCACATCTGATTTTTTAGCCCTCTGAAACTGTAAAAAGAGTGCGGATTAGATTCGAGAATATACGGTACGTACATTCCCTGTCTCGTTAAATATACTCCCATCTTTACTGGTGCCCCGACTGGCTCCTCGCCGAATATTTTTCTACGCAGCTCATTTGCGTTCTACCAGTCCAACAAATTTTGATGTCCTTTAATGTGACCACCCAAACAGTGTTTGGTGCATGACGTGGTTTTTAGCCTCCTGTTCCTTTTGCTATGTCAGGCCCACTAATTGATGATAATTTCTGTGACACAAACAATGCTCCTCTTGCGGTCTACTCTAATTCCAGTTCGTGTGGACATCGATAGGGACATCACAAAATACACGAGGCAATGAATAAGTTGATCCCATTGTATGAACTAGATACCAAGGACACAGTTCCTTATACAAACGTCCGATTGACGTGGTAGCTGTGCGATAATAATCTTCCTGCCTGTCTCTGTCGGTCTGTCTGTTCTTTGTGTTGCACAACATCCTGGAACATATTATACTAAGAATGTGCGGATCTTACAAATGAAGTAATTTATGCCCCTCTCTCCAAAAAATTAAAGCTTTCACACACACACGTTACTCGTGATTAGCTGGAAATAATCTTAAAACGCAAAAATACGCGTTGCATATGCGAAATAATTTCGTAGAACGCACTCCCAAAAATATACGTGCCACAGGGCTTTAATTTTCTTTCAGAAGTTTTAGAAATATAACAGTATTTGACACACAAATAGGAGAAATAGAGGAATAGGGGACAGTGAGAGCTTTCTTCAGTAGACGGTTGAGTTCGCACTGCGTTGGTTTTCAGCTGCTTGAGGAACTGTAAAACGATTTACAAGGGAATTGAATGTTCTGTTTGAAGGTACAGAGCTACCGATTTAAAGGGTGTAAATACGAAATCCATGCTTCAATTTACACGAACTCGGTAAAAAGAAAACGAATTACATATCTTGTTAACTGTTAAAAGACCAGTATTAACCTTATGTACGACCTGCTGTAACAAGTAAACCCTAATATTTTCCACATATTTTGTTTATGTACCTACAATTACTTTTAAAAAAGCGATTATTTTCCTAAACACCGTTAACGGACTGGCCTTTGTTATAAATACGGACTGCATCTCTCTGAGCTAGGAACTGAAATTTTCCATATTATTTTGAAGCTCGCCATTCTTCAATGGATCTCAATTTAACATACTTATTTTATCTCATTCAGTAATGGCAAAAATTTTACCATTTCTGCCATCTCTGATCTGTGCAGGGGATGTTTTAGAATATAGTACTGACGAGAATACTGGCTGTCAAGTGGAGAAAATTATAGGATACAGGAAATTAGTTCAGAATGTCTTCTTATTTTGTAATCGATTCCACGAGACATATAGAACAGAAAATAAGAAATGCATCCAAATTTAAGTCGGGGAACCTGAAGAGAAGACACCACGTTTTATGGATAGGCGTAGGTGGGGATAATATTAAAGTTGTTTTGTAAATAAGTGAGGTGTGAGGAGATGGACCCGATTTATCAAACTTAGGATACAGTCTAGTGTTGCACTCCTGTGTTTATGGAAATTGGTCCTTTGGTTCCATAAAGCGCCGAGCTTTTCGTGACAGTCTAAGCGGTTTTAGGTTTCTAAGGAAGGATCGCAATGCAGAGTAATTACAGATGGATATGTACTTACTGTAATTTATTTCCACCCTTTAAGATATCAGAAGTGAAATATTCGGTTACAAACAAGTCTGTCGTCATTTGCAGGTCTCTCATGTCTCGCCGCACCGAGCACGGTAGTTCTATCGCATAGGTAACCTGCGTGCTCCGTGAGATCCAGTAAGAGCTGTGGTGTGCAGGACAGCAATAAAATTTACGCATTCTGTACATTTACTAAGCGAATGGTGTCAATTTATTGCCCTGAATATCTGCTTAATACAGCCAGCAGACAAGCAGTGTGATGGTACAGTTCAAGGACCACAAGAACGCTGCGTCATTGCATTGTGTGCTGTTATTTGTGGCGTGCTTTATGCGAAATGGTGCTGGCGTAATGAACGCTGCATTTCTAAGAAGGTCTGTGTTACAGGGTTTGATGCTGTGTGGGTACAGTCCGTATAAACACCATAAAGACGTATAGGGGAATGGAGGTATAACTCCATTCTTATTCTGCGCACGAGATTCAGGTGAGTGGTCAGCCTCACATTCCGGTCACTTTACCCTTGCCTCCCCGGAGAAAGAACACCCGGAATCCAGTGAATATGAGGCTGGGTGGGTAACAGGGTCGGGTTGGACGTTTTGGAACACAGATAAACCTGTCCCCGCCGGAATTCGAACCCCAGATCGTCCATCCTGTTTTGTAGTTGATAAACATTAAGTTTTTGTTTTTGTTTCTGTTCTTTCTTTTCTCTGCAGAATTGTTGTATGTACTGTATGTACGTCATAAGCTTAATTTTATCATGCTTAGTTCTCGCCTTTCTGTAACTCATACCATTTGTTTACACTTCCATTTCTTAGTAAGCCGACCAGACATGGGAGGAATATAATTTCCTGCTATTTATTTTTGTTTATAAGTGGTCGCGCTGTTTATCGCGCGAGCATTGTGCGGGTTGACGCATGTAACAGTAGCTGCATTGTGCCCAGTTGCAGTCTGCTGTGTATCTCGAACAGTGACTGAGCAACAGAGAATGAAGCTGGACGATCAGTGAGTGTTAACGGTAATGAAGAGCGCCGCTGGCGAGATTTGTCACCAATACAGTTCAGTTGTAACTGCAATTATTCCCTACTTAACGCACCATAAAACTCTACTTGGAGATGATTGAGAGTGTGTGCGGCCTGCCCGACTCCCCGTCTTAACCTGAGTTCCGAGCTCCGTCCTTCTGGGAACAACATCCAAGATACGTTCCCCACCGGGTCCGCCCAGGATACAACAATCCCTTACTCTAGTCACCATATTCAATACGTTTGCTAGGAATTTGTCGAAAGTTTCGAAGGAGTCTTTTTCTGCCCTGAAGCTGGCAGCAGCAGGTTCTACGAAACTTCCATGCACTTCTGACTACACGACGTCACATCCCAGAGGGTGGTACGATGTAGAGCCACTGCGTGAGAACCTCAAATGGCGTAGGTCAGTGACTGACAGTGTGCTCATTGTTCATGTCTCAGCACAGGGGGTTAGTGTTATCGTTATCCCGCTGTGTTTGCTGTTGGTAAGGAACAGTTTCGCGACGTTATTTGTTCAGTTCTTTCAAAACCGCCGGCTTGCACGTAGAGCAAATTATTACACATTCTGTGACGTATATGACAAGTAGGACTTGCATGCTACAGTACTATCTCAAATGGTGGTCCGCTGTGTTCGTTAGTGAAGTTAATACTGTGGAATTTTATTTAACGACATTGCCTGTTACTAAGACTATATAGCATCGGTGATAGGTGAATGGAATTGTAAAATACGAAATACTTGGAGAGAAGTCTATCCCATTGCCACTTTGTCCACCACGAGCCCACATGTTCTGGCCGGGTAAAGAAATCGGTCTTCCGCGGAGACAGACTGGGGACTGACCACCTAAGCCGTGGCACGGTCCCTGAAGTAAGTGAAAACACTTGTAGGTCAGTAGGTCATTATCGGGTTCCCTTAACAGGAACCTTTACTCGTGAGTACCCTACTGACAATCGGATATCCCACAGAATTTCGTGGTGTTGATTGTTTGATTGATTTGCATTTAGGTCCTAATTGACGGGCCCGTTGTGCCCCATATCAATTCAAGGGAGCCCTGTTACTTTGCCAAAGTTCCAGATAGCCCCCAGAAATACGTTTGATGTCCTCTGGCTCCAAAAAGGAGCCCAGATACGCATGTATGGGTGAAGCCAAAGCTTCACACTCACATAGAATGTGGGTCGAGGCTTCATCCCCTCTTCCACACCTCCTACACAATGGGCTGTCTGACAGCCTCATATAGCGTGGTATAACCGTCACCTTCCGCGTCCTTACACATTTACCACACATGATTATTGTTGCTTTTCATCTCATTCGAGCGTATGCAATTCTGTACTTGGAACAGCGTTGTGAAATAAACCAATAAATCAGTCCACATGCAAATCTCTGCATCACATTTCTCGGAGAAGCGAAATACTGGACCGTCTCCAATGTAGGTTACTCGTGAAATTTTACAGCAGTCCCAGGCTTCCAGCTGCATTGCTGCAGCGTTTGTAGTTTAATTTTATGCTTTAAGTTGAAATTCCTAAGTAGGCTGCGTTTACTTTAATGAGCCACGAAGTACATCCATATTGTATGAAAATAGACCACCGCCACTTCCACAAGCTTTTCTCCTTAATCATCTAGAAATGGACTCACCCTATGATTCTACGTTGGGTAAAAATTGAAAAAAGATTTATTAAATAAACCAGGCATTAGTTACATAACTATATGATAAATATGGCCCTTCCGTGAAGTAATTTATATCTCATTTAAAATGCTAAAGAGCAATTCGTGTTCATCTTCGTTTTATCTGTATGTATGAAGTGTGGAATCAGAGACGGTTTGAAATTGGAAACATTAATAATTTCATCGAGAGTGAATTCTCACATCCGAATGTGAAGGCACAATTGATATTGAGGGAAGCTTCTTCGTTGTACTAATGTTCTTAATTAAGACGCCCCCAAAAAGAATGTAAAGGTGTACTGCTAATAAAGTGTTCATGTGGATGCACGATACTCTCGAAATTTGCGAACACGTAATCTACCTTGTAGAACAGGGGCCCACAAATTTAGAGTCTGGTATGAACCACCTCAAAATCCTCAGCGCCGAAAGAGTGACATGAAGCAAGTTCCATACTGAAGACCCACAAGTATTCGGAGCCACAGTACAAAATTTAGCAGCCTTGGCGATTTGGCGCCCGGTATTTCTGTACCCCTGTTGTTGAATATTCCCAGCGAGAGACGAATTTATTCAAGCAGAAATCGGTTGAGGTCTTTGTCAGAATAAACGATCGGGAGGTTTATTGTTCTGATTTGTCCGGAAGATGGATAGAGTATCGAGCACATCCACCTGTTAGACTGCTTACATAAATGCGTGAAAACATGGTATACAAAGCTGCATGTACAAATGGTCTTCCTGTTGGTGAACACATGGTCGATACATGCAGAAGACACGAAGAATTGAATTAAAACATTAATTTAAAAAGTGTGCAGTTTGTTGGTTAACATTACATAAATGACTGGTAAAGTAGATACATTGATAATTCAGATTTATATACACGTAAGAACTCATTGTTTGAAATTTTTGACCTACACATTCAACAGATAGGCCTAATAGATCTTGAATACAGCCTTCACATTTGGCCTCTAGGAACGAAGTGCCTTTTTAAATGTAAGCCAGGACCGACAGAACAAAACAGTAACTCATTCTTCTGGGTAGTAAATTTAGTTTGAGGTAACGATGAAGGTTGCTTACGTGAAGATGCACTGACTTCGCGTTTTGAGCCCAGAATGGCACATGCCACATAAAACAGACGTACAGTAAAATATCAGCTGTGTTGTATGCTGACCGCCTCTGTGGTCTAGTGGTCAGAGTTTCTGGCTACAGATACAGAGGTCCCGGGTTCGATCCCCGGAGCTACCAGATTTTCTGAGTAGTAGTGGGTCTGGAACGGGGTCCACTCAGCCT
>Ga0123357_10008705_pt1 | contig 12720 bp, 3 predicted proteins | sample TergutEmb28metaG_FD_89873 | JGI IMG/M metagenome (GOLD analysis project Ga0123357, IMG submission 89873) | Embiratermes neotenicus P4 segment gut microbial communities from Petit-Saut dam, French Guiana - Emb289 P4 | ecosystem: Host-associated > Arthropoda: Insects > Digestive system > Gut ... | reverse complement strand
AAGAGAACTAATTATGGAAGTAAAAAAAAAGACTCGTCCAGTTTTGGGAAAATAAAAAAAATTGTAATTTTATTGACTTGAGGTTAAATCTTCCCATACGGCCGGGGGGGGGGGGGAGGAGGTTGAGGCTAACCCTGTCTGACCTTCAGTTGTAGAGTGATGTGATCCAGGAACTTCTGGGATAAAGGCAAGGTGGCTTACGATCCAGAGGTTGTGCGCAAGTTCTGCAAGGAGTAGACTTAATTATGAAATGTGATATTTTTTGCGAGACTATTTATACACTCTCCGCGGTAGAAATGCAAGATTTTGACCTTTGTGTACTGTATCTGTTGAGAGTTGGTGGACTCCGGGTAGAGTAATTGTGATGGCCGATAGGCTGGGGTTTTAAAAAGTCTCAGATAAATACACTGCATATCACAGGAAATTCTCTGCATGTAACTAAATCTGTGGCAGGATAATGCGAATATTTGTTACTGCTAAAACAGCGGTATTTTCATCCGCCGCGTGACCTGACAGTGTACTTCGTAAAATTCTTCTGAATATTATCCTACTTCCATATTTACGACCTTCAAGACGGAATGTGTGTTCGGACATCGGTAAATTCTTATTTGGCAAGGGAAAATTATGAGGACATAATTTTATATAAAACTGTATATTCAGTTTGTCGGGTTCTAGATACTCTGTCGGATATACTGTCAGTTTGTTCAGTGTAGACTTAAAAGTAATCTAATGTACTCTTAAACCAGGTTACAACCACTTTGGTTTATAAGACACCTCGTCTGTGTCGTCATCTATTCTGTGGAACCAAATAATCCGTCACTGTTAACCATAACAATATACACTTCGGTCAGAACAACACTCGTTTATAACAGCACAGAATATTCAGTCTCTTTCATGACGTTACAACAGAGTTCAACTGCAATTAATTATAATCTAAGAATATATTCACTTCTGAACGAAAAACGATCATCCTAGTTTCAGACTGAATCAAAATGAAGTTCCTGTGTTGGTTTGTGATACAGTATAGGAATAGTAACCATGTGGCTAAGCTGAGCGCACTCTCCAAAACAAAAGATCCTGACTCTCCAGAGAATTTTTTCCCTGTCGTACAGCTGGTAACCAGCCACGTGACTAAGTTATCCCGACTAATTCTAAATCCCAAACTGCACTAAATTATACTGAATTAAGTACAGAGTCGACGATCGAAATTACATGGACTTTTAGTTTACAATTATTGCGGGAGGCACGTTTTTACGTGTAAATACTTACCATTTTTCTCTTCGTACGAAACTGAGTGTCCTCCGGGCACAGTAGACAGGACAGGCAGGCTGGCATCTGCAACAATGAGCACAGTTTTGTCAATTGAAAACGCTGCATCTAACCCAGTTGTTATGAAGTTGGTTTAAATTTGTTTAGATATTTCTGTGCGTTTGCTGACATAACATTCAGATCACAAGGATAACATGGACCTTCTTTCGGACCATATATTTCTATCTACCCCGTGACTGGAGAGAATTTGCCTTGTAGCTTCTAAAGTCCAGTCATCGACGTTATTAACATGGTGGCCATATTGCCGTAGAACACTAGCGTCATTCAGATTGTGCTGGAAGTTGTGGCTCTATGGTTATGTTTGTAGAACGTAATCGCGTTGAGAATAAGATATAATTGCCTAACAAAGCTGTATCTGTGAGACACTAACCGAATATTTGAAGGTAATTAAATACCCGGCTGCACTTTAGGCTCTGTTTAACCTCACATTTGCATATCATTCGTCCACGTAAATTCAAGCATCTGTGCCCATTCAATGCGAAACACCTGTCTTCTTATCCCGATTACAGGTCAATGATTACCGATATTTCATTATTTCAAGGTTCGACAGTCTGTGCCTACAGAAGTCAGATTTTTCTGCTGCCGTCTAGATGGTTTTAATAGCGTCTGCACGGCTGCAATCCATACCAATTACAGACCTCTTTCTTTATTTCTTCGATAGCCCCAGCATTTTTGTCTTATTACTGTCGTCCTCAGTTCTAGAGCCTTGCTGCTTACACCACCTAGTACATGTCTTCAGTGTGTGTTTGCCACCTCCATAAGGAAGAGAAATCGGCATTCTGTTGGGTGTCTAGACATAAGAGGCAGCCCAGCAAAGAGCCTGCCATTGCAGTGGCCAGTTATGGTACGTGGCTGGTGATCCGTAGTCTGACGGATCTTTAGGCGATGTTCACGGCTATTTTCTTCGGCCTGTTTTCTTCTGCCTGGCAAGACGAATGGACCCACGTGCAGAAAATCAAATTACGAGAAGTGAAACCGTCATTGCAAATGTGACATGCTAACCTGTTTTAGACAAAAGACAATTGAAGTGACTGACAGTGAAAAATGTGTTAGTTTTGTGTAGGCCTACAATGTTTTGCCTCTTCGCATATATGTGAAATTAGCGTTCTGCAAACTCTCACATTATTATTGAGTGATTAACAGTGTAATGAGTAGCGTAATCTGAATAATGACTTGGTCCGTCGAGTCAGTGCTCGGGCTTTCGGCCCATTTTTTACTCTTATTTTTCAGTGATGCCCACCTTCTTTGTGACGTTCCGCAGGCTTGTAGATAACTCGTATATAGTGCGCAGTTCGCTACAGTTCAGCTGACTGTCGAAGACACGGCATGATCTAGTTAACAAGACCTAGACAGTAGCATTGTGTACATTAAATTTATATCTATTGTGTGTATTGTATAAGCACATTTTATATACTACAGATGTATTTAACTGTGCAGTCGATGAAGACCTACCCAGACGATACAGTTGAAGACCAATTATGTACGTTAACAAACAGAATCGTCCAGTCTTTGCAAACTAATAAACATTGTAATGTTCGCGGCTTGAGGTTAAATTTATTCATACGTCCAGTGAGGGTGATCGAGGCTAATCCTGTCTGGCCTGCAACTGAAGAGTGACTTGAACATGGAACTTCCGAAATAAAGGCAGAGTGGCGTACGATCCAGAGTTTGTGAGACAGTTCGGCAAGGAATAGACCTAAATTATGGAATGTGATTTTTTTTTGCTAGACTATTAATACACTCTCCGCGGTAGTAATGCAAGACTTTGACACCTGTGTACCGCATCTGTTGAGAGTTGATGACTGCAGTGTCCAGTAATTGTGATAGTCGATATGCTGGGGTTCTGAAATCGTCCCAGATAAATGCACAGCATATCACGCGAAGTTCTCTGTACGTAACTAAATCAGTGGCGGTAGAATTAGAATATTCATTACTGTTAACACAGCGGTATTTTCATGTGCCGCGTGACCTCAAAAGGTACTTCATAAAGTTCTTCTGAAAATTATCCTGCTTCCATGTGTACGACCTGCAAGAGGGCACGTGTGTTCGGACATCGTTAAATTCTTATTTGGCACGAGAAAGGTATGGGAAGAAATTTTATATAAAACCGTATTTTCAACTCGTCGGTTTCTGGATCCTCGGTCGACTATACCACCAGTTTACTCAATGTATACTTAAACGTAATCTAATATATTCTCGACCCGGAAACAACGACATTGTTTTATAAGACACCTCGTCTGTCTCGTCAGCTTTTCCGTGGAACCAATTAGTCCCTCACTGTTAACCATAACATTATACACTTCGGTTCGAACAACACTCGTTTATAACGACACAGAATATTCAGTCTCTCTCATGACGTTATAACAGAGTTGCACTGCAATTAATTTTAAACTAAGAATATGTTTACTTCTGAATGAAAAACGATCATTATAGTTCCAGACTGAATCAAAATGAAGTCCGTGTGATGGTTTGTGATACAGTACAGGAATAGTATCCCTGTGGCTAAGCTGAGCGCACTTTCCAATCCAAAAGATCCTGACTCTCCAGAGAATTTATTCCCGGTCGTACAGCTGGTAACCAGCTACGTGACTAAGTTATCCCGACTAATTCTAAATCCCAAACTGCACTAAAGTATACTTAATTAAGTACAGAGTCGATGATCGAAATAACATGGACTTTTAGTTTGCTGCTCTTGCGGGAGGCATTTCCTTGCATGTAAATACATACCATTTGTCTCTTCGTACGAAACCGAGTGTCCTCCGGGCACAGTAGACAGGACAGGCAGACTGGCATCTGCAACAATGAAAAAATATTATTTAGTTACAAACGTTGCATTTATCGGAGTTGTTATGAAGTTGGTTTAAATTAGTTTTGATATTTCTGTGCGTTTGCTGACATAACATTTAGATTACAAGGATAAAATGGCCCTTCTTTCGGACCATATACTTCTATCTGCCGCTTGGCTGGAGAGCATCTATCTTGTAGATTCTAAAGCCCACTCGTCGACGTTATTAACATGGTGGCCATATTGCCGTAGAACACTAGCGTCATTCAGATTGTGCTGGAACTTGTGGCTCTATGGTTATGTTTGTAGATCCTAATCGCGTTGAGAATAAGATATAATGGTCTAACAATACTGTATCTGTGAGACACTAACCGAATATTTGACGGTAATTAAATACATGGCTGCCGCTTAGGCTCTGTTTACCCTCACATTAGCATATCTTGCGCTCACGAAAGTTCAAGCATCTGTGCCACCTCTTTGCGAAACACCTGTCCTCTTATCCCGATAACAGAGGTGTGCTTACCGATATGTCATTAGTTCAAGGTTCGACAGTCTGTGCCTATAGAAATCAGATTTTTCTCCTTCCATCTCCATAGTTTTAATATCGTCTGCACGGCTGCAGTCCATAAAAATTACAGGCCTCTTTTTTATTTAGTGGTAGCCACAACTTTTTTGTCTTATTACTGTCGTCCTCAGTTCTAGAGCCTTGCTGCTTACACCACCTAGTACATGTCTTCAGTGTGTGTTTGTCACCTCCATAAGGAAGAGAAATCGGCATTCTGTTGGGTGTCTAGACATACGAGCCAGCCCAGCAAAGAGGCAGGCACAGAATATTCAGTCTCTCTCATGATGTTATAACAGAGTTGCACTGCAATTAATTATAATCTAAGAATATGTTCACTTCCGAACGAAAAACGATCATCCTAGTTCCAGACTGAATCAACATGTAGTCCCTGTGGTGGTTTGTAATACAGTACAGGACTAGTATCCATGTGGCTAAGCTGAGCGCACTCTCCAATCCAAAGGATCCTGCCTCTCCAGAGAATTTATTCCCTGTCGCCCAGCTGGTAACCAGCCATGTGACTAAGTTATCCCGACTAATTCTAAATCCCAAATTGCACTAAAATGTATTGAATTAAATACAGAGTCTATGGTCGAAATGACATGGACTTTAATTTAGAATTCGTGCGGGAGGCACTTTCTTACATGTAAATACATACCATTTGTGTCTTCTTTCGAAAACAAGCGTCCTCCGGGCACAGTAGAAAAGACAGGCAAGGTGCTATCTGCAACTATGAACACAGTTTATTCAATTATACAATCGCTGCATCTATCGGAGTATTTGTAAAGTTGGTTTAAATTAATTTTTATATTTTTGTGCGTTGCTGACTTAACCTTAAAATCACAAGGAAACATGACCTTTCTTTCGGACCATATACTTCTATCTGCCCTGTGTCTGGAGAGCATTTGCTTTGTAGCTTCTAATGTCCGGTCATCGACGTTATTAACGTGGTGGCCATGTTGCCGTAGAACACTAGCGTCATTCAGTTTATGTTCTGGAAATTCTGTCTCTATGTTTCTGTTTGTAGACCCTAATCGCTTTGAAAATAAGATATAATTGTCTAACAACACTGTATCTATGAGACATTGCAACCGAATATTTGACGCTAATTAATTGCCCGGCTGCTGCTTAGGCTCTGTTTAACCTCACATTTGAATATCATGCGCTCACGAAAGTTGAAACATCTGTGCCACCTCTTTGCGAAACGCCTGTCCTCTTATCCCGATAACAGGGGTGTGCTTACCGATATGTCTATAGTTCAATGTTCGACAGACTGTGCCTACAGAAATCAGATTTTTCTCCTACCGTCTGCATAATTTTAATAACGGCTGCATGGCTGCAATCCATACCAATTACAGACCTCTTTCTTTATTTCTTCGGTAGCCCCAGCTTTTTTGTCTTATTACTGTGATCCTCAACTCCAGAGCCTTGCTGCTTACACCACCTAGTACATGTCTTCAGTGTGTGTTTGCCACCTCCATAAGGAAGAGAAATCGACATTCTGTTGGGTGTCGAGACATATGAGTCAGCCCGGCAAAGAGGCTGCCGATGCAGTGGCCAGTTAAGGTATGTGGCTGGTGATCCGTAGTCTGACGGATCTTTAGGCGATGTTCGAGTCTATTTTCTTCGGGCTGTTTCTTTTGCCTGGCAAGACGAATGGACCAACGTGCATAAAATCAAATTACGACAAGTGAAACCGTCAGTGCAAATGTGACAGTCTTTTTTTCACAAGCATCGGGAGGGAGGAGTTAATGATCGCCCGTTTTTAAACCTGCCACATATTCCCGACACATGAACAGTGTTGTATGACGAACCGGCGCCTGTTTTCTCACATCGTGGTGCACTTCCTTTACCCACTTTTGTGACATACTAGTATTAGAGCCGATAGCCTCTTCCATATCTTATCGCGTGTTCATTACGTAGTATTCCTTTGTATAACTGCGACAACATTTCGGAAGTTTCGGACTTCGTTACCAGTATTGGCCTTACACCGTGTGTTGTGAAGTCTCTGAATTTCACCATTTTAACTCCACGTAACAGCAAAAGTTTCCGTGCTTTTACTGCTACTGTATACCCCCTAATATCAATCCTGTTATGAAAGGCCCCTATACAGTCAGTCATTCTTTTATACTTGACTCTGTATACTAAAGCAACGCAGCACTTTTACCTTACATTTTAAAATCCTGACGTTCATCTCTTTGCTGTAACCGCACTTGACGCTTGAACTTCAATTACTTTTTGATAGCCGTCGATGCTGTTGCACCCGCAACTTTCCCTCCCCCACGCGAAGACAGTGACTGTAATTACAAATGCTACTAAATGTTTCAATGGTTGTCTAGAGAATGACCATTTTAAATGAAACAGGAATTTGAAAATATTAATAAAAATGTTGTATTTGTTGCTATTTTGAGGCGCAAGAACCCATCTCGTACTTACACCACTTTATTGTTGAGGTTTCGAGCTCATACTCAGAGACACCACACTGGGTACGACTCCTGTGGACGAGGGATCGGTCCGTCACAGAGACTTCTGACAACACACAACTTTCACAAGAAACGTATATCCATGCCCACGGCGGGATTCAAACCCGCAGTAGCAGCAAGCGAGCGACCATAGACCTAGATGTTGTGTTTACTACCCTTTAAATAGGAGGGTTGGGTGGAGTCCTGGAGCTTCTCTTATCGCTTCCAAGAGGAGACGAATCTGTTACCCGTGTCAGGAATGGAACCACAATTACTCGACTGTCCAGCCCTAATCTGGCCATTATACCAACTACGCTTGTTATTCTAAATCCAAGTGTTTAATGTTTTCATTTTTCCTAGTCACCTTGCCTTACTATTCTTAGCTTTGTCTCTCTGTTTTATCAGCCCGGAATTTTGTTTGGAGTATCTGAACAGAACATTGGCACGCCACCAATATGGAGGACCAGAACCCTGGAGGCAGTTCACAAGATTCGGTAGCTACTGTCTTGTGAACTATCGGTCAGTCCAATACTCTTGCTTAAACCGACCTTAAAATTCCGCCACTTGGCGCTGGAACCAGTCAAGACGTATCGAAACAGCTATGATTAGATACATCTCCCCAGGAAATCAAATATAAGAATGTCAAGTTACTGCTTTATGTCCTCGGATTTGCGTGTTTTCTTCGTTTCGGAAAGACTTGCCGTCCTGAGACAAATTCTGCACATTAGTCAAGAGCAGTAGTCAAAATTTGGTGGAATTTTTGCAACATCACCTCACGAGTCTGAAGTTGATTCAGTAGGGGCTTTCTCAAACATTTGCGATTTGTACTGTTATGGTTCGTGTCTGAAAACAGCGCGGTTCTTTGAGACTTGCATTTTATATCCAAACAAGTTATTTAGTATATTAACGTGTTTATTTTAAACGCCTTTCAAGGTTTGACGAAAGAATTTGCAAGGGAGAAGGTTGGAGGTTACGGAAGATGTAGTACTTCAGGGGACAGTATAGCATTCACTCCCAACAAAGTTGTTGGAACATTTGTAGGAGTATTGGCTGCATGAATTTTCACCGAAGTCCCCCAAGACCCTGGATAAATACACTACCAAAATAAACATCTGTAGCATTCAGTAATTCCTGTTACCCTGGGTACCGCAACGATCCGCTTCGCTTCAGAACACAATGGTCTGTTGCTGCTTCGAAACTTAGTTCATTGTTACTAGGCCATACTTGGAGATCAGCTGCTAAAAAGTCATTATACAGCCCACGTAGTTTATACAGGACGATTTATTTTGTATTCATAAGGTATCCAGTTCGAATTCCGGTCGCGCTGATATTTTAGTGGCTTTAGTCAGCCCCTCCAGACCAATTTCCGAATAGTACCTTAAAACAAGCCGAGACATTTTGACACACAGTTTAAACAACGGGGCTTTTTGATCCGTCGGATAACTTCGGAGAGCAAGGAAAATGTACTATGCTGTCTGTATATAATTAGGCATTTTTAGACTTAACAGTGTTTAATGCTGTTAGACCAGTTAGTGGGACCGCTACATGATTGGTTAGTGCACCAATGCAAGCGAGGTGGCGTGTGTTTAAAAAGGCTCTCAAAGACGGAAGTAAGTAAAAGTTTCATGGTAAAATACTGCCCAATAATACGTCTAGATACAACGAGAAAATACCATGAAAACTTCCAGATGTCGTAACTGACACCGTCCGAGGTTTGAACTCTAACACGTTTCTAAAACATACAAACGGTGCTCTATTTCTTTGAGTGTGTAAATTTGTCTCCGAAATTTATAGGAGAAAATGACACGAACGGGGACTTCGTAGTTGGTGCTTGTTATTTGATAATGATAGGAAGAAATGGGCAGAGCAAGTGACACGATTATGGGCATTATGAGACAACACAGGCCATGCTTATTTGGGAAATCTCGTGGAAAAAGGACAACCTGCGAGTCTGACCAGTAGATGTGAGTGTTCAAGTAGAGTAGTCTATGTTGTTGCTTGTTGTGTAACTGTGACTTCGGCTGAATACCGCATGTAGCGTCGGGTGGTTAGGTGGTTTCATTTGGTGAACTCGAAAGCTTACGAAAGGAAGCGATCGTGGGCTGTTATCCTAGAGACTTAGCGAAATCAGCAAAAGCTTCAGGTTGGTCTCGGGACTCGATCCCGAAAACTGCAGAATACGAAGCGGTTCTGGGAGTCATTCAGCCACGAAGTTAGTAAAACCATAGGTAATGTAAATTCGATTAAACTGGACCAGAACTGGCCAATGATAGAATTCCGTGATTGTGGTGAGAAAAACATACGCTTGAATATTCACGTCTTTTTTGGATGTGACGCCGTGTGGAATGGTAAATAGTTGCCGATGTATGTGAGGAACTTGTTTGCGTCATCAGGCTCGAAGAAGACTTGACGTCAGTCAAGTCCCAGAAGACTGCCATCTTTATGAACTCGGCTGTGAGAACCTTAAATCTCGCAAAAACGCACTCGTTGCCGCCTAACGCTAACGAATTCACAACACTGGCTGGAACTGCGACAGTTTACTACGCATGCGCCACTGTTACCCGCTGCTCAACAGGAACAAACATTATCTCAGTCTGCTTTGCGGTAGAGGAGTGAGGATTTGCGATTGTCTTAGGAATAATCTCGTGCCGAAGCTGATACTCTGATGTTCCGTGACATCACCCTCATCTCGCGATTTACTGCGTCGTTTGTATTAAAATAATCGTATTTCTGTAAGCAGAAGCGCAAAATTCAGTACGGTGCCTATAAAATCAACTTCAGTATCTGTTAATATTAGACATTGTACCACAAATGTTAGCATGTATACTCAGATACAATAGTTAGATTTTACTGGTGGAGGAGTCACGTTAATGGACGAGTCCACTTGGTCGATAGATGATCCGACAGGTGAAGCAGGTCAGTTTGTTACTTAGCTTTGTGTATGGAAAATCATCTCGTAAATGTTAGACGCCAACCGCAGACGTAAAAGGGCACATTGCGCACTAGAGTTTCCCGCCACCACATTTCTCCTTCATAGCAGTCTCATCTTCCGCGCCGACACGTGCCATGAATTCATGGCGCAAGGTCTATTTGAATCTCTTTCTTGCCACTTCTTCACAGTTTGTTTCCCGGAGATACATCTTGGACTAGTCCTCCCATGCCGTTGGTATTCGTCCGTCTGGCCGCTGTCAAAGGTGTTTCCCCATGAAATGTGCGCTTACATCAGAAGAAATTTCTTGATTAGCTCCATAACTGTCAGCTCATCATGATGTAAAGTAAAACTAAAATTGTCCCTGTGCACGTTATGAGGTAATACTGGGCGGTAAGCTCCACTCATTCTAAACTCGGCAGTAGATGGAGGTGAAGTTCACGTTCCGGCCGCTTTAGCCCCAGGGACGCAGCCTCCTGTGCCCACTGAACAGTCTCAGAGCCGGTGTGGACATTTAGCCATATCCGAGAATTAAACCACGATTCCGCACTTTCCAGCTGTTAATAAAGTTTCGGAGTCTTGTGTTGTTTGTAATTCGAAGAACTTGTAGCATACGCAGTCAGTCAGATCGTGGAGTCTGGGGTGTACTGAGATCACGATCAGCGGCCATTTAAGGTGACTCCACTTATAAAAACTGACAAAATCAGTCGTGACTGTCGAACCTCCAACCACGGCCATCTTGACAGCTCAGTTATTCAGTGGATGGCCATAACGCAAGTCATGTTAACTTTATATATCACGGGGTGGCTACAACACAGGTCTTGTACGTCACAGGCGAAGATGGCGCAAGTTGCCTCTAAAGAGTATTCGAATAGATTACACGTATGCGGTGTTGACAGATTAACGGCGTCTTGAAAGGTTTCCTGCAGGAAGGAGAGCTGTAACTAGCTGAAACTAACATACTGTAGTTGGATGAACGGAAATAAGAATCCATCTATTCGGGAAAGAATGTTTCGTTTTATTGACGCATGGCTGTTGCCGAGGTTACTTACGAAAATGGGGTTACCAAAGCACGTCTAGCTGGCCACCTCCTTTCTCTGTTTACAGGAAACCCCTGAACGTAATCGCGGTAGCCATGAACTTGGCCGAGAATAGAATCGGGTTCTACCGTACTACAAATCTAACGTTGCCATTGATACTTGGTTCTCGTATAAGTGACCTTATACTGTTCGAGGCCTGGACGTTTCAATGGGCTCATCATCCGTTGCGAGTGTCCTACTTAGCGTCTGACACATTAAATACGACAGAGTAGTCCATTCTTTTAAATAGTCCGTCTGAAGAGGATGGAGTAAGAAAGGCAGTAATAAAACACGATAACCCGTATATTAATTACAGTTTCGGACATTGAGCACCCTTTTCGCCTGCAAGATTCGTATAAGAACGCGCGCTAATGTGTCGGGCTAAGACTAAATGTGCTCGAGACCATCACTATAAATATAGATTTATTTCGCTTAGACACAATAAATTTATTTTCGAATTTCAATAAAAACATCTATGGGAAAATACCCGTTTTTAGGCGCTTTCGCAAAATTACGAAAAGTGAATAATAACTTCGTCATGTCTGTCCGTCCGTCCGGCCTGCCGGCGCATGGAACAGTTCGGCTCCTACTGGACGGATTTTCGTGAAATTTGATATTTGAACATTCTTCGAAAAACTGTTAAGAAAATTCAAGTTTCATTGAAATTGGACAAGAATGAAGGGTATTTTACGTGAAGGCCAATATACATTTTTGATCATATCTCGCTCAGTTCTGCTTAGAATGACAAACGTTTCAGATAAAAGGCGCAGAGAAAGTTGAAATACATATTTTATATTCCATAACTCTTTCGAAAATAGTGCCTTTATGAGACAATGCGAAAGAGTATTTTAGAGCGAGACAGGCCTCAGATGGAAATCTGGCGCATGCGCATTGCATGCTCAATACATAAGGCTACAAATACACACACACACACACACACGTTGTGTAATACTTATCCCTTTTCCACTGCAACAATGGTTGCAAGAACGCGCCTCAATGTTACGTTATACGTACATTGCCTGTCTTGTTATTTGTCGGCGGGCGTGGCTTTAAGGTTGATGCGATTCATAATTATTTCTACACACACGAATCGTCGAAGATTACTGTCTTCTGCGACCTGACGCTATGTGATCTGGTTCCGAAAATTTATACCAAATTACACAGCGTTACATTCCATATGCCATTAATTCTTACAGTAATCACCCTAAGAACTTCAAATCTGTCACAGATAAATATATTTTTACACATTTGTTAAGATTCCTTGAAAGGGGGAACATACCGTAAGAATGACTCCCAAAATGACCTCAAAAAAGCAGGTAAATACCGGTATCCATGTCCCGAGAGGGAAACTAGTGATTTCAGTTTACACCTGAGAACGCCTGCACATTCACGTTAATCACAATTCTAAATATCGAGACTCGGAATTAATGACGCCGGTTGGGGTCTACCTTAAATATTCTTATTTGGCGTTCAGGTGACCGTGCATCGTGATAAATTGTTATAATAAAACCAACTAGATGCACTAATTTCTCAAATTTATTTTTGGAATAAAACTCTACATGTTTCGGACAGTT